>Ga0194133_10008624_pt1 | contig 11851 bp, 10 predicted proteins | sample TA2KigOf40mmetaG_FD_155448 | JGI IMG/M metagenome (GOLD analysis project Ga0194133, IMG submission 155448) | Freshwater microbial communities from Lake Tanganyika, Tanzania - TA2015055 Kigoma Offshore 40m | ecosystem: Environmental > Aquatic > Freshwater > Lake | place: Tanzania: Lake...
GGGGCAGAACACCAGACCGAGTTCGTGCACCGACACGCCGGGTTCGCCACGGTACTTTGCCGCGTAGTTGCGCGCACGGATCTGCGCGAGGGCGGGGTTGGGTCTCGAGGGAGTTGTGGGGGTTGTGGGACTTGTGGGAGTTGTGGGAGCCGCATCGCCACCCGCAACATCGCCGCCCGCAACATCGCCACCCGCAGCATCGCCACCCGCAGCATCGCCACCCGCAACACTGCCCCTGCGCAGCACCTTGATCTCGATGAGGTAGATCTGTGCGCCGAGCCTCACGGTGAGATCGACTTGTCCGTGGTTGCTGATGTCTTCGGGGGTCACACGGGCATCGAGCGCGCTGAAGAAGGCGTAGAGCACCGAGGCATAGTAGCCCTCTGCTTCGGCCAGATCGTTGTGGGTGAAGTTGCGCCAGGCGATGGCGGCAAAGAGGCGCTTGACCGTTGCGACCAGACCCTCGAGGTCGGCCGCAAGGAGCTGGTGGTGGATTGCGCGCTGGAGGTCGGTTGCGCAATGCTCGAGCGCGGTGTAGGCGTTGATCAAGCGGTTGTTGAGCGCAACCTTCACCTCGGTGTTGGGAACGCCAAGGCGAAACATCATCTGGCCCAGATCGGTGAAGGTCTCCTTGATCGTGAGGTAGCCCGACTGAAAGAGCAGCGTCACTGGGTCGATCTGCTCCACATCGAAGGACTGAAGGATGGCCTCGCGCACGTCCACCTGCTCGAGGCTCGGCAGGAAGTAGCGTCGGCGCTGAAAGAGCTTGAGCAGAAAGCTCGGGTTGCCGGTCTCGAACCAGTAGTCCTGAAAGCGTCCCCCCTTGTCGAGGAAGAGCAGGATGTCAAAGGGGTTGTAGACGGTGTCGGGGCCGGTCCAGTTGTAGCCGTTGTACCAGCGGCGCACCTCGGCGAGATCCACTCCGGCCAGGTGTGCACCGAAGGCCTGCTGCAGATCGTTCTCGGTGTAGCCGCAGATCGAGGAGTAGGCGGCATCCAGCGTGATGTCGTTGAGCTGGTTCATGCCGCTGAAGAGGCTCACCTTGGAGAACTTGGTCACTCCGGTCATGAACACGAAGTGCAGATGGGCGTCTTGCTCCTTGAGCACCGAGTAGAGGTTCTTGAGTCCCTCGCGCATTGCGGCGGCCACCTCGGGCCGGTCGATGTTGTCGAGGATCGGCTTGTCGTACTCGTCCACGAGAACCACGGCACGCCGACCGTGCCGCTGGTGGGTCGCTGCGATGAGTTCACCGAATTGGCCCTGGATGTCCGGGAGTTCGCAGTCCACCCCGAGCGATTTCGCGGTCTTGAGGAGCGCGCCGCGGATCTTTTGATCCAGCTCGGCCCGGCTTTGCAGTACGCCCCCGGCGAAATCGATCTTGATCACCGGATAGGTGCAGCGCCAGTCCCAGCGGTCGTGGATGTGGAGTCCTTCAAAGAGCGCCCGGTTGCCTTCGAAGATCTCCTTGAGGGTATCCACAAAGAGACTCTTGCCAAAGCGGCGCGGTCGCGAGAGGAAGAACGCTCCGGGCCGGCAAATCAGCTTCAGCGCGAGTTGCGTCTTGTCCACATAGACGAAATCGTACGCACGCAATTTCGCGAGCGAACTGATGCCGATCGGGAGGCTCTTCAGGTCATGGGGTTGGTGCCCTGTTGAAGTTTGAGGAAGGGCCGCATCCTGATGGAGCGAATCGCTCGGAGTGCGCTGCGCGTTCATGGCTTGCTCACGACGGTGGGCGCGTGGCTCAGGCCCAGTCGGCCTGGATGAGGTTGCGCAGTCGGGGGCAGAACACCAGACCGAGTTCGTGCACCGACACGCCGGGTTCGCCACGGTACTTTGCCGCGTAGTTGCGCGCACGGATCTGCGCGAGGGCGGGGTTGGGTCTCGAGGGAGTTGTGGGGGTTGTGGGACTTGTGGGAGTTGTGGGAGCCGCATCGCCACCCGCAACATCGCCGCCCGCAACATCGCCACCCGCAGCATCGCCACCCGCAGCATCGCCACCCGCAACACTGCCCCTGCGCAGCACCTTGATCTCGATGAGGTAGATCTGTGCGCCGAGCCTCACGGTGAGATCGACTTGTCCGTGGTTGCTGATGTCTTCGGGGGTCACACGGGCATCGAGCGCGCTGAAGAAGGCGTAGAGCACCGAGGCATAGTAGCCCTCTGCTTCGGCCAGATCGTTGTGGGTGAAGTTGCGCCAGGCGATGGCGGCAAAGAGGCGCTTGACCGTTGCGACCAGACCCTCGAGGTCGGCCGCAAGGAGCTGGTGGTGGATTGCGCGCTGGAGGTCGGTTGCGCAATGCTCGAGCGCGGTGTAGGCGTTGATCAAGCGGTTGTTGAGCGCAACCTTCACCTCGGTGTTGGGAACGCCAAGGCGAAACATCATCTGGCCCAGATCGGTGAAGGTCTCCTTGATCGTGAGGTAGCCCGACTGAAAGAGCAGCGTCACTGGGTCGATCTGCTCCACATCGAAGGACTGAAGGATGGCCTCGCGCACGTCCACCTGCTCGAGGCTCGGCAGGAAGTAGCGTCGGCGCTGAAAGAGCTTGAGCAGAAAGCTCGGGTTGCCGGTCTCGAACCAGTAGTCCTGAAAGCGTCCCCCCTTGTCGAGGAAGAGCAGGATGTCAAAGGGGTTGTAGACGGTGTCGGGGCCGGTCCAGTTGTAGCCGTTGTACCAGCGGCGCACCTCGGCGAGATCCACTCCGGCCAGGTGTGCACCGAAGGCCTGCTGCAGATCGTTCTCGGTGTAGCCGCAGATCGAGGAGTAGGCGGCATCCAGCGTGATGTCGTTGAGCTGGTTCATGCCGCTGAAGAGGCTCACCTTGGAGAACTTGGTCACTCCGGTCATGAACACGAAGTGCAGATGGGCGTCTTGCTCCTTGAGCACCGAGTAGAGGTTCTTGAGTCCCTCGCGCATTGCGGCGGCCACCTCGGGCCGGTCGATGTTGTCGAGGATCGGCTTGTCGTACTCGTCCACGAGAACCACGGCACGCCGACCGTGCCGCTGGTGGGTCGCTGCGATGAGTTCACCGAATTGGCCCTGGATGTCCGGGAGTTCGCAGTCCACCCCGAGCGATTTCGCGGTCTTGAGGAGCGCGCCGCGGATCTTTTGATCCAGCTCGGCCCGGCTTTGCAGTACGCCCCCGGCGAAATCGATCTTGATCACCGGATAGGTGCAGCGCCAGTCCCAGCGGTCGTGGATGTGGAGTCCTTCAAAGAGCGCCCGGTTGCCTTCGAAGATCTCCTTGAGGGTATCCACAAAGAGACTCTTGCCAAAGCGGCGCGGTCGCGAGAGGAAATAGCGGCCAGCCGAGCGCGCCAGGCGGTAGGCGAAATCGGTCTTGTCCACATAAACGAAGTGGCCCTCGCGCAGCAGGCCCAACGACTGAATCCCCACTGGCAGGTCGGCAAGCCCTTGAGCGTTTGACTGGCTTGGGAGCTTTGGTTGTTTCACGGCGTTTCCCTGCGGCCCGCGCTGGTTGAAGTACTTCCAGACGGATGGAGCTTAGCCTACCGGAGGCGACTGGTGCGGGTTTTGTCGCCAAGCCTATGCGCTATGCCTGCGATGCTCGAGGTGCGACACGCACGCGATGCCCACCGGCAGTCTAGAATCTCTTCGCCAACCATCTGGCCGCACTGTGCATCGCCAACAAGACAAGTCCTTCATGGCCCGAGCGCTCGAACTCGCCGCGCATGGGCTCTACACAACCGACCCGAACCCACGAGTAGGTTGCGTTCTGGTTCGCGACGATCGGATCGTGGGCGAGGGCTGGCATGTGCGGGCGGGCGATGCGCATGCCGAGATCCATGCCCTCAGGGAGGCTGGCGATAGAGCAGCCCGGAGCACCGCCTACATCACGCTGGAGCCCTGCGCGCACGATGGGCGTACTCCACCGTGTACTGTCGCACTGATTTCCGCGGGGGTGCGCCGGGTGGTGGCAGCGATGCAGGATCCGAATCCGCTGGTTAACGGCAAGGGTCTGGATCAGTTGCGCGCCGCAGGCATCGAAGTCGATTGCGGGGTGATGGAAGCCGAGGCGCTGGCGCTGAATCCAGGGTTCGTCTCACGCATGCAGCGCGGTCTTCCCTGGGTGAGGATGAAGCTTGCGGCTTCGCTGGACGGCAAGACTGCCCTCGAGAACCGCACCAGTCAGTGGATCACGGGTCCCGACGCCCGCCGTGACGGCCATGCGTTTCGCGCACGGGCCTCTGCAGTGCTCACCGGAATCGGCACCGTGAAGGACGACGATCCGCGTCTGGATGTAAGGTTGGTCGACACACCACGGCAGCCCCTGCGTATCCTTGTGGATTCCCGCCTGGAGGTTGACCCCGGGGCACGGATACTTGCCACGCCCGGTGTGCTTGTGGTCACTGCGCGCAACCACCCCGGCGAAAAGCAGTCGCTTCTCTTGGAAGCGGGGCACCAGGTGGTGAGCCTTCCCAACGCCCGCGAGAAGGTGGACCTGCCCGGGTTGATGCGCTGGCTTGGAGAACGGGAGATCAACGAGTTGCATGTGGAGGCCGGCTACCGCCTCAACGGTTCACTGCTCAGCGAGCAATGTGTGGATGAATTGCTCATCTACCTTGCGCCACGCCTGCTAGGACCTGGCGTTGGCATGTTTGATCTGCCGGGACTTGATCGCTTGCCGTCGCAGCCCGGGCTTGCCTTCCGCGAAGTGGTGAGACTCGGCCCCGATCTGCGAATCCTTGCAAGTGTCCGCAGCCCGCGCAACGAGGTTCCAATCGGTGCTGCGCACCCAGGCCAAGCAGAACAGGCCACTGGGGATTGAGCCGGAAAGGACTCACAAGCATGTTCAGCGGGATCGTTGCCGCAGTTGGACGCATCGAGTCGATGCGTCCCTGGGGGCCAGAGACCAGTGAGAGCCACGGGGTGCGTTTGCGTATCCACGCGGGTGGACTGGCGCTCAACGACGTTGCGTTGGGTGATTCGATCGCGGTTAACGGCGCTTGCATGACTGTTGTGGAAAGAACCGCAACCCATTTCGAGATCGACGTGTCGCGCGAGAGTCTGGACCGCACTGCGGGCCTCGAGGGCGAGGGGAGCGTGAATCTGGAAAAATCCCTGAGCCTGTCACAGGTTCTCGGGGGTCATCTGGTGAGCGGCCATGTGGATGGCCGGGGTACTGTGGCGGTCTTTGCGCCGGTGGGGGAGTCGTGGCATCTGGCCGTCGACGCACCAGCAGCTCTGGGCCGCTTCTTCGCCTACAAGGGCTCGGTAACGGTGCAGGGCGTGAGCCTCACCGTGAACCGGGTGGAGGATTTCGAAGAGCGAACCCGGATCCACATCAATCTGATTCCCCACACCCTTGAAAGGACCAACCTCCGCAACCTGCGCCCAGGCAATCAGGTCAACCTCGAGGTGGATCTGATTGCGCGCTATTGCGACCGCCTTCTCGGCTACGGCACCGCCCGCCAGCCCGGCGGATAGCGCCTGGTCCACAGGTAGTACACAGCCCGCCCACTCGTCGCCTACACTCGCCGCCGGCAAGTGGCGCGGAACAGCGGGCCTACAATCCAGCATGGAAGTATCTAACCACCGCACATGAGCACCCTCGTTCACGCGATTGCGCCGGTCACCGAGATCGTTGACGAGTTGCGTGCGGGTCGAATGGTTGTGTTGATCGACGAGGAGGATCGCGAAAACGAGGGCGACCTTCTCATGGCCGCCGAGCATGTCACCGCCGAGGCGATCAACTTCATGGCGCGTTTCGGTCGCGGGCTCATCTGCCTCACCCTCACCCGCGAGCGTTGCGACCGCCTCAGGCTGCCGCTGATGGTGAGTCACAACGGCTCGCCGTACGGCACCAATTTCACAGTGTCGATCGAAGCGGCCGAGGGGGTCACCACTGGAATTTCTGCTGCCGACCGGGCCCGTACTGTGCAGGCGGCGGTGGCGCGCAACGCGCAACCCGAGGACTTGGTCCAGCCTGGTCATGTCTTTCCACTGATGGCGCAACCCGGGGGGGTGCTGGTGCGAGCTGGGCATACCGAGGCCGGTTGCGATCTTGCCGCGATGGCCGGTTGTGAGCCTGCCGCAGTCATCTGCGAAGTCCTCCGCGACGACGGTTCGATGGCGCGGCTTCCCGATCTGATCGATTTTGCGCAGGCACACGCCCTCAAGATCGGGACCATCGAAAGCCTGATCCATTACCGGAGCGAAAACGAGACGCTCGTGCACCGCGTGGGTGAGCGCAAGGTACGCCTGCCGCAGGGCAACTTCCGTATGGTGCTCTACCGCGACAGCACAGCCCAATCGCCGCACCTTGCGCTGGTTCGAGGCGTGCCGCAGCAGCGGGAAGAAACCCTCGTGCGGGTGCACGAACCGCTCAATGTTCTTGACCTTCTCGACAAGTCCAGCGCTTCGCACTCCTGGTCGCTCAGCGATGCGCTCGACCATATTGCAGCTTCCGAAAGCCCGGGCGTGGTGGTGCTCCTCAACGCGGCGCAGCCGGGCGATGCGGTGTTTGCACGTTTCGATGCGCTGGTGGCCGCAGACCGCGGCCACGCCCGCGCGCTCAAGGCTGCGCGGCGCGGCACAAAGACCGATCTGCGCACCTACGGCATTGGCGCCCAAATCCTGCGTGATCTCGGTGTGCGGCGGATGCGCCTGCTTTCGCATCCGCGCAAGATGCCGAGCATGGCAGGCTTTGATCTGGAAGTACTCGGTTTTCTGGAGGGATCGTCATGAGCGTGACCGTGTTTGAAGCCACTGTCGACGGATCCGGGATGAGCATCGCGATTGTTCAGTCACGTTTCAATCTGAAGATCTGCGAAACCTTGCGTACCGCCTGCTTGCAGGAGCTATCGCGCCTCGGCGTGGCTCCCGACGACATCTTCGTGTGTACCGTGCCCGGCGCGCTGGAGATTTCAGGTGCGCTTGCCAAACTTGCCGAGACCAACCAGTTTGATGCGCTGATTGCGCTTGGCGCCGTTATCCGGGGCGAGACCTACCACTTCGAGGTGGTGGCCGACCAGTCGGCGGCGGGTATCCGCGAAGTCAGCCATGAGTTCCGTGTGCCGATTGCCAACGCGGTGCTCACCACCAACACCGAGGACCAGGCCATTGTGCGAAGTCGCGAGAAAGGCGCCGAGGCTGCGCGGGTCGCGGTGGAGATGGCCGAGGTTTATCGGGCGATCGACAGCCTCGATGACGACGACGATCCTTTCGAAGACTGAGTTCAGCCGTGCCCGCCGAGCGCTCCCCCCCGCCAACGGCGCGCCACCGGGCAAGGGTGTACGCGCTTCAGGGTCTCTACCAATGGATGCTCAACGCCGAGGATGCGCCGGTCATCGGTGAGTACCTGCGTCAGCACCCCGAATACCGCAAGGCCGACGAGCGTCACTTTCTCGCGCTGCTTGGCGGTTGTATGCGCGAGGCGACGCAACTGCGCGATCGGCTCGAACCCTGTCTCGACCGGCGGGTGGTTGAACTCAGCCCGGTGGAGCACGCGATCCTCCTGATTGGTGCTTATGAGTATCTGCATCACCCGGAGATCCCCTACCGGGTTGTGATCAACGAGGCCGTGGAACTGGCCAAGGTCTTTGGTGGCACCGACGGCTACAAGTTTGTGAATGGAGTACTCGACAAACTCGCCACGCAACTGCGGCCCGCCGAACTCCACAAGCCTGCTACGCAGCTGCGCCTGGCCGAGCGCCACGAGACGCTGCGGGCGCCGCAGGCGCCGCCCCTCGGGTCCTGATCAGGCACGAGACCATGTCCGGCGAGTTCGAGCGCATCGCACGCTTCTTCGAACGGGGAGCGGAGCGCTTGCGTGGCAGCCTCGCCAACACCGCCGTGCTCGGCATCGGTGACGATTGCGCACTTCTCTCACCCGGCTCACAGACCCGGGGGGATGCGCTTTGCGCGATCTCCACCGACATGCTCGTGGCTGGACGGCACTTCTGGCCTGACGTCAACCCGGCATCGCTCGGGCACAAGGCGCTCGCGGTCAACCTCTCCGATCTTGCTGCGATGGGTGCCCGTCCCCGGGCCTTCACGCTTGCGCTTGCGCTCAGCGACAACAACGACGACGCCTGGCTGGATGCGTTCTGCGAGGGTCTGTTTGCACTCGCTGCCGAGCATGCCTGCGAACTCATCGGTGGCGACACGACCCGCGGTCCGCTTTGCATCTGCATCACCGTGATCGGCGACGTTGATCTGCAGCGCTGCCTGCGGCGCGATCGTGCGCGTCCGGGCGATCACATCTGGGTAAGCGGCGAACTTGGCGCGGCCGCCTACGCACTGCGCCACCCCGGACTGAGTCGAAGCGCGGATGAACGTCTGCTGCGACCGCAACCGCGTTTAGCCCTCGGCACAGCGCTCGGCCGCCACTCGTCGTGCGCCGTCGACCTCAGCGACGGCCTGCTCGGCGATCTGCGCCACATTCTCGAGCGCTCGCAGGTGGGCGCCCAAGTCCACGCCGAGCGCATACCGGTGCATCCGGCGCTGCTCGGTCTTCCGCTTCCGGAGCAGCGCGCCCTTGCACTGCAGGGCGGCGATGACTACGAACTGCTCTTCACCGCCCCGCCGGATGCCTCCGAAGCATTACACGCCCTCTCAGTCACGCTGGGACTTGCGCTAACGCAAATCGGCGTGATCACCAAGGACCGCGCGCGGGACGTCGTGGATGCCAGCGGCCAATCGCTCGGCCTGCGTTTCGAGGGCTTCGATCACTTCACGCCGCATTGATGCTGGAATCCCGGTGCTCGGCGCGGAGACTCATCGCGCATGAACCGGGGTGGATACTGGACCCGGGCCGCCCGGCGCGGATACTGCACGCGCAGTCTCCATCGTGTTTGCCGCAAGGAGCGTTTCGCTGAAGAGCATTTTCTCGCCCTCTCTCCTGATTGCCTTCGGATTCGGCACCGGGTTGTCGCCGCGGGCACCCGGCACTGTGGCAACGGCCTGGGCCTGGCTGAGTTTCAGCGTGCTCCAGCCCATCACCGGAGACCTGTTCTGGGCGCTTCTTCTTTGTTTTTCCTTCGTCGCGGGATGGTGGGCGATCGGCAAGACAGCCCGCATGCTGGGCCAACAGGATCCGTCATCGATCGTCTGGGACGAGATCCTCGCATTCTGGTTGATCCTGTGGGTACTCAACGGCTCGCTGCTCGAGGAGGCGCTTGCCTTCGTCCTCTTTCGGCTTTTCGACATCCTCAAGCCAGGGCCGGTCGCCTGGGCGGACCGGCGCTTCAAGAGCCCATTCGGCGTGATGTTCGACGACCTCATCGCGGCCGCTCTCGCACTCTTTTGCATGTCGGTGGTCAGGCGGCTCTCCGCCGCATTCGGCACAATCGGATGAGGGCAGCCGGTCGTTTTCCGGGGCCGCGACCGACCCCGCGAAGTATCCCGGGGCCGCATCCAACTCCGGGTAGTTGCGAGGGATTTCAACATGCGATCGATCGACGAAGCCTTCGATTGCGCAGCGCGCCTGGGCCGGGCGTTGCAGGCGCGGGGGTGGATGGTCACCACGGTGGAGTCGTGCACAGGCGGGATGATCGCGATGGCGCTCACCGAAACACCGGGATCGAGTGCGTGGTTCGACCGGGGCTTCGTGACCTACACCAACGAGGCCAAGCAAGACCTGCTTGGTGTGCCCGCGTCGCACATTGCTCACCATGGCGCAGTCTCGCAGGAAGTTGCGCTTGCAATGGTGCTCGGAGCTTTGCGGCGGGCGCCCCTGGCTCTCCTTGCGCTCTCGGTCACCGGCATCGCCGGGCCAACCGGGGCAACGCCCACAAAGCCGGTGGGCACTGTGGTGCACGGGTTTGCCTGGCGCGCGGCGATCGGTGATCCGGGCGGGGCTCCGGCCGCAGAATTGCCGCATGAAGACAGCAGCGGCGACACCATCCGGCATCGGGCGATGGTCTGCCACTACCCGGGCGACCGCCACCAGATACGTCTTGCCGCCACGATCTTTGCGCTCACCCAGGCCTTGCTGCTCGTGAACGGATTGCATCCCCCCGGATAGGCCTCGCAGCGGCTGCGATGCGCGGCCGGATCAGGTGCGCAGGGCCCGGCAAGTCAACCTGGGTCGCGTCCGGGCCTTCCGGGGGCCAGGCCCTTTGGCGCCAGGTCCTCTGGCGCCAGGTATTTTGGCGCCAGGTCTGTTGGCGCCGGGTCTGTTGTTTCATCCCCCATTCATCCGGAAGACTGATTGTTCATACAGTATTCCTGTAGAATCATCCCTGGCGCTTCACCCCGTCCACAACCACTGAAGGAACACTCATGGAAGACAGCAAGCAGAAGGCTGAACGTGCCAAGGCCTTGTCGGCCGCTCTCACCCAGATCGAAAAGCAGTTCGGCAAAGGCTCGGTCATGCGCATGACCGACAAGGACATTGAAAACGATCTCGAAGTCGTCTCCACCGGATCGCTTGGGCTCGACCTTGCGCTCGGCGTGGGCGGACTGCCCCGCGGCCGGGTGGTGGAGATCTACGGTCCGGAGTCTTCGGGAAAGACCACGCTCACGCTCCAGGTGATCGCCGAGATGCAAAAGATCGGCGGCACCTGCGCCTTTATCGATGCCGAACATGCGCTTGATGCGCAATATGCCCAAAAGCTCGGGGTCAACCTGTCCGAGTTGCTCATTTCGCAGCCCGACACCGGCGAGCAGGCCCTCGAGATTGCCGACGCGCTGGTGCGATCAGGTTCGGTCGACCTGATCGTGATCGATTCGGTTGCTGCGCTCACGCCAAAAGCCGAAATCGAAGGCGAAATGGGCGACTCGCTCCCCGGCCTTCAGGCGCGCCTGATGAGCCAGGCGCTGCGCAAACTCACCGGCACGATCAAGCGCACCAACACGCTGGTCATCTTCATTAATCAGATCCGGATGAAGATCGGCGTGATGTTCGGCAACCCCGAAACCACCACCGGCGGCAATGCGCTCAAGTTCTACGCCTCGGTACGGCTCGATATCCGCCGTACCGGTTCGATCAAGAAGGGCGACGAGGTGATCGGCAGCGAAACCAAAGTGAAGGTGGTGAAAAACAAGGTTGCCCCGCCGTTCCGGCAGGCCGACTTCGACATCCTCTACGGCGAGGGAATCTCGCGCGAGGGTGAGATTCTCGACCTTGCCTCGGAGGCCAGCATCATCGACAAGAGCGGTGCGTGGTACGCCTACTCGGGCGACCGGATCGGTCAGGGCAAGGACAACGCCCGCGAGTTCCTCAAGGAACACCCGGTCATGGCCCTGGAAATCGAAAACCGGGTGCGCGCGCACTTCGGTGTCGCTGGCCGCGGCGGCCCCGGTGCCCCCGGTGCGTCCGGCGCGCCTGGTGCACCAACTGCCTGAATCCGGGCTGTTAGGGCTCCCTGTTTTCCCGCCCGCCGCGCAGGGATCTGCCGGCGGGCCGCGCACGACAACTGCCGGCAGGTGATGCATGAACCTTGGCAAGAACTTCCCCTCCTCGCAAGCCGCAGACCCGGGCGAGCCGTCTGCCCGGCTCAACAACCAGCTTCTCGAGCGCGCACTTCGCTTGCTTGCACGGCGCGAATATTCCCGCTTCGAACTGTCGCGCAAGCTCGCCCGGCAGGCGCGATCCCGCGATGAACTCAACGCAGTGCTTGCAGAACTTGAGTCCCGGCACTACCTGTCGGAGGAGCGCTTTGCTGAAAGCCTCGTTCGCAAACACGCCGAAAAGTATGGCGATGCGTTCATTCGCCATAGCCTCAGGCAGCACCAGCTCCCCGAAGCACTGATCGCAGACGCTTCGGCCAGCCTCAAGCAAACCGAAGAGGCACGTGCGAGGGCGCTCTGGGAGCGACGTTTCTCAGGTGTGTCCACCGATCCCGGGGAGCGCCTGCGCCAGATGCGATTCCTGGCCGATCGCGG
>Ga0194133_10008625_pt1 | contig 11850 bp, 5 predicted proteins | sample TA2KigOf40mmetaG_FD_155448 | JGI IMG/M metagenome (GOLD analysis project Ga0194133, IMG submission 155448) | Freshwater microbial communities from Lake Tanganyika, Tanzania - TA2015055 Kigoma Offshore 40m | ecosystem: Environmental > Aquatic > Freshwater > Lake | place: Tanzania: Lake Tanganyika...
AATGAATATCTTTAAGATTTCAAAATAAGTAATCAACAAGAATATATGTTAGTTAATAATTTTACGACTGTTTTGCTGGCGCAGTCTGGTCGAGATGAGCAAAAACCCAATGATGACCTTCCCAATCAAGAAAATAATCAACACTATTGATGAAAGGGTAGAACTTTATAGACAAAATGGTCAGCCAAAACTTTCTGGACAATTTGAAGAGGGTAAACATTGGCACCAAGACCATCAATAGGTGTGTGTTTGTCGGCTAACCCAGCCTTCGGTCTTAACGGGATATATTTGCTTGAATATAGAACGTCTCGAGGCCAGGCTGGACAAAGCGCGAAGGGCACCCCCTCCGGGGGCCCCAGCTAAATAGAGTCGACCAGAGTCCGGATTCCTCGGTAAGTCAGACTACCGAAAAAGGCCAAGAATCCGGAAGGATTCTTATGGACAGCCACAGCCTGTCCAAATAAGGGACCAAACCTAATTTGGACCGGGTTTGATCAGCCAGGTAGCCCAGTACCTGGAAAGTGGCGGGAAGACAGCCTTCCCGCCGAAAAACCCTTTGTTCTTGGAAGGAATGTATTTTCCCTCCAAAAAGCCTTTTGTTCTGTTGGAGGGAGTTTTTCCCTCCAAAAGTTCTTTGTTCTCCTGGGCTGGCCCACAAAGGCCGGCCCAACTTAGGATCAGAGTTGGATCCTAGCCTCACCTATAAAAGGGTGCTAATTTTTCTTTTTTGTTTCAGTATCATCAGCCTACCAAAGGAATCACCTCCTCTGAGGAATCGCGAAATCACGAACGAAGCTTCATTGGCTTTATTTGACTTTTATTTTGCGGTTATTTCCTTTTGTATGTTTCGGACCCCAGTGGCCGAACTGTTGTCGAATAAATTTTGCCCATCAGCGGTATTCGAATACCTTTTCTTTCGGGACGGGAAGGTTAGGTTCGAAGGGATTCTGGGATCGGGTGACCGGTGTTTCAAAGAGCCGAAGCCTAGTCGAGACCTACTGGAGCTCACTGGGCTTAGTGTACCACAACAAGGTGGAAATGAAAACCCTTACAGCAGCCTGTTTGAAATGAACTATGTTAGGGGTGAATGCAAAACAATAATGGCAGTTTGTTTGAAATGACTTCAACGTGCCAAGAATGTTAAAATATTGTAAAGTGAATAATGGAGTAATTGAGATGAATGAGGGTGGGCATAATATGATATTTTCTCAAAACTCTGAGATTCACTAACCTAGAAATATATTTTGGACACCTTTCATTGATGATCTATGTCCCATTATCAATCGAATATCTATGAAAATCTTTATTTCCTCTGAAAAAAGTGCATAAAAATATATTTTGTGAAAGATTCTAAAAGTGTACTGTTGATAAACTGTAAGAAATTCTCCTAATTTTACATCATCCGGAATTCAAACTGTTTCCAGACAAAAAGTTGTTGAAGATTACAGAAGCAAATTTTGAATTTTAAACTAGAATATAATAAGTTCATTATGAAATTGATAAAGATTTTCAGTTGATAAATGAAACTAAGCCTTTTCAGCGCCATCTGGCATTTGGTTGAGGCATTAATCCTTTCCCGGAAGACGAGGCACACCCCTTTGCTCTCTAAACCATTTACTCTTTCTCTGACTCTCTCGTTTCGATTTACTTTCCAACTACAATTCGAATTTGTCACAGATTTTTAGGGAGAAGGACAGTTTTATACAAAAACACAAACGTAAAAGATGTTCAAACAGTGAAAAAAGCGCGGGGGGAGATTTCAGCCGAAAGGGGAACATTTTTGACGTTCAAAAAAATTCCCCATGGCTTTTGCCATTTGATAGAATTGAGATGAAAAAAATCCCGCTGTTTCCGCTACGAAAAAGTGGGCATCTGTGTTCAATAACGCTTGTTTTAATAGAAGTTGACATTTAGTTGAAGGTGGTAATAATTGTAAAGTTTCATTCTTTTATTACAAATTTTTGACTTGGGGAGGGGATGAATTATCAAAGTTCTTAAAAATGGTCAATTTCACTGCCTTAGAATAATATCTAGTAGATTCTAACCTTGCTCTCATTGTTGGTTGATTAAGAGTATCTTCACAATGATTGTCAACAAAGAAACTGATTTATGATGATATGGTGTGGCAAAAAATAGATTATCTGTGGAACAAAAACTGTGAACGTGTTGTTCAGTCAAAAAGATACCTTTAAGATCTTATCAAATGTCAGACATAAAATCTTTATTTTTTTCTTCCATGGTTGGTCACGATGATATACTTTTTCAATAAAAGTTCGTGTTACTTTCAATGTAATTCTGAAGACAGTTTATACCCTTAACAATGATTTTCATTGTAAGTCGAACTCCTACCTTGATTGAATTTTAATATCTTTAATATTCGAAATTTAGAAAAATTTTGATGTTCTAATAGTTTCATTTCCACTGAAGAATTTCAAAACATAGGTTAATTGAAGCTGTTGGATTGTTTTCAGTTCCATATAGTAACGAATTTGACTGCATTTAAAACTAAAATTAAATCTGAGTTCCGTTCTTTCAAGTTTCAAAACCCAAAAATCTGTTTTAAGACGCTTTTTCAAAAGTATTTCCTCTCAGATATGTCAATCCAAAATCCTTGGTCTAGCAAAGCAAAGTCTTATCTAAATAACCTGTCACTCAAGCTAAAATTCTAAGAAAAATGGGTTGAAGTTATGATTCTTTGGTTCCTCACACTTGGCAACAATCACCAAAGAACCAATATTTTAAGTTTCAAACTTTTCTTTTGTCTAGCAGGATGTCATCACAAAACTTTCCTGTTTTAAGGATCTTTTCAGGGTCTTGGTTATCAAAACCCTGGCTCGTTGAACAGCTAAACTTCTGCTTGAATGGCCGGCCAAAATTCTTTTTGAGTAAACCGGTCCAGTTTCGTCGATTTGAGTGCTCACTTAAAAATTATCGACAAAGGAATGTGGCTAGCTACCATATGAAAGAAAAAAGGCCAATCGGTTGGTTGTAAATTAAGTGCTGGTTTGCTCAACTGGACTATTTCAAAGGATTCATAATCAAACATCATATCGTTTCATCATCAAATTTTTGGAGAAATTTTCTTATAAAAAAACCCTTTAACTTTAAAGAAGAAGACTTATTAAAAAGTATGTTTGAATGGAGGTTTCAAAAATATGAAAAAAATAGCTCTGGCTCATTTATTCTCTAACAAAAGTAAGGATTTCAAACTTTTAACTTACAAATACTTTAAATTCTTTTTTGACATATTTTAGTTTACAGAATGATTGTGGTTAATAAGGCAAAATAAATTGTTCAATTTTTAGACAAATGAGGTCTTGATCTAAATGTTTGTTTTCAACAAGTGAAGTTTCTAAGCTTTAGTTTTAGTAATATTTTTGGTCATACATTCAATTCCAATATTCAGGAAGTGATGAAAATTCAGTTTTAAAACATTTTGATTTATGATAAGACCAAAGGCATCAAAACTGCTTAGACCATTTTGAGCATGAAGTCCATTTTCCTCGCGTCTGAACCTGATTGACTTATGGAATATTTTGATACGATCCAAACTTGACAGAGAACAAGATCAATTACGACACACAAAAGAACCATCATTTTTCAATCTAAATTTTTATAAAAAATTGGCAAAGGTTTTTTGAGGCATATGTTGGAACTAATAGTTACCATAAGTTTTGACATGTGTGTGCGGAAGGATGATTTTTCTCTTCTATCAAAACACCCTGACAATAAAGTGATTTTTAAAAATGTAACCTGCAAAGTGTTCTTAAAATCTAAACTCAATCCATGATTTTGATTGACTTTTTACTAAGCTTTTAGACGAAGAATGTCGTTTTGGTGATTTAGAATAATTTACCCGGTGATCCATTATCTCCCAAAGGCCATTATGGCTTTAAATATGTAATTCACCGCTTTAAAATCGGTTTTGACCATCTGCAGATCACTTAGGAAGAGATACTTGAAGATATTTTGAGTGAGATTACATAGCAAATGGACCTTAGTTTCATATTTCAAGATTTAACCTTACTTCAAACTTTAACAAAGTTTGAAGAAACACTTGAATGTGTTTTATTAATGGGGTTTCGTCTTAGCTTTGCAAAGTCAACATCTAAATTAAATGTCGTTTCATGGCCAGTCATATAACGATTGCCTAGAGCTTGCTTTTTTGCAACTTTGTCAGAGAAAAATGTTCCTACGGTCTGGACTCAATTTAGCTTTATGTCGCCTCAGCTTTATTTAGAATTCCATCATCATCCAAATGTCTACGAATATGGCAACACTTAACTACGTGCCTGTTCTTTAGATGTTATTCTCATAAAACTTCTGAGGCATTCAATTTTTGATTGGGAAACATTGTCGTGTGACCGTAATAGGTGAAGAATCTGTGAGATGATACTATAAGCTTACAAACAATGGGTCAATGTCTGAACTGATTTTGGCAAACAGCTGGTTCTCAATGTTCCTCCAAAATTGATAAACCAAAACTTTTTTGAAATTCATCTTTGACCATGAAATATTGTAAATTTGCCCTATATCGAGTGAATCTTGACTGGACTTAAGTTTTCTAAAAAAATTGTTGTTTGCTTGTGTTAAGAACTGAATATTCTAACACTAAACCATGTGAATGAGAATAGTGTTGACTTTACAACAGTTCATTTTGACTGAAAGTTGTGCCTTATAAAGTCACTTTGATTATTTTGATAAATGGTAAGAGATAATTCTAATCAAGTTTCTGCACAACAATCAATCATGGCTGAGCTGAGATAGAAATGATTAATAAAGAAAAATCCAGGGGTCAAAGCAGTTCTCAGCCAGTTGTCATAGCAATGAGCTACAATGACCCGTTTGACATCTTGATCTTTTCAGAATGTATCTTAATCTACCTGAGGTTATTTTCATTTCGTCAGGGTTGATTGGACAAAGTCTGAAGCAATCACATTCATGCCAGATTGAAAAACACTTCTGGTTCATATGAAAATAGGTTTATGAAAGAATAAAAATTCACGGATTATTCGAACTTAAGTCGAACTATGTCTAAGATCCTTCCTTATTTTTAGTGTCTGATTTTTGTTGAAGATATTCATAATGCATCACAAAGAAAATTCTGTCCTAAAAATTTACGGTTCGGTCAAATTTTGAATACCAGATGTTTAAGGGGCAGGTCCACATCCGCATTGTATTCTAATAAACATGTAGCCTAATTTACTTTTGTTTCTCCATTCTCAATCAGACTCTTGAGCAAGAATTCGGACTGAAAAGTAAGGTTTTAAATTAACAGTTAGTTACATATGGGAAACTGACATATAGTTTTGTTATGTTATCTGAAACATGGAAAAAATAATGTAATTCAAAGATTGAGCCGTTTGTACTTTTCATATCTTCCAGTCGTGGTCAATGTCAGTTTTCAAAATTTTAAACCTAGATTTTTAGAACAGAAAAGTCTTGATAAAATACTGATGATTCAATTCTCAAAGGTTTTCTTTTTGAAGGATTTTTAGAATTTTTGAGACGTCAACATATTGCAATTAAAATTTTGCTTTTGCAAAGATCAAATTTCATATTTTAAGTGCTAAAAATAGGCTGAAATTGTAATTTTATGCGGGACTAAAAATTCAATTTGTTTCTGTCTGGCCTTCAATCTCAAAGCAATTGTCCAAGCGTGAAAAATGGTTCGCAACTTGAGTTCACAAAAAATAAGTATAAAAACTTAGGAGGATTTATATCCTTAAATGAATCACCAATAAATAGCTAATTTATATCCCAAAGAGCAAAATCACTTGATTTTCAACTCTAATTATTTCACAGTTAAGTGGCTCTAAAAAAATAATTTGTCTGTTGTGCTAAACATGCAAATTTTTGCAGCATCCTAAGATGAGGTGTCAGACAGGTATGAATCACAAATGTCCAGACTCTTGAAATTTGATATTTGACAAAGCAAAAAAAATTGGATTATGTATTACTCATAACTTTGGGTACACAAATATTGTTTGACTAAAAACAACTTCCAAAGGGAAATATAAACCAACCTTTTTTTATAGTGTCAAGTGAATTTAATTAGTTTTGAGTTAGTTTGCGAGCGACATTTATCATTTCTGTCTGCTTTAGCTACTCTTTAATCTTCTGTAAATGTCTAAGTCTGATTAAATCAAGACAGAGGCCACCACTTGTTACTTGGCTTCATAGGAAGGATTTATGATGATATGGTTGTCATTGTGTCTACGATCAGTCGGCTAAGCCTTTTTTGGAACAGGATCTCAAACTACCGTGTCACAAACAACGACATTCCTTATTTGATGAGTAATTAGAATTCTCCTCAATTTATTTGTCAATAATAAGTCATTAAAATATATGCTCTTTCGTCATCTAGGAAGAAGGTTTTGTCAAAGCAGGAAAAAGTCTTAAGTTTATTCCAATCTTGAATATAAGAATTTTCTACCTTTTCCTCTTTGACATAAAGCCTCAAAAAGATAAACACTTTTAATAAACATTCCTAAACAATAATCACAAAAAAAACTTCACCCTCAATTCCTTTCACAGGACTTTTTAAATGTTTGATGATGATTTCGCTTCGTTTCACTTAGAAAATGCACAAATATTTAATTTCATACTTATTTTTATCGATTTTTTCCACTTTTATCTAGAATTTGGCATTAAGTATTTCAAAGAAGCCAAAGGCTAGGACTTAAGGTGATTTAAAGCCCAGATTACAAGACATTAAAGCAACATTCTTTGACCAGATTTACTTGTCATAAAAGGAGTTGTTGAGTCTACTTCATCTGCATTTTGTGTCCAAACTGAATTCCATTAATATTTTCCACGTCCAAAATAATAAATATTCAACAAAATTAAGCGATCCCATTTAGGAGAATCAAAAACTGAAGACTTTTTAACAAGATTCAAATTCAATAATTCCAGCAAGGACAAAGTCCATTTTTTTAATAAAGAGTATTTCAAGTTTGACTGATATGTATATACACAGCCTAATAAGTTTAATTCCACCCCTTTTTGAATACATTTTCAAATACATTCTCAGTAAAGAATGAATTTTGCGTGGTAGATTAGACATATTCGGTTTGCAAACGCCTCATGATCAGTGAGTTGGTCTAGACTAGACAAACGACAAGCGAAAATTTATCTAAAGGGGTTTAGAACTTCCTTCTATTGAGACTACCTGCTGCTTCTTTGACACACACAACTTTTTTCATCTAATTTCCATCACATGTGGGTAGCAAAGACAGATTCTAGCTTGAATGAATTTGTGCTGAATAATTCATACTTAATTTGTGTCAGAGAATATTTGCCAGTTAAATTGAACGAATTTGAGGGAACTGCCCAATCCAACTTGGACTTCAGCTATAATTTAATTAGCATATGAGCAACATCCTGTATGAAAGGAAAAATTAAAATCTTTATCACTTAAAAAAAGGCTTTTTATAACATAGGTGGTTTTGATTTATGTAATATTATCAGAAACTCAGTTGGATTCATAATCCTTTTTGAGGATAAGTTTTAGCCTGAATTGCCCGAGATACTCTTCCAAATTCTAACATAATCGGGGCAAGATTCAATCTTATGGGGATTTACGATTTGCAAGACATTGACTTTTATGGTAAGTGTCTGAGATGGTTTCATCTTGTCTTATACTTAAAAATATTTTAAGAATGCATCGCCTCCTCCAAAGAGGAAATAAGTGTTGAAAGTACAAAATGTCTCGTTGAAAATAGATTTTATTTTTTGTTCAAAATGGACTATATGTCATTCTCAGATAAGATTTATTTTTTATTTTATTATTTTAAGAGTGTCATATAATCTTTACAATTTGTTTTTATTTTTTTACCATTTCCATTAATCACATTCTTTAAATTTTTGCTTACAAACAGAGCGGGCGTCTACTTCCTCGTGATTGTCATCTGATCACCTTTGCAAAAAAAGCCAGGGTTTCTAGACAGCAATAAGTAATAATTTACACCTTTGTGTTACTCAACTTACTGCTTTTAGTTCCCATCCTCTTGATAAATGTCCTCTGATTTCGTATTAAATGAGATACATGGCCGTTGGAGGTTTTTTTTCCAACACATTAAACGTCTCCTTCAAGCAAAAAGCAATGTAAATAGATAATGCTGGCTCTATTTTTTGCTAACACAAATATAACTGTGAAATTGTTCCTGGGCTAAGATAAAAATTAGATTTAGCAACAAGTCTCACGATCTGGCTGCTTGTCAGTCTCATCTAATCAAGAGTGATGGAATCTAAAACAGCTAGTGCAGAAGAAATTCTACTTTAACATAGGCCATTGTGTTAAAAATGAATCTAATTATCATAAGTTTTACGGGGTTGACCATTTTCAGCACATTAACTAATTAGTGAATCAATTCTGCTTGGATTGTCGCCGTGATGTTATGTAATTTGATAAGACTAACTTTTTGCAAAACGCAATTTTGTCAAAAAAAAACCCACTTGATACTTTGAAAATAAGTAACTACTTCAGACAAGTTAAATTGACTGACATGAAACAAAACACTTTCCCTATCTGTAATCGGAGATGAAATAATTACAATGGGGAGACTTTTATCTCATCACCAAAGTATTTTCATTGTTTTATCAAGATGTCTCATCCTAGACAACTTTAAGCCTCTTTGTCATAGAGATTCGCAATCTTTATGTCTGAATAAAAAAAAGTTTACCATTCTGACTATTTGATGAATTTGAGATAAAGAACGAAGAATGAGTGACTCGTTACAGAAAAAGACTGACATAAGATTATAAAGCAAAAAGGTGATTTAGACTTTACGACCCACAATAAGTGTTGTCGTTTATTTGATTTATTTCAAAAATGAAGGCTACAATCGACCAACATATGATTAAGTAATTTTATTTTGAAACACTGCTACAAATATAATTTATGTTCTTAAGGTATATGTAAAATAAGTTTTTAACAGACCATTCATTTTTGCATATGTTTTTCTAATCTAACAATCTTGTAACCATAATTTTTTTATGATTAAAAACTCAAAGAAGCCGGAGATGTCCATGAACAAACAAATAAGGATATTGGAGAACAAAAACAGATTCGTCCATTTCCTTTCAATTTGTAAGGGGAATGAGACCTTTTCTATATAAAATACTTGAAAAGTGATTATTTTCTGAACTTAGCAGACCTGGGATCAGTATGGAGAATTGGAAGACTAGGGTCCAACCCTGGATTTACCTAAATGATCATCTCAGTCTGTATTGGTTGTTGTGCAGATCAATTGATTAGAATTATTCAGCTTCTTCTAAACAAAAAGCTGCCAATGAAACCATAAGTTTCAAATAGTGGCTACAACGACCTAAAGTTTGAAAAATGAAAAATTCTTCACCACAAAATGATAAAAATATAGTGGATGTCCATTATTTTCAACTTTTTCAGTAACCGGCACAAAATGTTACATTTAAAAGAAGATCTTTTCAACATGATAAATTTCAACACTATCTCATCTTTTTACTGGGTGGTCGAATGGACAAATGATAATTGAAAAAAATATTTTCACCCTTGAAAAAAGACAAGAAAAACATAGAGTGGATGATAGTAAAGAAGCTATATGGACGTCTACAAAGAACTATTTTACAATTACAATGGCTTGCTATCAGCCACTCAATCTTTTTACTGTATCCTTGGCCAATGATAAATCTCACAACTTATTTATTCATTATCTTCCAGGTAACCTAGTTCAGGTTGTCAGCCTAAAGAATCAAAGTGTCCAGCAGCAAGCAGGAAATTCCTGACAACTTCAAAATTCCGGCCAACTGTCTGGATGATGATTCCTTGGTCGACATTGATGCTACGTTGAAGCAAAATTTTACACATATGGCCGTTTGGTATAGGTCTAAAATCAAAATGGTCTACAAATAAAAGTAAAAAATATCGAATTTTATGAAAGACATTTTTTTAATTTCATCCATTTCGATATCGAAAATAAAATGATAAAAGTATTTAAGTTTTTTCTAGACATGTATTTGTTTTATTTGCAAAACAGCATTTCCATGCTGGCCTCGTGAGTGAAAAACAACATCAGGGCACATGTGGGAGTGTCCCTGCTTGCCTGCCTGAAAATGAAGTTCATATTCTGTGTACAAAACTCAGAAGCACTTCAGTCCACCCAACTGAACAGACCAGTAAGAAGGTATAATAACCTCTGAAAATTGTTCCTTAAGCTCAGAATCAAAACTGACCAGCACAATCCAACTTGACCAGAAATACTTTTTTTTTTCTTTAAGATGAATTGCCTTTTTTTGGTTTCGTTGCTTTTCTCCTCCACTCTTGGAGCACCCCAACTTGTGGCTCAGCAATTAGGGTGAGTTTAATGATTCATTCTTCCTTAATATGTACAATTAAAGGTAGAAATATAAAAAAATAAAAGTGCTTTATGTAAAAAATATAATGAAAAATCAGAGAGCCAGTGGTTCGCATTGTTGCACGTCCTCGTGCAGTTGCACACCACATTGCCCCGGCTGCCGGCCCATTTACCATCAGGGCCAACCCTCCTGTCCTTGTGAGCAACGCTGTTGAGACCCCAGTTCCACTGCCTGTATCCCCAGCATTGATCTCTGCGTCCCGAGCCTCAGCCTTCCCAGCAGTTCCCAGTCCTGCCCTTGTTCCTGTTAACGCTGAACCCAGTGTTTTCCAAACTGCCGATGGTAGAGTCTTTGCTCTATCTAATGGCGCCAATAACATCCAACCTGGTAAACTTTAAAAGTTCAGCTCAAGTAGAGACTTTGAGCTGATTTATTAAGATGTCTTAACCGAAGATTTTTTCTACAAAATAGGTCAACTTTTTCAACTTTCTGACGGACGAATTTTCACTGCTGCAGTTGGAAACCCAGAAGTGAAGCAAGAGTCTCTTTTCGATCAAGTATCAAATTGTCTTTCATTTTAACTTGATAAATTTTTTTTTAAATGAAACATTTCCAAGAATGATGCTGTTGTCGAGGCACTTAAGAATGCTGAGAGAACTGCAGCTGAGGATATAAGCTCAACCTCTGCTCCAGTTGAAGAACCAGCTACTGAGGCTGACCTGGAAGCAGAATTAAAAGAAGTTGCTGTTCAAGAAGAGGAAAAAAAGGAAGAAAATATTGAGGCACCTGTTGCTATCAGGTACTAACAAAAACTTAAACATGGCAATTTCAAAACCAATCCCTACTCTGTTCATTTATTCTTTCAGAACTTCTCCAGCTCTTATCCAGGCCCCAGCGCCTCAACTTTTGGGTGTACAGCCTCTTCTGAGCCCCTTTCCAAGTGTTCAAAGATTTGCAGCTGTCCCTGCAAAGGCTCAGGCTGTCGTTGCAGTTCAGAAAAGTCCGGCAACCTTCTCCTTCTCTGATGCTGTCTCTACCCAATATTTCAACTATCCCAACTTTGGAATCGCTTATGAATTCTAAATTGTCTGACGTTGTTTGAAATATTTATTTATTATGATATTATTTATATAGATCAACTGTATTTAATACATGATGTTATGCTTAAATAAAGTTGTCGAAAATGAAAAAGTTTTTGTTGCTAGATGGTGTTGAAGTTCCGGGGTATTTGAATTTTTGATTTGAAATTATTTATATCTAAAGTTTATTGAAAAAAGTATTTACTTTGATGAAATGTAATAAAAATATAAATTTAACCATCCTTAAACTTTTTAGTAAGAAGTTGAAAGGGTAACATATGGTTCATTGATTAGTTCAATTAAGATACATATACAAAAATCAAAACTGAAAAAACTTATGATGGTTATATATATGGTCTCTTTGTTTAACTTTGGTTGGTAATTCAATCATTTTAGAATGATATTCTATTGTTTTTTGAATAAGAAAATATTGGTT
>Ga0194133_10008626_pt1 | contig 11849 bp, 22 predicted proteins | sample TA2KigOf40mmetaG_FD_155448 | JGI IMG/M metagenome (GOLD analysis project Ga0194133, IMG submission 155448) | Freshwater microbial communities from Lake Tanganyika, Tanzania - TA2015055 Kigoma Offshore 40m | ecosystem: Environmental > Aquatic > Freshwater > Lake | place: Tanzania: Lake...
AAGACGAAGGTAAGCGAAGATTTAAACAAACCTGTAACGAAGTAATTGCTCAATTAGGTAAGGGCAGCGGAAAAGATTACTGCTCTGCAATATCTGTATCGTATATAGTTTATTTACTATTATGCCTCAAGGATCCAGCAACATATTACGGCAAACCCCCAGGGGACTCTATAGATATTATAAACATTGCTATTAATGCACAGCAAGCAAACAACGTATTTTTTAAAGGCTTTAAAACTAGGATAGACAAGAGCCCCTGGTTTGTAGGCAAGTATTCTGAAAAAGCTTCTGAAATAAAATTTAACAAAAATATTACGGTGCATTCGGGTCACTCAGAACGTGAGGCTTGGGAAGGATACAACGTAATAGTTGTAATCCTAGACGAAATATCTGGGTTTAGCGTAGAAAATACTACAGGGCATGAGCAGGCAAAAACAGGTGTTGCGATTTATGAAATGTACCGTGCTTCCGTGGATTCACGTTTTCCAGACTACGGAAAGGTTATTTTGTTATCATTTCCTAGATACAAGAACGATTATATTCAGCAAAGATACGACGATGTTGTTGCAGAAAAAGAAGTTGTAGTTAAAGGTCATCATTTTAAATTAGATGAGTCTTTGCCAGAGGGTACGGACGGCAATGAGTTTAGTATTGAATGGGAAGAAGATCATATAGTCTCATACAAATATCCAAAGGTTTACGCATTAAAAAGACCTACTTGGGAGGTAAACCCTACAAGATCTATTAATGATTTTAAAGTAGCTTTTTACAAGAACGCACCAGACGCATTGGGTAGATTTGCATGTATGCCATCAGAAGCAATAGATGCATTTTTTAAGTCTAGAGAAAAAATTGAGAACGCATTTAGCAATAGAACTCTTGCTGTAGATCAATTTGGCAGGTTCTCAGATTGGTTTGCCCCCGATCCAGATAAAGAATATTTTATCCATGTGGACTTAGCTCAAAAACATGACCACTGTGCGGTTGCAATGTCTCATGTGCAAAAATGGGTTAACATAAAATTAACAGACACTTATTCTCAGCCTGCTCCAATTGTGGAAGTGGATGCCGTTAGATATTGGACACCAACCCCAGATAAGTCCGTAGACTTTAAAGATGTTAGAGATTACATTTTGTCTCTCAGAACAAAAGGATTTAAAATAAGAATCTGTACGTTTGACAGATGGAATTCTCACGATATGATGCAGCAATTAAAACAATATGGTATTAACACAGAGACTTTATCTGTAGCAAAGAAACATTACGATGATATGGCCATGGTTATATCTGAAGACAGGCTAAGTGGTCCCTCGATTAAATTGCTGATTGATGAATTGCTTCAATTAAAAATTATGAGAGATAGAATTGATCACCCAAGAAAAGGATCTAAAGATTTAGCAGATGCGGTATGCGGATCTGTATACAATGCTATTAGTAGAAGCAAGCCACAGAATAACGAAGAAATAGAAATTCATACTTACACGTCCTTAAAATGGGACAGAGAAGAAGACGAGATTTCTTTAAATATGATACGTCCTCCAAGAATGCCACAAAATTTGTCGGATGCTTTAGACGGAATGGAAATAGTGTGAGTACTTATCAAGAAAAAGCAAAGCAGTGTAAGTGTTGCGGTAAACATGTTCCGCTGCCAACCGTTTTAAAAGAATATGAAGGCGTATGCCTGTGCCCCACTACATTTGCAAATGTGATAGAATATAAGAGGCTTTGGAAAACCACGGGGTCAAGACCCCCTGGTAATATTAGGAAACATTTTTCTGAATACGTTCAGCAGTTAGTAGAGAAAACAATTGATAAAAGCGAGGACGGTACTGTTAATGAACATAAATGATGATGAATCTTTTGAAAATGATAAACTGATGAGCTATTACATAGAGTTAGGCGTAATTAGTGTAGAGGGTTTAGATGAAAAAGGAGAATTAATTTATTCTATTAACGAAGAACTTGCACAGGAATATGCTCCAGAGCTCTTGCAATCCCACCAAGAATATGTAGACAGATCTTTGCTAGAACTATACCAAGCAGGGTTAATTAATATAGAGTATAACGAAAACTTGGAGGCCACAATACACATGAGCCCCATGGGATATAAGGCGGCTAAAGAAAGGGGTCTTATTGATATAGACCCAGAATCGTTTAAGAATATACCTAATAATTAAAATATATGCTATACTTCTAGTAGGATGCCCATAAGGGGTCCTATATTAAATTATTCGCTTAATAGGAGGAATAAAATGGTAACACAATTTGCTATGGATCTTTTTAGAGATCCATTTTTTATTGGGTTTGATAGGGCGCTAGATACCTGGAACCACGTTCATTCTGTATCTGCAAACACAACTTACCCACCATATAATGTAATCAAGGTAGACGAAGACAACTTTGTTGTCGAATTAGCCGTTGCTGGATTTGATAAAAAAGATATTGAAGTCTCAACAGCAGATGGCAAACTTACGGTAAAAGGAGAATTAAAGACGGAGGAAGCTGACACAAAGTTTATCCACCGTGGTATTGCTTCTCGTAAATTTAGCCGTGAATGGGCCCTTGGTGAACATATGGAAGTAAAGGCTGCTGAATTATGCTGCGGACTGCTTAAAATAGAGATTATACGCATTCTGCCAGAAGAGAAGAAGCCTAAAACCATCAAAATTAAATAAATAGTATAATAAAGATCTGCACCCCGTCACTGGGGAGTCGCAGATACGGGCATCGCAGCCCAAGGATAGGACCTGAGCATGTCCTAAATAAACTGCTCCTTAAATTTAAGGAGAAAAATGTTTGAGTATAGGGTAAAGAATGTATCAAAGGTCGTTGACGGAGACACAATTGATGTTGACATAGATCTTGGATTTAGCATATCTTATTCTCAAAGATTAAGATTGGCGGGAATAGATACACCAGAATCTAGAACAGCAGACAAGTTTGAAAAAACACTTGGCCTTGAGTCAAAGGAATATTTAAAATCTAAATTAAAAGATGCCAAGGACGTAGTTGTAAAAACAGAAAAGCCTGACAGTTCAGAAAAATATGGCAGGATACTTGGATGGGTGTATCTTGACGGGAACAGTAAGTCTGTTAATGAGCAGATGATTGAAGACGGGTACGCTTGGGGATACATGGGCGAAACAAAAGTAAAAGATTTTGCAGCCCTAGCGGAAAAGAGAAAAAAGAGCGGTAAGTAATGCCTGTTTATGAATACAAGTGCATTCTTTGTGAGAATGTTGCAGAAATAGATAAGCCTATGAATAAAGCAAGCATGGTAGAGCTTTGTAAAAAATGTGGTGCTGCTATGATAAGACAATACAACACATTTGGTGTTCAGTTTAAAGGTGCAGGGTTTTATAAAACAGATAACGCTAAGTAGTCCAATGATATAATTAACTATACAAAACAAATTGTTTGTGTAGGAGTTATAGTTGACTAGGAATAAGGTATGGAGATTATCATTAGCCGCAATTTTGGGGTTTGGATGGCTGTTTCTATCGCCTGCCTCATATAGCGACAACCCACTTTCAATTGCTGACCAAGAAATAACACAATTAAAATCTAAGGTTTCAAACTTAAACCACAAAACAGAATTTCAGTCTTTAATTGGCGTAGCAGAAAATAAATACAACACCGCAGTATCTGCCAAGACTGCTAGAGACAATTCATATGCTGCATATGATGCGGCGGTAGGAGCAGAAGCAACAGCCTTATCAGAAAAGTTAGCAGCGCAAATAGCAGTAGATGGTCAAACAGTAACGGTTGCTACAGCATTAACAAATAAACAAACAAAAGAAACAAATTTAAATGCTGCACAAATTAACTATCAGACAGCCCTTATTAACTACCCACCATCTGGTCAGCCAGGATTGAACGCTTTTCTTTATGACTGCTGGACATATTGGAATGGTTATAATGTGTCCCCTCCTTTTGGATGTGATCAACAGCCCATGTCGATGGGTACTTGGGCGGACATTAATTTTAATTATGTATTAGGTGGTCCATCAGGGCTTTTTGATGATTATCAAATAAAGTGGACAGGCTACATTAAACAAACACAACATTGGACCCCGCAGTTTAGAACATGTGGCGATGATGGAATGATTTTAAAAATAAGTGGAATAACTGTTATTAATAACTGGGTTGATCGTGGTGGCTGGTGCGGAGCATCTAATGGTTTTTATATGGATAGTAATGAATGGGTTCCAATCGAAGTTTGGTGGTATGAAAATGGTGGCGGGGCAAATGGACGACTTGAATGGAATATAGGTAATGGGTTCACAGTAGTTCCAAGTTCTGCATTATCTACTGAAATTCCAGCTAAACCACAGCAATTAATAGATGCAGAAAATGCTTTAGTAGTTGCTCAATCAGAATATGATCAAGCAAATCAAACATATAATTCTGCTGATTCTACTTTAACCACATACAATCAAACACTAGCAACTAAGACAACTGCACACAACACCGCCGTTGCAAATACGGCAAACGCTTTAACTGCTAAAAATAATGCTACCACAGAATACAATCAATCTATTATAAATGTGGAAGATGCAATTGACGATGCTTGGGATTATTATGACGAGCAATTAGTTAAAGAAATTAATACTGCTATTGCTATTGCCCTTGCACAGGCTGCTGCAAATCAACCAACAGTTACCCCTACGCCAACACCTGAACCAAAACCTACACCTACTCCTACACCTACTCCTGAGCCATCGCCTGAGCAAACAAAACCAGTCGATCCCACTCCAACTCCAAAGCCTGAAATAACCGAAGAGGTAAAGCCAACTCCAACCCCTGAACCAGAGCCCACTCCTGAGCCCTCACCAGAGCCTTCACCTCAGCCAACGGATACAAATCCAGATCCAACTCCCGAACCTGAGCCAACTCCTGTTGAACCTTCTCCAAAACCATCACAACCTAATGTTATCACAGAAGCAACAGCAAATCTAATTGCAGATTTAACAAATAAAAATACGTTGACTCAATTAAGTCCAGAACAAAAAGCGGAAGTGGCACAAGGCCTTGGAATTAAAACAGAAGAATTATCTAAAGTAGTAGAACTTGCAGCATCAGAACCTACAGTTGCAAAGGCTCTTGAAGAATTTGGTGATAGAATTAAAGAGAATGAGGCAGCGCCAATGCCATACACTCTAGCAGATGCAACTACAGAAATAGCAACAGAAGCATTTTTAGCAGATCCAATTGGTGCAATTACAAATATAGATTTTGAAAAAATACTTAGCCCATCAGAATGGGGTAAGGACATGACTGACGATCAAAGAGAAAAGGCGCAAGAAGTAATTGTGCCAGTAATTATTGCAAGTAATATAGTGGCAGCAGCCATGACTAGGAGGAGATAATGAAAATAATCAAGGGCCTTTTTAATTGGCTTTGGGAGGCCGTCAAGGAAAGCATAGCCCAAGTATGGACCCTCCTTGGATTTTTTATAGCATGGCTGACCCTGACTGGAACCGCTCAAGATGTGGTAGGAATAGCTACTATTATAGCAACCGTTATTTGGCTAGTTACAATACCGCTTCGAAAAGAAGACGAATAAATGCTATAATGGAGGCATGAAAAAAATAGGTGCCTCACTAGCTAGTTTAATGCTAGCCCTCACAATTACATCGTGTAATTTTGATGGAACGTATCGCTATGACTGCCAAAACCCTGAAAATTGGGAAAAGGCAGAGTGCAACCCACCAGTTTGTAGAACTACTGGGACATGCTCTGCTGATTTGGTAGGAAAAGAAATATGGGATGAGTACCAGAAATCAAAGGTAAAGAATGGCTAGAAGAGAAAGATTAACACCAGCAGATCTTGACGCAAGGTTAAAGTTTGTTTTAGGTATAACACTAGGAACAATTTTGCTGTGCACATCATTAGGAATCTTGTATGCTCTTATATTTGTAACACAACCAATTGGGGCGCAGTCAGAGAATGACAAGATGTTCTTCAACGTATTAGGAAGCGTTGCAACATTTATTACAGGAACATTGGCGGGCCTGCTTATTGGTAACTCTGGCGCTAAAGATATTATGAAGGCACAACTTGATAACAAAGAGTTAGATGCTAAAAATACTCAAGCAGATAAAAAATTAGAAGCAGAGATTGATGAGGCAGCAGCACGTCGTGCAGCAAAGCCAGCAGATCAAGTTCCTGCTCCACATGAAGTAGATGAGAGTTGGGATAAATAATGGCAGATCAAGGAACAGCAGAACGCTTAGTTGAAGTTGCTAAAGCAGAAATTGGAGTCGTAGAGGGTCCAAAAGATAATGAGACTAAATACGGCAAATTTACCAAATCAGATTTCCAGCCATGGTGCGGTTCATTCGTAATGTGGTGTGCTAACGAGGCTGGGGTTAAAGTACCTAACACTGTATACACACCAGCAGGTGCAGCAGCTTTTAAGAAGAAAAATGCATGGATTGATGGAGATCTAGCAGATCCTGAACCAGGAGATATTGCCTATTTTGATTTTCCTGCAGACGGCGTAGACCGCATTAGTCACGTAGGGATTGTCATTAAAGACAATGAAGATGGAACCGTATGGTGCATAGAGGGCAATACAACCAACCGTAAGGGCGGAAGCCAAAGAAACGGTGGAGAGGTTTGTAAACAACTCCGTGCATTTAAGAAAAACAAAAAAGGGGTTCTAATTTCAATTGTTGGATTTGGAAGGCCAAAGTTTAAAGGGGCTAGCCAAGGAGCTTAGTTTTTAGTATAATGAAGACATATACGGTAAAATTAGAGGTAGAGGCAGAGGTTGAAGCCTTTAATGAAGACGACGCCCTAGACTATGCTGGCGACATATTTGGGGTAGATGACGAAATTAAAAACGTTAAAATCATTAGCGTAAAGGAGAAATAATATGGCCAAAGAAGGTTACAAGCCAACAGCAGGGATGCAGTCTGCAGCTCGTCGTGCAATTAAATTAAAAGAGCAAGGAAAAGCAAAGGGCGCTGGAACGGCAGTTGGTTGGACCCGTGCAGGTCAGTTAGCTCGTGGAGAAACACTTAGCTTGTCTACAGTTAAAAGAATGTATTCTTTTTTCTCCCGTCATGAGGTAGATAAGAAAGGAAAAGATTTTAATAACGCAGAAAACCCATCTAACGGCAAAATTATGTGGTTGGCCTGGGGCGGAGATGCAGGGTTTTCTTGGTCTCGTAAAATTGTAAATAGGGAGAAAAATATGAAAAAGTCATTACAAATGCAGGAAATAGTAGATGAAATTAAAGATATTCTAGAGGATGTAGTTAATCCAATAGACACAGTTGTTGAAATAGAAGATGAATTAGTTAAATCTGTAGATCCAAAACCAGAGGATCAGACAGATGAAGAGATTTCAAAAACCTATCATTCAGAAAATGAAGAGGAAGATAAATGGGACAACCTAAATAAAGCCTGCTGGTCAGGGTACGAGCAAAGAGGCATGAAGGATAAAAATGGTCGCAAGGTCCCAAATTGCGTCCCAATTAAAAAATCAAATGATGAGTCAGACGAAGACTTAGACAAAGCAAAAGATAAATTTAAAGACGTAATTAAGCCTAGAAAAGGTGAGCCAGCCGATAAAGAGCTATATGCAAGAGTAGTCGCCGAGGCAAAAAGAAAATTTGAAGTATATCCATCAGCTTATGCAAATGGATGGGTAGTTCAAGAATATAAGCGCCGTGGTGGCAAATACGTTAGTAAATATTCATGGGGTGGGGCTTTCCTAAAATAGTTGTTGACATAGCCGCAGCAGATACTGTATAATATATATCAGTGGGATGCTGCGGTTTATGTTTAGGACAGCATGTTAAATTTGACAGAATTAGGAGTCGAAGTCTTCATCAAGAAGGCTAGATTTGTTACCCCTTTCTGGGACAATTACGATTTAATAATTTGGAAAAAAAATAACAATGGCTTTACAAACGTAAGCGGCATGTTTAAAAAAGGTGCATGGGGGACAGCAGAAAGAATCTCTGTTGACAGTAATGGAATATGGAAGCTGCCTGTAAAGCATGTCAGAAATTTTAAATAGTTTAGGCGTAGACGAAGAAGACTTAGATTGGTTTCATCTTGCAATATGCAGGGGCATGGATACAAACTTATTCTATGATAAGTATGAATCTGATCCCAACATAGCAAAAAATATAGATGAAATGTGTTTTAGTTGTCCAGTAATGAAGATGTGTCATCAGTCTGGAGTAGAAAACAACGAATATGGTGTTTGGGGCGGAGTATACTTGACTGCAGGCTCTATTGATAAATCAAAGAACTTACACAAAAATTCAGAAGACTGGAAGAGGTTAAAGAAAAAAAATGTTTATTAATAAAAAAGATATTAAAGAGCATTTTAAGTACGGAATAAATCATTGGACTGGCGAGCCCAATAAGCCTGTTTTCTACACAGAAGAGATGAAGAAGGCAGTGCATCAAGTAAAGAAGCCATCGGGGCTTCTTATGGATATCGTTATGTACCCTGAGTTCTTAGCATTAAGACTGTATGAAGATAATTTTTTACAATTTGAGGGAACCAAGAAGGAAATGGTTATTGATTATGTAGGAAAGGTCAAGCGACTGCTTGAATCATACGGAGTAAGATGCGAGCTGGAGGGTAAACCTAGTGAGAGAGTACTATGACACGGTTCATGTTGTTTTTATTCATGAAGAAAATTGTCACGGTACGGTAGAACAACTTGGTGCATGGGCATCAATAGTTAAATATAGTAAGGATGGTATGGAGTACAACGAGTTAATGGATAATGAAGATTTCAGTATTATAGATGAAATTTCTTTTAAACATATTGAGGAATCAGAGTAATGGAAAAAATACTGTGCTACAGTTGCAATAAGACTAAAAATAAATTAGATGTAAAAAAATCTTCTCTGTTGCCAATTAATTTATTTATTTGCGAGACTTGCTCTTCATCTAAATTTGAACCCCGCTGGGTAATTATATTGGCAGGAAGATCCCAGGGCCCAGATTATGTAAAAGAGCACATTATAAAAAGGCGTTATGTGGGCAACGAAATTTCAGCATCTGAACTCTTAGTTTAACATTCATTTTACGGTATAATTAGTAAATAATGAATCTAGACTATACCGCTGTCGTTATTGCTGTCCTTGCCGCCATTTTATCTGGCATGGGCACAGCAATTGTTGCTGGTATAAGAGACAACAAAAAAGAAAAAATACGCAAGTCTGAGCGTGAACAAGACCACCTTAAAATAGAGGTCAAAGATCTTAAAATAGAGTTATATAAAATTGAGCGTGAATTGACTGAGTGGAAAGATAAATACTATAATACTATTCAAGAGCTAATTGCCGTGAAGGCTGAGCTTGAGGACACTATGATTAAATTATCATATATTGACCACAAAATACACGAGGATTTAGAGCACCTGGACACAGAATTTTAAAAATAGTATACTAGGGCATATGACCTGTATTGTAGCCCTGTCTGTAGGAAATAAAGTATACTTGGGTGGAGACTCTGCTGCCTCAGATGAAAAAACTGGTTTATTGCTACAAACAAATGATCCAAAAGTATTTAGAGCGGGTCAATATGGAATCGGCTTTGTAGATAGCTTTAGAATGGGTCAAATACTTCAATACAATTGGACTCCCCCACTTTATAAGCCAAGCGCTGGTTTTAAAAATTTAGACAAGTTTATGCGTACTAAATTTGTTCAATCAATTAAAGAAGCTTACCAAGAGCACGGATATGGAAAATTTGGAACCAACACAGAAGATGGTGATGAGGGCGGTATCATTATAATTGCAGTTCAAAAAACTGGAAGAATTTTTATAATGGATATAGACTATCATATATCAGAAGTGGACGTAGACTACCTAGCGGAAGGAAGCGGACAGCAGGTAGCACTAGGATCTTTATTCTCAACAACAACAATAAAAACGCCACGAAAGCGTGTCAGAATGGCTCTGGAAGCCGCTCAAAAATTTATCATGAGCGTAAGAGGACCCTTTACAATTATAGAGATTTAGAGTATAATAGATTTATGAAATGGCTTAACGGACTTGCAGCCGCCTTAGTCGGAGGACTAGGACTTAAAGTGCTGCAAGAATTTAATGATAAGTATGAATTAGTTTTAGTAGATAAAGATGATATTGAATGCGTAGAAAAAGAAAGCCCCAAAAAGGTTTCCCTAGAGTCAGAATCCTTTTTAGATCTTCGAGGAACCCCAACTCACGCCTGTGTTTGCGGCTCCCAACATTTTTACGTAAGGGTTATTTTTGAGAATTACGAGATAGCCACGTATTTCTTAGACATGCAATGCACGGAGTGTGGGGCTCTGTTGACCGCCCCAACACCATTAGACAGAAAGACGGTAGAGTGACCAAATCAGAAAGAATCAGACTGCTTGAAATGGAAGTTGTCAGATTACAATTTCAAATAGACTATGTAAGCAGAGCCATAGAGATCCTTTTAGCAGAAAATAAGCTGGCGGGACCAGAAATGGACGCTGGTAAGTGGTATAAGACTAAACTAGATAAAGATAAATAAACCCTATTGACATACCCTGGGGTATTTAGTATTATATACCTATGAATAAAAAACTAATAGCGGCTTTTATAGCCATAACACTATCAACATCAACATCCGCACATGCAACAAAACTACAGAATAGAACTGTAGCGCAACCAACGATTGCTATTTTAGACACAGCGTTGGACACATCTCTTCCAATATTTAAAGATAAGATATTGCTTGAGGTTTGTATAAATCAAAATTCATCTTGCCCAAATAAATTGTCGGAAATGGAAGGTCCAGGATCGGCAACACTACCAACAGAAATACTCTCTAGAAATGGATTTGCCCACGGAACCGAAATGGCTTCCTTGGCCGTAAACACTAATCCAAACGTTAAAATTATATTTATAAGAATTATTGGTGCTAATCCAGACGGCTCACGTCAAATTACAACAGATGCTACGCTTAACCTTGCTTTAGACTGGGTCTTAAAAAATAAAGATAGATTTAACATTCAGGCGGTATCTATGTCTCAAGGCCATAGAAATTTAGGTGCTGTAGGCACAGATTATTGTACTAAAACACCTATCACTCAAAGCAAAATTGTAAGCCTTAATAATGTTGGGGTCGGAGTATTTTTCCCAGCAGGAAATCATCGTGATTATAAAAGAATAGATTGGCCAGCATGTATTCCTGAATCTATTGCAATAGGATCAACTATGCCCGCTGAATCAATTGCGTCTTATTCAAACTATGATGAAAAACTAATTGACTTCTATGCTTTAGGACAAAATAGAGTGACTACTGTGGGCGGTAAAGTTATAAATAGCGGTGGAACTTCGGGTTCAACAGTAATTGCTGCAACTCAATGGGCCACTATTAAGTCTTTTAAACCACAATTGACTTATGCAGAAATTTATCAGCTTATCTCTAGGACGTCTAAAATCGTTTCTAGCGCAACTATAAAAAATCAAAAACTAATTAATCTACAGGCAGCCTTGAATGGCTAAAGATCTTTTAGTTCTTGATTCTATAGTAGAAGATGTTTCCATTGCGTTATATCAGAAATGGTATAACGCAGTGCCATCAGACCAAATAAATGAAGCCTCAAGTCAAGCTTTAATGAAGAACTCTAAAGAAACAACCCTGTTTGTGGTTCAAATGTTTATGAATAAGTTTAATGAAGTGGCAGAGGAGTTAAAGTCTCAGCCAAATGAGTAACATCTTATTATTAGACAATAACAATTTTAATCAAGCATTGACAGACAATAAGGTCATATTGGTTGATTTCTGGGCAGAATGGTGCGGTCCCTGTAAAAGGGTTGCTCCCATATTAGAAGAACTGTCCAACGAAAAGGAATT
>Ga0194133_10008628_pt1 | contig 11848 bp, 12 predicted proteins | sample TA2KigOf40mmetaG_FD_155448 | JGI IMG/M metagenome (GOLD analysis project Ga0194133, IMG submission 155448) | Freshwater microbial communities from Lake Tanganyika, Tanzania - TA2015055 Kigoma Offshore 40m | ecosystem: Environmental > Aquatic > Freshwater > Lake | place: Tanzania: Lake...
GCGTCGACGCGGTCGGGCATCCCGGAGAACGAAGGCTCGCCGACGGGACCGGGCATGGAGTGCATCACACCCGCGCCCTCGGGTCAGAGCCTCGCGCCGCTCGTCTACGCTCCGCGCCAACTCCACAAGGCCTACGGCACCTCAGCGCTTCACCGGGACGGTCTGCGGGGCAAGGGAGCGCGCCTGGCGATCCTCGGATACGGGCAGTCCTTCAACCCCGGGCTGCTGGCCAAGGCGGCCGACTGCTTCGAGTTCACCGCGCCGCGGGTGAAGGTCACCGGCGGCAGCGGCATGCCGGACTCACCGATCCCCGGGTCTGGTGCGGGGAGCATCGAGAGCAACCTGGATGTCCAGACGGCGGCAGCCGTGCTGCCCGGAGCGGGCCGCATCGACTTCGTCGAGGTGGCGGCTGGAGGCTCCCTGGTGGCGCCGATCATCGACGGCATCAGCACAGCTCTGGCCAAGGTCGACCCCGATGTCATCACCGTGTCCTACGGCTTCTGCGTGCCGCTGGTGAAGTCGACGGGCGACTGGGCCTACACGCCGTACGCCGATGACGCCTTCGCCATGGCGGCACTCGTGGGGACCTCCGTGCTCATCGCCTCCGGGGACAGCGGCTCGAGTGGCTGCCTCCACGACGACCAGTGGCCCACGGCCACCCTCAAGGCGTCCTGGCCGGCCGCGTCACCGTGGGTGACGGCCGTGGGTGGCACGCGGATTGTGCTCGGCAAGGGCAACACTCGCGTCAACGAGGTCGTGTGGAACGACACGACCTGGAATCCCCAGTCCGTGGGGGCAGGCTCGGGTGGACCGACCCCCTTCGGTCGTCCGTGGTACCAGGCCTCGGTCACCACCAGCGACCGACGCGTGATCCCCGACATCAGCGCGCACGCCAGCGGCGTGCCGGGTTGGCCCGTCGCGTTGACGCCGGCGGAGTTCGCCGCCATCAACGGCTATGACCTGCCCCCGGGTGCGACCTGGGGCATGGGACCGGTGGGCGGCACGAGCGCGACCACGCCGTTCACTGCGGCCAACGTCGCCCTCATCGCCTCGCGCCACGGGCGTCTCGGCCTGCTCAACCCGTGGCTCTACTCCCTGGCCGAGGGGGCCGACTACCGCACGGCGTTCTATGACGTGCGCGAGGGCACCAACCAGGTGAATGCCAAGCCGGCCTGCTGTCGTGCTGTCAAGGGCTACGACGCAGCCACCGGCCTGGGCAGTCCGAACTTCGACGCCTGGTTGCGGCTCGCGCGCTGATTCAGTGTCGCCGCGACCGCGCCGACACGGCGAGGCCGGCGATGACCAGCGCGAGGCCGACCCCGGTGATCATCGAGAGGAACCACCACAGGGAGGGAAGCTCCAGGCCCGGAACCACGAGCGGCAGTATGGCGATGACCGTGCACACCAGCCCGATGACGGTCACGACCGCCCCGATGCGCAGCAGCCGATCACCAGCGGAGCCCGTGGACGCCATAGCGCCACCCTAGGGGCACAGGAGACTCCGGGCCCGTCTAGCCTGGTGTCCGGCGCTCGCGTGGGCGCCCGCTTCGAGAAGGGACCGCCATGCCGACCGGCAAGGTCAGGTGGTACGACGTGGACAAGGGCTTTGGCTTCCTTGCCACGGACGATGGTGAGGACGTCTTCGTCCACGCCTCAGCGCTGCCTGCCGGCACCACCTCGCTCAAGCAGGGGGCGCGGGTCGAGTTCGGCATCGTCGATGGCAAGCGCGGCAAGCAGGCCCTGAGCGTCACGATCCTTGAGCAGCCCGCATCGATCGTCAAGGCAGGTCGCAAGCCCGCCGAGGACGTCGCCGTGATCCTTGAGGATCTCATCAAGCTCATGGACAGTGCATCCAACCAATTGCGCCGCGGTCGCTATCCCAGTGACGACCATTGCCGCAAGCTCGCCGCGGTCATGCGCGCCGTCGCCGACGACTTCGACGTCTGAGGGATTCGGTCCCATGGTGCGTCGCTACGGTCGATCGTCTCTCGTGGGCTCGCTGGCCGTGATGTGCGTGCTCGCGCTCGCGGCGTGCGAGAAGCCGGCTCCGGGTGTCTCCGTGGTCTCCGGGATGACGTCGGCACATCGCCAGGCCCTGTGCTGGTCCTTCGACGGCGAGCCGCTGAGTGCCCAGACCTGTGCCCAGGACGTCGTGACCGAGGCCCTGGACGGCGGGGACGTGGGTCGCATCCCGGTCATCCCCGGTCAGGTCATCGGCATCAGCGTGGACCCCGTGGTCGCCGACGCCGGCTGGTATCCCGTGATCGGCTCCCAGCGACTCACCCAGCAGCCAGTCACCGCGACCTACTACCGCTTCACCTATCCCGACCTGCAGGAGGTGCCAGCCGACGGGGTCTCGCTCCAGGTGGTTGCGGGGACCGAGGGCACCCTTGGCCTGTGGGTCTTCCAACTGATTCCCGCACCGGGGGTGGAGTGATGTCCGACGCCGTACTGGGCAAGTCTGTCGACCTGGCGCGCGCCGCCGCGGAGGACGAAGCCCCCTGGGGCACCGTGGGTGATCACGTCGAGGTCGAGTACGACGACGAGCGGGTCGCGACGCACTTCTTCGCGTGCCTGGATCCCGCCTACGTCGGGTGGCGATGGTCGGTCACCCTCGCTCGCGCCCCGCGGGCCAAGGCGGCCACTGTCGATGAGGTCGTGCTCCTGCCCGGGCCGGATGCGCTCGTTGCCCCTCCGTGGGTGCCGTGGGCTGAGCGGGTGCGCCCGGGTGATCTCGCCGTCGGCACCGTCTGGCCCACGCCCGCCGATGATCAGCGGCTCACGGCTGGGTTCACGGGACAGGACGACCTAGATGGCGTGGCGGACCGCAGCCCGGTGCACCCGAGCCAGTGGGAGATCGGCTTCGGTCGCGCGCGGGTGCTCTCCGCGCTGGGGCGCGATGAGGCGGCCGACCGCTGGTGGTCGGGCGAGCGCGGCCCGGAGGCGCCCATGGCCCGCTCCGTATCGCTGACCTGCGCGTCGTGTGGATTCCTCATGCCCATCGGCGGTCCGCTCGGGCAGGCATTCGGCGTATGCGCGCATGACATGTCCCCCGCCGATGGGTGCGTCGTCTCGCTGGGCTTCGGGTGTGGCGCGCACTCCGAGGTCGCCCTCGCGGACAAGGAGCCGGTGGGTGCGCCGACGCAGGACTTCGTCGGCTTCGACGCCCTCGTCCTCGACCAGGACTAACTGGCGCTAAGCCCGGGGGCGTCGGCGCTGGCGCGAGCGCCGTCCCATCACCAGGGCGAGTCCGGGAATCCCGAGTAGGGCGCCGATCCCGGTCACCAGGGTCCAGCGCTCCACGTCGACGCCCCAGGTCGAGCCCCACAGCACCACGGCGATGAGGGCGAGCACCCAGAGCACCGTGCCGATCGCGATGGCTGCGACTCCACTGTCGTCGCGACTGCGCAGCGCGGGATCGGCCTCGATCTGCTCCACGGTCAACTGCGCACGAGCGGCCATGACGGCAGGCTATCGCCGACTCCCTAGAGTGGGTGCGTGGATCACCGCGCGCGACGCCTTGTGACCGTAGGGGTCCTCGTGCTCCTCGTGGCCGCTGTCGCGGTCGCCGCTCTCACCCGCTGAGATCCTCGGGGCTGCCCGCGTCGTCGAGCCGACCGCCGGCACGGTTGCCCGAGGCAAATCCCCTCACCTGTGGACGGCGCTGGCAAGGTTGCCAGCGTGGCGTCGCGTGAGCCTGTGGAGAACCGCGACACGGTTGCCAGCGCCCGGTAGCGCGACTTCCCGGCACTCGCTAACAAGAAGTGACCTTACGCTCAGGGGCTGACATCGACAGTGGTCATGCCGACACGTCCTCGGGCACGGGCTTCCACAGCAGCAGGAGGAAGCTGGCACCGAAGAAGGCGAGCATGACGACGAAGGCCCTGTGCACACCCCACGAATCCGCCAGAGCAGCGAGCGCAAATGGTGCGACACCACTCATGATGCCGATGCCGGCGCTCGTCCAGCCCGCCGCGCGATCGGGCTGACCGAGCGAGGCGCGCATCGCGCGGCCGATGCCGAGGGGGAAGTGCATGCCGATCCCTATCCCGATGAGCACGAGGCCGATGATGAGCGGGACGGCACCGGTCACCAGCCAGGTATATGCGAAGGCCGCCGCGGCGAAGAGGATCGAGCCACCGAAGACGAGTTCGGATGACACGCGCTCGACGAGCCTGGAGCCGACGAGACGCCCGATGATCATCCCGATGACGATCGCAGCGATGGTGGCGGATGCGGCTCCTGCCTCGAAGCCACCCCGCTCACGCAGGAGATCCGGCCCCCACTGGAGCAGGGTGATCTCGACGCTGGTCAGCAAGACCAGGGTGATCACGGCCCACCACACGAGGCCGGGCACTCGGGGGGCGTCTCGGCGCGACTCCATGGCTGTGCCGACGTCGAACGGCGTGAGTGTGCGCCCGCGGATGACCTCGAGCACTATGGCGATCACGGCGAGCAGGACCAGGCCCGTACGCCACCCCAGGACCGTCGTCGCACCGATGCCGATCGCGAGGGTGCCGATGAGCGCGGCGACCGAGCCGGTGAGGTTCGCCTCGGCGAGCGCGGCATCGGCAGCTGCCCCCTGGCGCGCCTCCAGGTAGGCACTCACCCCGACGGCGCAGTAGCTCGCGCCCAGGGATCCCAGGAAGGGTCCTGCCGTCACCAGCCACAGTGGACCGTCGGAGATGTAGACGAGCGAGCCGACTGCCACGAGGAGCGAGCCGACGCGCAGCATCAGCCCACGGCTCCAGCGTCGGACGAAGGGGGCGGCGGTGAGGCTGCCGAGCACTCCACCGCCGGCGAGCGCGATGCTCAGGATCGACGCGGCCGTGCGCGTCAGGCCCTCGTCGTCGCGCAGGAGGGTGAGGGATGCTCCGAACCCGTAGACGAACCAGCCGAGGAGGCCCAGCTGGGCGTAGGCGAGGAGGGTGACGCGGTCGCGGACAGGCCGGGTAGGAGCGTGCAGGGCCGGATCGTGGCCCTTACTCATCGTTCATGCGATCAGTTGAGCCGGTCGATCACGTAGTCGATCGAACGCGTGAGTTGCCGCACGTCGTCGGGGTCGACGGCGGGGAAGACGGCAACACGGATCTGATTGCGGCCGAGTTTGCGATACGGCTCGGTGTCGACGATGCCGTTGGCACGCAGGGCCTTGGTGATGGACGTCGCGTCGACAGTGTCATGGAAGTCGATCGTCACGACCACGGCGGAGCGCTTGGTGGGGTCGGCGACGAAGGGGGTCGCCACGGCGCTTGCCTCGGCCCAGTCGTAGAGGATTCCCGACGATTCATCCGTCCGCGACGTACACCAGTCGAGCCCACCGTTGCCGAGGAACCAGTCGACCTGCTCGGCCATGAGGTAGATCGTCGCGAGCGCGGGAGTGTTGTAGGTCTGGTCCTGGCGCGAGTTGTCGATGGCAATGGACAGGTCGAGGAACGCCGGTGTCCACCGCCCGCTCCCCTTGATCTCCTCCACGCGCGCGAGAGCGGCGGGGGACATCAGTGCGAGCCACAGGCCACCGTCGGAGCCGAAGCTCTTCTGCGGCGCGAAGTAGTAGACGTCGGTCTGCGAGGCGTCCAGGGGCAGGCCACCGGCCCCGGAGGTGGCATCCGTGAGCATGAGGGCTCCCGCATCGGTGCCGGGCACGCGCACCGGAGCGATGGCCACGCCGGTCGACGTCTCGTTGTGCGGAGCGCAGTAGGCGTCGATGCCGGTCTCGGCGACGAATGCCGGGGCATCGCCCGGGGCAGCCGTGATGACCGTCGGGTCACCGAGGTGGGGTGCCTCCTTGGCGGCCGTGGCGAACTTCGCCCCGAACTCACCGAAGGACAGGAATTGGGCGCGGTCGCGAATGAGCCCGAAGGTCGCGATGTCCCAGAAGGCCGTCGACCCGCCGTTGCCGAGGACCACCTCGTAGCCCTCGGGCAGCGAGAAGAGGTCGGCCAGTCCGGAGCGCAGCCGGCCGACCTGCGACTTCACGGTCTTCTGCCGGTGGGACGTGCCGAGGTAGGTGCCGGAGACATCGAGCAGGCCGCTCACCTGCTCGCGGCGCACCTTGGAGGGCCCGGAGCCGAAGCGGCCGTCTCGGGGCAGGAGTTCGGCGGGGATCGTGATGTCGTCGGTCACGTCGGCAAGGCTACGCAGGGTGCTGATCAGCGCCGGACGGAGGTCGGCCGTGATTCCCGTGTCGACGGTGTGTAGCCGGAAGGTGCGACCATCTGCGCATCCCAGCCGGGCACGGCCTCGGGGATGCGCGGACTCGGCCCGACGTACCGAGCCGAGGGGCGCACGAGGCGACCGGTGCGCTTCTGCTCGAGGATGTGAGCGCTCCACCCGGCGAGCCGCGCGCACGTGAACATCGACGTGAACATCTGGGGCGGCACCTCGGCGAAGTCGAGCATGATCGCCGCCCAGAACTCGACGTTGGTCTCAAGGATGCGATCGGGGCGACGGGACCGCAGCTCGGCGAGCGCGGCGGCCTCGAGGGCGACGGCCACCTCGTAGCGCGGGGCGTTGAGCTCCTGCGCCGTGCGCCGCAGGACCCGAGCGCGAGGGTCCTCGGCGCGATAGACGCGGTGGCCGAATCCCATGAGCCGCTCACGGCGGTCGAGGACGCCGCGGATGTAGCCCTCGGGATCTCCGGTGCGCTCGATCTCCTCGATCATGCCCAGCACGCGCGAGGGGGCACCACCGTGCAGCGGGCCGCTCATCGCGCCGATCGCCCCGGAGATCGCTGCTGCGACATCAGCGCCGGTGGAGGCGATGACCCGCGCGGTGAAGGTCGAGGCGTTCATGCCGTGCTCGGCCGCGGAGACGAAGTAGGCGTCCACCGCCTGCACATGGCGGGGGTCGGGCTCACCGCGCCAGCGCGTCATGAAGCGCTCGACGATCGTCGTCGCATCGTCGATGCGTGCCTGCGGGACCATGGGCACGCCGAGTCCGCGTGCAGCCTGCGCGACGAAGGACATCGCCATGATCGAGACGTGAGCGAGATTCTCGCGCGCGGTGTCATCGTCGATGTCGAGCAGGGGCTTCAGGCCCCAGCCGGGTGCGAGCATCGCGATAGCGGATTGCACATCGACGCGCACATCGCCGGAGTGCACGGGGATCGGATAGGGCTCCGCGGGTGGCAGGCCGGGGTTGAACTCGTTGTCGACGAGCAGCCCCCACACGTTGCCGAATGACACCCGGCCCACGAGGTCCTCGATGTCGACCCCGCGGTAGCGCAGGGATCCCCCGTCGCGATCGGGCTCCGCGATCTGGGTCTCGAAGGCGACGACGCCTTCAAGGCCCGGCACGAAATCGCTCATGGGCCCATTCAACCCCACTGCCCGAGGGCCTCGCCGCGGGGCGTGATGGGATCGGGGCGTGGCCGACGAGCACGACCTGCGCGGGATGCGCCTGTCCTATGACCGGGGCACCCTGGTCGAGGCCGACCTGGCCCCCGACCCCCTCGCGCAGTTCCGTCACTGGCTGGCCGATGCGATCGCCGGAGAACTCGCCGAGCCCAATGCCATGGTCCTGTCCACCGTGTCGGCGGACGGCGTACCCAGCGCACGCACGGTCCTGCTCAAGGACGCCGACGCGCGCGGCTTCGTCTTCTACACCAACCTCAGGTCACGCAAGGGCCGCGAGATCGAGGTCGCCCGTCGGGCCGCGTGCGTCTTCCCGTGGCTCCCTCTGCATCGCCAGGTCGTCGTGGTCGGATCGGCCGTCGAGGTGCCGCGCGACGAGGCCGCCGACTACTTCGCCTCGCGCCCGCACGGCTCGCGACTGGGTGCGTGGGCGAGCCGCCAGTCCGAGGTCATCGCCGATCGGGCCGTGCTGGAGGAGAGGTACGCCGAGCTCCTGGAGCGCTTCCCCGGCGATGTGCCGCTCCCCGACTTCTGGGGCGGCTGGATCGTCGTACCGCAGACGGTGGAGTTCTGGCAGGGTCGCGAGTCGCGGCTGCACGATCGGCTCCGCTATCGACGCGTGCGCGACGGCGGAATGGACGACGCGACCGCGTGGGTCGTCGAGCGCCTGTCGCCCTGATCCCGCCATGGCCCGCCTGCTTGCCGACCTCACGCCGCTCCGCGAGAGCGCCCCCTTCCGTCGCCTCTGGATAGGCCACAGCGTCGGCACCGCCGGCCAGCAGATGACCGCGGTCGCCGTGGCACTCGATGTCTATGACCTCACGGGCTCCTCCTGGGCTGTCGGGCTCACCGGGCTCTTCCAACTCGTGCCGCTTGTGGTCCTCGGGCTCTACGGCGGCTCGCTCATCGACCGATTCGACCGCCGACGCGTGGCACTCATCGCGACGATCGGCCTGTGGGCCAGCACGCTCGCCTTCGTCCTGCAATCCCTCGCCGGCGTGGGCTCCGTCGCGCTGCTCTACGCCATCATCGCGGTGCAGTCGGGCTTCTTCGCCGTCGCCAATCCTGCTCGCCAGGCCATCATCCCCCGCCTGGTGCCGCTGCACCTGCTCCCCGCGGCCAACGCGCTGAGCACGCTGACCTGGGGTCTTGCCTTCACTATCGGGCCGGTCGTCGCCGGCTTCCTCATCGCGGGGACCGGCACGGTCACCACGGTGTACCTCCTCGACCTGGTCGTCTTCGCTATCTCGGTGTGGGCGATGTGGCGCCTGCCGTCGCTGCCGCCCGAAGGCGTCGCTCCCGATGCGGCACGTGGCTGGCGCAGCGTGCTCGAGGGCCTGCGATTCCTCAGGGGCAAGCGCAATCTGCAGATGTCCTTCTACCTCGACATCGTGGCGATGGTCTTCGGCATGCCCCGCGCGCTCTTTCCCGCCATCGCCACGGCGTGGTACGGCGGGTCCTTGACCGACGTCGCCCTCATCGTCGGCCTCCTGTCCGCGGCCCCGGCCATCGGCTCGGTGATCGCGACCGTCTTCTCCGGGCCACTGGGGCGCGTGCAGCGACAGGGCCTGGCCGTCGTCGTCTCCATCTGCGTCTGGGGCGGGGCCATTGCGGTCTTCGGCCTCGTGCGCTCGTTGCCCATCGCCCTGCTCCTCCTCGCCATCGCGGGGGGAGCCGACTCGGTCAGCGCGATCTTCCGCGCGACGATCCTGCAGGCGGCGACGCCGGACGACTACCGCGGACGCCTCCAGGGCATCTTCACCGTGGTGGTCGTGGGTGGTCCGCGCTTGGGTGACGTCGAGGCCGGTGCGGTCGCGGGTCTCTTCGGTGAGACCGTCTCGGCGGTGTCCGGCGGATTGCTGTGCCTGGTCTTCACCGGCGCTCTCGTCGCTGCCGTGCCGACGTTCCTGAGATACGACGCCGAGCACCCCGTGCCGTGACCGCCCGCCTAGGGCAGGTAGGCGTCGAGGATCCGTGAGAGCAGGTCGTCAGCGGCGACCCCCTGTGCCTTGGCCTCGGCACGCAGACGCTTGCGGACCGACTTGGGCACCCGGGCACCCAGGTCGACGTACTTGTCCTTGGGCGGTCCGGTGAGTGCATCGGCCGATGTCGCACCCTTGCCGGGCTTGAGGCTCGTGGACTTGCCCTTGCCCTCCTTGACGCCGCCCGGCACCGGAGCTGGCAGGGGGCGGCCGCTCACCGGGTGCAGATCGGCGTCGGCGGCGCGGCTGAGCGCGGGGCGAGGCGTCTGCGATGCCATGGCTCCTCCGTGGGCTAGGTCAGGCAACGGTACGCCGTCAGGTGAGCAAGCGGTCGAGAATGTCGTCGAAGGCATCGCTCACCTCGGCGGCACCGGGGGAGCGCCAGGCCTGCACCGGCACGCCCGCGCCCTGCGCCTGCTGCACGGCTGAGCGCTCGGGGATAACGGGATTGAGCACGAGGTCGCCATAGACCCCGCGCAATTCCTCGATCCGGTAGCGGTGCTCGGAGAGATTGCCCCGCACGCGATTGACGAGCACCCCGGCCGGCTGCAGGCGCAGGTTGACCGATGTGCGGGCCGCTTCCACCGCGCGTAGGGCGCGCGTCGCCCCCTGGAGTGCGAAGAAGCCCGGCTCGGTGACGACGAGGGCGCTGTCGGCGGCGGCCAGGCCATTGCGGGTGAGCTCATCCAGGGAGGGCGGGCAGTCGATGAGGACGATGTCGTAGCCATCCACCGCTCCCGCAAGGCTCACCCGCAGGCGGGTCGCCGAGTCCGCGCCCTCGGGTCGGTTGCGGTGAGCGACGGCCTCCTCGCTGGGGAGCAGGTCGACCTGGGGTCCCCAGCCCGTGCGGACGATGGCCTCCCGAGCGATGCCGGGGCGTCCGTCCGCGAGGACATCCCCGACGGTGAAGGCGAAGGGTGGCGGATCGAGGGCCACCGTGGCATTGGCCTGCGGGTCGAGATCGATGACCAGCGCCCGGATGCCGCGGGCCCACGCGGCGCCGGCCAGGCCGAGCACCGTGGTGCTCTTGCCCACGCCGCCCTTGAGGGACAGCACCGCCACCGCTGACATGGGGTGAGTGTGACAGGTGGGGCGTGGCCGGTCCGTCTGAGGAGTACCCCTGCCACACCCCTTCGCTCACCCCTGCGCTCGCACCATTGCGCCGAGTGGTCGCCAAGTCGGTGAGTTAGCGACCACTCGGCGCAATGGTGCGCGAGTTAGGGGACGTCAGGTCGTGGCGGCCTGCTTCATCCGGGCGAAGCGGTCGAGGGCCTCGAGCCGCTCTGCCGCATGGTCGACGATCCGCTCGGGGTAGCCGTGGTCGTAGCCGCCGAGGGTGTCCCACGGCGTATGCACCGTCTTGCCCGGCAGGTGCGCGAGCTCGGGCACATAGCGGCGCACGTAGTCGCCGTCCGGATCGAACTTCTCGCCCTGGCCGATGGGGTTGAAGACCCGGTGGTACGGCGAGGCATCCGTGCCGCAGCCCGCCGTCCACTGCCAGCCGTGCGAGTTGCTCGCGAGATCACCGTCGCGCAGCCAGCGCATGAAGTGCGCCGCGCCGCGCTGCCACGGCAGGTGGATGTCCTTGACGAGGAAGCTCGCCACCACCATGCGCACGCGGTTGTGCATCCAGCCCTCGGCGAGGAGCTGGCGCATCCCGGCGTCCACGAAGGGGAAGCCAGTGCGCCCCTCGGCCCAGGCCTCGAAGAGCGCATTCGCCTGCTTGCCGGAGTCCCACGCGAAGTCGTCGTCGAAGCGCGCGTCCATCGACACGCGCGCGCTCTCGGGCCGCTGGTGCATCACGTCGGCGTAGAACTCCCGCCACGCGATCTCCTTGCGGAAGGTCTCCTCTCCCGCCGAGTCGCCGAGGTCGGCGAGGATCGTGCGGGGATGGATCTCGCCCCACTTGAGGTGATGGCCCATGGCGGACGTGCCGTCGAGCGCGGGGAAGTTGCGCGTGTCGTCATAGCCCGCGAGGCCGGCGGCGCGAAAGGCGGCCCAGCGCTCCAGTGCCGCGGCCTCGCCGGCGGCGGGCAGCGCGAACGGCAGCTCCGGCCGCTCGGGGAAGCCATCGCACTCCAGCGGCATGACGTACGTCGCGTCGGTGTCGGGTGCGGGTGCGCGCCAGCCGTGGCGCACCCAGGCGCGATAGAAGGGCGTGTAGACGCGGTACGCCGTGCCGTCGTCCTTGGTGACCCGACCCGGCGCTACGGCGTACGGCGATCCGGTCTCGATCAACTCGATGCCCTGGTCGGCGAGAGCGACGCGCACGCGCGTATCGCGCTGCACGCCGTAGGGACCGTAGTCCGCAGCGATGTGCACCTGGCTCGCGCCGGCAGCCTTGGCGACCTCGACCACGTGCTCGACCGGATCGCCGTGCTTCAGGAGCAAGTGCCCGCCCAGGTCGGCATCGAGCGCCCGCAGGGAGTCGACGAGGTAGGCGCGGCGCACGTCGCTGGCGGGCTCCCACACGGCCGGGTCGACGACGAAGAGCGGCACGACCTGGCCATC
>Ga0194133_10008629_pt1 | contig 11847 bp, 8 predicted proteins | sample TA2KigOf40mmetaG_FD_155448 | JGI IMG/M metagenome (GOLD analysis project Ga0194133, IMG submission 155448) | Freshwater microbial communities from Lake Tanganyika, Tanzania - TA2015055 Kigoma Offshore 40m | ecosystem: Environmental > Aquatic > Freshwater > Lake | place: Tanzania: Lake Tanganyika...
ATTGGGCGGCGCAGCCCCGTAAGTTCCTCGACCATTGCCGCGAGGTGGGGTCGGTGCGCACGCCACGGTTCCCGTCCGACTTCGACGAATGGACCCGGGAATTACGTCGGTTTAGGCCAGTGCCAGCGGCACAACGTTTTGCCCCCCGACCGCTCTTGTTGCTGCACGGCGACGACGATGAGAGCGTGCCTGCCAGCGATTCGCGACAACTGGCCGAAGCGCACGGTGCGGCCGAGATGCGGGTGATCGATGGGGCCGGACACCGTTTGCGCCACGACCCGCGAGCGATGGCAGTGCTGTTCGGTTGGTTAGATCGCCAACGTTTAGACGAAGAATGAATTAGTTAGAAACGGTACGTGCTAGTTCGTTGATCTGATCTGCGAGCCACGCTTCAACAAAGGGCAAAGACATGTCTTGGCTCACATGAATACCGTCATGTCTCCATTCGTTATGGGCTCGAATATATGTCGCGTAGTCAACGATGGTCATCCAGTCGCGAGTTGACGCAAGTTTCTCTGCAAGTTCGTTAAAGATCAACAATCTTTGGCTTGGCTCATCTCCGACATTCGCGGGAAGTGTGAGCCACATCACACGATTGACCCCGGCATTGTGAATACCGTCAATCGCAAACTCCATTTCGTGATAGAGCCAATTCTGGTAATCCAAATCAACGATCGTGTGCCAATCAGGACCCAATGCATCTATTTGACGTCCAACTAGATCCCAGTTTCCTATCAGAATGATTCCGATATCAATTGGCGCAAGCCTTTGAGTTGTATCTATCCAATGTTGCGTTTTGCATTCTGGTTCAACGGGCCACACGACTTCATTTGGATCATCACCAGTTACTGCAAACCCTCTTCGGACGCCACCGTTGCCGATTGGGCAACCGAGCTTTGCGTAACCACCGACAAACTTAAAGCTTGATTTAACTTGTCGCAGTCCGTCCACTAGTCTCACAGCCATTGAATCCCCAAAAATTGCCACTCGTGGAAAATCCCCATCAACTGGACTATCAATGGCATCTGTGAGAATCTGCAATTCATTTTGCAGTGTCTCAAAACTTTTCTCATCAATCGGCGGATTCATTCGCACCAGTATCTGAGTGATTGCAAAGAGCAGTACCAATGCTGTCGCCAGAATCAATTTAGTGTTGGGTAAGTATCGTGATTCTCGAAATGGGCGTTCAATAAACCGGAAGAGAAGACCTGCGACGATTACCGAAACTGCAACCGAAAGCCAAGTTTGCATCTCTGGCCAGATGCCACTCCAGATCAAGATAATTCGGATCGGGAAATGAACGAGATACAGACTGTACGAAATGCGGCCGAACCAAGTTAATGGTTGAAAGGAAAAGACTGCAGATGCAACTTTTCCAAAAGAAGCCCCGATGATCAGAAGGGCTGAAAGAACTGAAATAAGTACTAGACCGCCATTTGCGTACGCAGATGTTTGCATGCTGGATCTCAAAGTGAGTGTGGTCAACACGGCAAAGGCTAAAAATGCCAACAAACTCGCTAGATGATCAAGAATATGTTTGCTTGTTAGGCGCTTGATGGGTTTGATTGCAAATGCGAGCAGGCAACCGACAGCAATTTCGGCCGATCTGGTGACGGTTGACGAGTAAACAAAAGTCAAGCTGGTTGAGGTTGTTGCAACGACAATGGCAAGGACAAGGATCAAGGCAAAGAGAGATATCTGAATCATTTTTCGGCCGCGTGAAATCAGAAAAATCAATGGAACAATCACATAGAACTGCACCTCAATTGTCAGCGACCAAAAATGCTCAAAAATCGATGGCAAACTTTGTCCATAAACGGTGCCAGTTGTTATCACTCGCCAGTTGTAATACTGGAAAAATGCAGCAAAGCTGTCGCTTGCCATTGTTCGGCTGGCCCAACCAGCAATGAGCGAATACAGAAGCGTTAAGGCGAGAACCAATGTTGCGGCTGGCCACAAACGGCGGAAACGTCGTACCAGAAAGCCGTAGACGTCAATATGCGATGACTTTTCGGAGAGTCGAATCAGTCCGTTGGTGATGACAAATCCCGAAATCGTGAAGAAGACGGATACGCCCAAAAACCCACCGGGTACTTGTTTCACCCAATAGTGGTAAGACAATACTGCGATAATGCAGAGTCCGCGCAAGCCTTCAACCCCGAGCCAGCGCTGACTTTCAATATTGGATTTCTGACTCATCTCTATTTGTCCGCGAAGACTTGGAATTGATAGCCGAAAACAGTGACTACACCGCTGACAGATCGGGTTTAACGGCCACGATGATTTGCGATTTAGGAATCAACGTGTCAAGCATTCGCTTAATGTCTTCGCCATTTGGTAAATCCAAGAGGTGATTCCACGCTTTGGCCCAATCTTGAAGCAAGGGATCGTGATGTGATATCTCAGGGTTCACTGCTTCAAACGATTGACCAGGTTGGGTATCGAATTTTTTCCAATACATCGCGAAAAAAATTGTCGAAAATGCTCCCGAACTAGATTCGCTCAAAATTTTAAGACCTGATCGCTCGACCATGGATGAAAATTCTGTTTGCGAAAAGATTCGGATGTGATGAGGCTTTTCAAATATTTCACGAGGCGCAACCTTCTGCATCATTGATTCGGAGAACTGCCCAGGGACAGAAATCAAATAGATGCATCCGGGTTGGCCTATTCGAAACAACTCGGATACGACGAGTTCGGGGTAGTCGACATGCTCCAACACTTCAAGACAGAGAACCTTGGTACCTGTGCCCGTTGTGAGCGGGAGCTGTTCGGCCGAGGCCCTGACGAAAGAGATGTTCTCTGCACCGGAGAATTGGGCCCGCGAGCTAACGGCTGAAAGCGCCTCAGCATCAATATCTAATGCGAAGATTTTGCCAGCGTAACGTTGACAAAATTCAAGGACGCCCCCTGAACCGCAGCCAACATCGACGAGTACATCGTTGACCCCCAGATGAACGCCAGGGTATATTTCTCGCGTGTCATTTCGGTAAAAACCGGCTATCACATCATCTCTCAATCCGACACGTTGGATTTCATTGAGATGTGACAAGCCGAGATCAGGCGGACCTGCGAACTCATCTTTGACAGATGCAGTTTGTAAACCAGTCGGCGGAGAATCGGCACCAACCGATCGTTGTCTTCTGAAAAGAGCCAATTGTGTCCAATCTTCACGGAATGAGGTGCGCCTTGTAGGCCTCACCTCAAACAATAGATACCTCAATCCCGAATTAGGAATACTATTCAGAACATTGTCCTGAATACTGTTAAAATTCAGGGGGAGAGTTGATTATTTCGAGCTTCTTTTTGACATCTGTGAAATTGATTGTTTATAAACCGTCCGCTGATCCATCTTGGCCTCTTGCGGTGCAACTGCTTTTTGAGGAGTTTTCCCAGTTTGGACGATGGTTGCTGTCCTGTCTTGACGATTCAGGTATTTCGTATGAAGTGCTTGAAACCAAAGAAGAAGTGGTTGGACGAATCAACACTTCTGCTACTAAGCCTGAATCAATGTTCTTGCTGTGCGTTTGTTTCCCCCAACAAATTCCAACAGAACTCGCGTGTCAAAAAATCGCACTTCTTCCTTTTATGTTTGACACATATTCCTTGAACAACGTTTATGTCATGCCATTCGGTGATTGGCCAAAAATTCTGGCCGAAGTAGACGTCATTTTTGTCCCGTCAAAACTTGTTGAGTCTCAAGTGAAGAAGTTGATTGCGTCAAAGACTCGAGTACATGTTGTTGAGCCAAAGGTTCCCAGTCTGGCGTTAAGTGATTTCGAGGTGAAAGATACTGAGGTGCGAAATCCGCAGGGTTTTTCTCTAGAAACAGGGATGTATTTAAGTACGAACGATGGGGCGTGGAAGAATCTGAGTGAGCCTCCGCCCGAAGTTGTGGAGAGGTTTTGTCCGCTTCCATTTGAAACCGATATTTTGACATGGTCATTAGGTCAGTCCGAAAACAACGGAATTTGGCAAGTCGGTTTTCATCCGTCGGAACCTTGGGGCGTGTGGGCTCAGATGACCCAAGCATCGTTAGTTCTTCCAGTGAGTGTTTCCGGAAAAGTTTCAGTAACGATCGACCTTATTGGTTGTGGAACGAATATCGGCCGCGAAGTAACAGTCCAATTTGGTGAAGAAACGAGAAAAGTGCAGATTGGAAAAAGGATTGAAGCTTTCGTCCTGAACTTCAGCCCAGATAAACCGGTTAGGCAAATCCAATTTAGTGGGCATTTACTTTACAACGATGTCGATTCAAGGGGGTTGGGGGTGGGTGTAGCGTCTCTATCAATTTCACGTTGTACTGATTGGCTTGGACAGAAATCTGAGTGGCCGGTTTCAGGGAGTGATAGTGATTCGTTGAGGCCTGTTGGTTTTTATCCGTCGGAGTCGTGGGGTGCGTGGGCTAAGTCGTTGAAGCCGGTGGTGTTGTTGCCTGGGTTTGTATCGGGTCGCGTTCGGGTTGCGATAGAAGTTGTGGGTTGCGGTAGCAATATTGGGCGGCGTGTCAACATTCGTATGGGCAGTGAATCGCATGAGGTTGTTCTAGGAGAAGTCGCTGAATTACATCTATTGAATTTCGATGTTGCTGAGTCAACAAATCTGATCTGTATTGATGGTTGTGATTTGGATTGTGAGGTTGATGTTCGTGGCTTGGGGATCGGACTTACATTCGTACGAGCCAGTCGACTCATCGACTTAGGAAGTGATCGTTTCGAATGGTCATCTCATCATCCAGATTTTGAGGATGTTATTCCTCGTTCGTTTTATCCGTCGGAGTCGTGGGGTGCGTGGGCATTTTCTCCTGATGCTCTCGTGTCGTTACCAGTCACAGTTCAGGGTCACCAAATTGTCGAGATTGAACTTGCTGCTTGTGGTATCAACATCGGTAAGAGAATCACAATTCGGATGGGTGAGAGTACTCAAAACATTGAGTTACCAAAATCGCGGCAAGTATTCCACCTAAAATTCGATGTTGCTAAACCGACAAATACCATCCACATAAGTGGGTACGACCTTGATCGCACAACTGAAGCTAGAGCACTTGGTGTTGGCGTTGGTTTAATTCGGATTTACCGAAGCCGTCATCTTCTGGAAAAGTTCTTGCGGAAATTTGCTAAAAATCGCAACGAGATCTCGGCTGAACTGCCTATTCCAGAAGAGAAAATCGAAATCCCGATTTGCCACGCTTCTTCCAAAAATAGGATTGAGCTTGTCAGCAATCCATTCATTTTGGTAATTCGACCTTCAGATCTCGTGTCTGAAAGTTGGGTGGAGATTGTTAAGTGCTTTGTTTTTGTGAATACATCTCTGAGAAATGCGGAACTAATCGTTGTGTTTCCGAGCAATTGGATAACGAGCTTTTTACCCTTGATGAGTGAATTGATCGACCGGATATCCCCCAGCACAGCGAGCGTATATTTCGTCGCCTCTAATTTTGAGAGTGAAGAGTTTGTGAGACTTTTGAATTACTCAGATTCAATTCTCATCCTTCGAGAAGATGGACTGGATTTTGAGTTTGCGAGATGCTCAGCCTCAAATTCACGCTTAACTGTGGGGCCATTGAGCAAAGTCGATATGGACAACCTGTTTTGTGATTCAACTGTGGCTGTGAATGCTTTGAAGCAACCAAGATATCTCATTCAAGGAATCCCTTCTCCTCTCGCGGTTAAAACAAACTTTGAAAGTGAATCGCTTTGCCAAGGTCTTAAGTTAGCCGCAAGCCTTAAAGTTTCAAGGGATCAAATTGTAGGAAATAGGAGGCAAAATAATGACTTGACTCTTCAATTAATGACAATTTTTGAGGAGAACCACGATGACTGAAGAATTGAAATTCTATTTGTATTGCCGGCATAACAATATTGATATTCGTGATGAACTAGGCATGCCGGATTACAGTTACAAATTTGTTGAGAACTATTTCCGAAGTTGTTTGACAAACTTTGGCGAGATTTTTGAGGTATCAGACATATCAGAATTGCCCAATGAATTCGCTCCGAATGATTTCTTGTTTGTCTTCGCACCACCTCAGGAAATTCCCGTTGATTTCACGCAACACGCCATTTGTGTCTTCGCGTGGGAATACAGCACGATTCCAGATGAGCCACTCGGCGGTAACGAACTTTGGAACTGGCAAAAAGTGTTGGAGTCTTCTCGCGCAGTGATTACTCACTCCAATTCAACCATGGAAGCAATGGATTTGGCGAAAATTACTGTGCCGAAAATGGTCTTATTTGTTCCAATATTTGAAAAGTTTGAGCACCTAGCAGGTGTGCCCAAGCTGCAGTCTTGGTCACTCGCTTATGATGGGCTCGTTTGGGATTCTCGAGGGCAAGCGGTTAACCAAACGATTGATTTTTCCGAGGTTTCCTACACGTACGTGTTCAATCCCAAGGATGGGCGTAAGCGTTGGGAAGAAGCAGTGAGTGGATTTGTTTGGGCTCACCGTACAAACGAAGATGTTGTCTTGATTCTGAAGCTCATTCACAAAGATCAAAAAGAAATGCTAGAAATTGTTCGTCAATTTATCATGACGTGCGGAAGTTTTGATTGCCGCATTGTGATCATCTGTGGTTTCCTAGATGACAAGAGCTATCAGCAATTGATAACCGGTTCTGACTTTGTAGTCAATACATCTTGTGGCGAAGGGCAGTGTCTGCCGCTAATCGAGTTTATGAGCTCTGGTGTGCCAGCAATTACTCCTCGTCACACTGCAATGGTTGATTATGTTACGGAGGAAAACTCCTTCGTAGTGGAACATACGTGGAGTTTCGTGCCGTGGCCGAATGATCCCTCGCTTCGATTCCGGACCAGAAATTTCCCGATTAAGTGGGAATCTCTATGCGATGCATACAACTTGAGTTATCAAATCCGTAAAACGAATGATGAGAGGTATGAAAAAATGAGAAAAAATGCAAAAAGTTCGCTGTTTAAAGTTTGTTCAAAACTCGTTGTCGAGGAAAAATTAGAGAAATTCATTAACGGTCTCAGATAAATCATTTAGTAGACGAGGATGTCACCAAAATCAAAGGGTCCCCGCTTGAGTCCATCCCAAAATTCAACTAGTGAATCAAGGCCTTGTGGCGTGGGGTTGGGTGAGTTGAGATCAATAACGAGAGAATAATCGGTTAAGCAGTTGATGAATTCTTCCATAGTGCAATGTTCTGAAAGTCCATCGGGCCAAAACTCTAAAACCATAGGTACCTTGTTCTTTGTTGCCTGAGTTGCGCCATCAATCACCATTTTTTCAAAGCCCTGTACGTCGACGTAGATCAAATCGGTTTCGGGATTAAGTTCGCCGACAACTGTGTCAAAACGCGAAGAGTTAATGGAAATCTGCTGTCGTCTTCTTGGTTCGCAAATTGTTGGAGCAATTCGATGATCACCGAAATTGTCCTCACAAAGATCAAGAAATAAAACTTGATCATCTGATGATCCGAAGGCCATCTGGAATGATTTCACGCGATCATTGATGTTATTCATGGCAAGGTTTGCCTGCAGCATTGCAAAGTTCGTTGGTTCAGGTTCGATAGCTATGGCTCTCTTTGCGAAGCCACGTTTGATCGCAGGAATACAAATAGACCCAATATTTGCTCCAACATCAACAAGAGAATCAACTGAAGTTCGTCCTAGTAATTGAAGCGCTAACTGAAACTTGCGAAAATCGTATTCACCATGGAGAAAGATCTCTTTGCCGATCGGGTCATTCGTATGTATCAGATACTTCTCGGTGCCAGTTACGAGCGCGAATTTCTCACCCGAAAGACAGAGTCTGTCCCAGTCGTCTTCACTTTCATTTCGACTAGAGACTTTACTTGAGGAAAAAAAGTGTTTGAATCTCAATCAATCCTCTTTTGGCTGGAGTGCCACTGAAAGGCGCTCTGGATAATGTCTTCGTAGGGCCGACTGGCAGTCCAACCAAGTTTTTGTTGAGCAAGAGTGGCGTCGGCGTAGACGATCGCCGGATCGCCGAGTCGGCGTGGCGCGAATTCGTGAGGTACTGGTTTGCCTGAAGCTAGTTCAGTTGCTGCGAGAATCTGCAGTACTGAAGTACCAACACCAGTACCTAAGTTGACTGTGAGATTGGGCTTTCCGTTATTTAAGTAATCAATAGCTTCGACATGTGCATCAGCCAAGTCTTCGACATGGATATAGTCGCGAACTCCGGTGCCATCGGGAGTGGGATAATCGCTGCCCAAAACCTGCAGAGGTCCGCTTGCACCAAGCGCAGCTTTCATCACTAACGGAATGAGATTTGTGGTGATGTCCCAGTTTTCGCCAAGCACACCGTCGCTGCTGGCACCTGCAGCATTGAAGTAACGCAAACTGACCGAACGTAAACCGTGGGTCACGCCATACCAACTGATGATGCGTTCCATCATTGCTTTTGTTTCGGCGTAGACGTTTTCTGGTTGGATGAGCGCTGATTCAGTGATGGGTAATTGATCGGGGTTTCCATACACAGCGGCCGATGACGACAAAACGATTTGCCGAACGTCGGCTGCCAACATTCCTTCGACAAGGCCAACTGTTCCCTCAACATTGTTGCGCCAATACAGATGTGGATGAGTCATTGACTCACCAGCACTTTTATAGGCGGCAAAATGAATAACGCTGTCAACATGGTGCTTGCGGCAAATTTGTTCAACAGCTGCGCTGTCACAGATATCGGCAACCTCCAGAGTTGCGCCAAGTAAGTTCTTTTCTGATCCACGGACAAGCGAATCAAGCACGACAACATTACGGTGTTGAGATCGCAATAAGCGCAGTGTGTGCGAACCGATGTATCCAGCACCACCGGTAACAAGGATCGTCACGAGATGCCCTCCACTTCAACGAAATGCTTGATCATACGTTGCAACCCATCATGCAGCGAAATCGTTGGTTCCCAGCCGAGGAGGTTCTTGGCCAAGGTGATGTCGGGTTTGCGTTGTAACGGGTCACCATCGCGTTCGGGTGGCAACGGAACAGTGATAATGTCACTTTTCGAGCCGGTGAGTTCAACGACTAGTTCGGCAAGTTCACGCATCGTGAATTCATCAGGATTGCCAACGTTGACTGGCATATTGTAATTGCTGTCAAGCAAGGCCATGAGTCCGTGAACCTCGTCATTGACGTGGCAAAACGATCTTGTTTGAGAGCCATCGCCATGCAATGTAATCGGTTCACCGCGTAGTGCCTGCACGACAAATGTGTTGACGACTCGCCCATCATTTGGCCGCATTCGTTCACCATACGTATTGAAAATGCGCACTATACGAACCTCAACACCATGTACGCGGTGATAGGCCATGGTGAGTGCTTCGCTGAAACGCTTTGCTTCGTCGTAACAACTTCGTGGGCCAATTGACGACACATTTCCCCAATATGTCTCTGGTTGTGGGTGAACTAGTGGATCACCGTAGACCTCGCTGGTGGAGGTCAAAAAGAATACTGCTTCATCAGACTTGGCACGATCGAGAAGATTGCGCGTGCCAGTGCTTCCAACCGCAAGAATCTCAAGGGGCATCGTTGCGAAATCGTTCGGTGATGCTGGGCTTGCGTAATCAAGCACTGCGTCAAACTTTGCTGAGAGTGCTGCGTGTTTTGGCCAGGGGAGAGTGATGTCGTGCTCGATGAGGGTGAACTTGGTATTGCCGTTGAGGTGCGCCACGTTTTCACGACGACCAGAAGCGAAGTTATCAACAGCAACGACCTCGTCGCCTCGTGCCAGAAGTGCATCGGCAATATGCGACCCGATGAAACCTGCACCGCCAGCAAGTAGTACGCGCATGTTTAGCGGCCGATTCCTTGATAGGTGAAACCGGCGCGTTCCCAATCTTTGCGATCTAACAAGTTGCGGGCATCAACCACTTGTTTGGCCGTCATTTCAGCAGCAATCGTTGATGGTGAAATCCATTTGAATTCGTCCCATTCGGTGAGAACTGCGAGCACATCTGCACGCGAAGTTGCTTCATCGCTTGATGCGGCAATCACAAGATCGTTCGGTATTCCGGTGCGAACGACATTGACCGTTGGGTCAAATGCGTGCACGCGGGCTCCAAGTTTCATGATGCGTTCAATAATGGCGATGGCTGGCGAGTCACGAAGATCGTCGGTGCCAGCCTTAAATGTGAGTCCCCAAACGGCAACGGTTTTGCCAGACAAGTTGCCGCCCGCGGCGACTCGAATTTTGTCGGCTACACGATCTAACTGTTGATCGTTGACTGTGATGACACCTTTCAAAAGATCAAACGAGTAATCGGCGTCTTCGGCGATTTTGATGAGAGCTCGAGAGTCTTTCGGGAAACAGCTGCCGCCCCAGCCTGGGCCTGGTCGCAGAAAGTTTTCGCCAATTCGTCTGTCGCTGCCCATGCCAACGACGACATCATTGATATCGGCACCGACGCCTTCACAAATAGCAGCAATGGCATTGATGAAGGACAACTTGGTTGCCAAGAAGGCATTGGCTGCATACTTAATTGTTTCAGCCGATGCTGGATCGGTGATAATCACGCGAGTCGACAGACCGTCGTATAGCATTGCAACTTTCATTGCCGCTGCTTGATCGTCGCTTCCGACGACGACACGATCGGGCTTCAAAAAGTCTTGAACGGCAGAGCCCTCGCGTAAGAACTCGGGGTTTGATACCACTTTAACGTCGGGTCGCTTTAACGCCCGTTCAACTACCTTTGTTGACCCGACGGGGACAGTCGACTTATTGACCACAATCGCTTCAAAGGGTAGGACAGCGACGATTTCTTCGGCGGCCCGTTGAACGTAACTGAGATCGGCAGAGCCGTCTTCACCTTGTGGGGTCGGCACGCACAGAAATGCGATATCGCAGGATTTGGCTGCTTCAGTAGAGCCAACGACAAAAGAAAGCCTGCCCGAGGACATACCTTCGACTACCAGTTCGGCTAGACCCAGCTCAACGATCGGAATGATGCCGTCCCGGAGTTTGGCGATTTTTCCGGCGTCGATGTCGGCACAGACGACAGTGTGACCGAGATGCGCAAGACATGCCCCTGTTGTGAGACCCACATACCCAGTTCCAATAACAGCTATTTTTGATACCATGACAAAAATTCTACCCCTATCAATGTTTCACTTATTGCCTCACGCGTAGGGTGACGATTGGTGGAAGAAACCTTTGTAACCAAACTGATTGTTCTGTGCAGTTAGCTTTCCAAGTTCATTATCTGAGTCGGCGTAAAGTCTCAAGGAAAACTTTGAATCAATGAAGACCGGCCATCTGAGAGAAATAGGTCCAATTACAGGCGCCTCATTAGCCTCAGGCTTAATTTCCTATCTTTTCGTTTTTGTTGGTTCACGTGTTTTAGAAGCCACAGAAATGTCTTCAATACTGGCATTTTGGGCGCTTGCTAACACGCTCGTGTTGACTTTTGCGATCCCATTGGAAACTATTGCTCCTAAATTCATGATTCATCACAGGACTTCGAACAGCGAGTTATCTTTCGTTCTGCACGGGGTCACGATTTCAGCTTTCGTATTGGCCGTGTTTTTCGTCCTTTCAATTTTAAAGGTGTATTCCTATCTACATGGTTACGAAATTGTTGGTTCTTCTTTCTTGCTTTCTCTGGGTCTTTGGGCCGGAATTCGATCTGTATATGTCGGACGTGGCGATTTCAAGGGGCTTTTTAAACTCGCACTAGTTAATGCCGTAGTCGCGCTTTGCGGACTACTCGTTGTATTTATCGCTGATAGCCGTGAACCCAAATTCGTGCTGTTACCTGTAGTTGGCGGGAGTTTAATAGCCGGTTTCTTGGGGTTCGCGAACATTCTTTCTCAGAGAAGAACTGAAAAGACAAGCTGCCGAATCTATATCAATCTTGGTCGGGGCACTTA
>Ga0194133_10008636_pt1 | contig 11845 bp, 13 predicted proteins | sample TA2KigOf40mmetaG_FD_155448 | JGI IMG/M metagenome (GOLD analysis project Ga0194133, IMG submission 155448) | Freshwater microbial communities from Lake Tanganyika, Tanzania - TA2015055 Kigoma Offshore 40m | ecosystem: Environmental > Aquatic > Freshwater > Lake | place: Tanzania: Lake...
TGTCGTTGACACAGAGCGCAAGTCACACCAAAGAGGGAGGCCGGGAGCCGTGCGTTCCTCCTCCCGCGCGTCGCGGGTTGCCCAAACGACCGGGCCTCGTCCTCAAGGGTCAAAGAGACGGGCCGTCACCCCGAGGCCCCTTTTGAGAACAGAGGGGTCTGTCTCGGGTCACCTCGACAGGGCCCCCGAACGTTCCAAATGTCAAACAGGTCAACTCTGTCCCATTGGAATGCGGTTTATATGACCCTAGACGCGATTGAACGCTGCACTTGTGCTTTTGTCTGCCACTCTTATCGGGTCGTTCCCGAGCCAAAAACGATTCACTAAAATAAACTCAGGCAGTCGACAGCTGAAAAATTGTAAATTTTCAGGTTATGGCGAAGACTGCTGTTGAGGATGAGTCATTATAATAACAGACAGTTACGGTTTAAGTTTAACTGGTTTTATCTACGGGACGACGTTGAGGCTGGACCGGGTCAAGCTGAGGGAAAAGGGAATGAGAACTGAGAAGTGAGAAAAGAAATGACAGTTGACACGCACGACCTTTTTTTAGCCGTTTTTCGGGACCGCCCCAAAAAGGACAAAGGTTTGAAAAAACGCTCATCGACCGTGTCGTATAACTCGTATTCAGCCTTCTATCTACTAAATAACCTGAAACTTTTGCAGTTAGCCGCGGCCGGGCAGGAGGCACCGTGGCGGCCCGTCACAGAAACGCAAACGCCACGACTGCAAACTGAGAAAAGAAAGAAGGCAACCTGGCCGTCGCAAATTTAAAAATTATAATCTTTGGATGGGTCATTGGATGGGTGAGCTCGACGTAATGGGACGTAGATACGTTGGGTTGACGGCAGACGGCTTATATAGAGTCTAGAGAGTAACTTGCTCAACAGCTGACGCTCGCAAGTCACAGGTACGCGTCTCTGTCTTACAGCTTCTACAAACACCCTGATGTACACAGTATACGTTAGAGCTAGGTCTATGTGTTGGATGAAACGAGACCCGCCGTGTCCGAGCAGACGCAAGGCGTTTGCAACAGTCCTTCGGGTCAGGCACGAGTAAAAAAGGTGAGGTGATGCCAACGATCGAGGCTGCACCTTTACAACGGGTCCCTTAAGAATGGCGAGAAGCGGTGAAGGGGACCGATCGGCTGTTGCTTTTGACGAGACGACGGTCTTTTTTGGCCGACACGGACCGGCGAGGAGGCCGAGGCCACCGAGGTACTCTTTAAAGCGTCGGCGTCTTGGAACACGAGAAAAGATCGATGTCTTCTCTCATCCTTCGATGGCGTTGATCTCCCTGATTTTCCTTTTGTCTAGGGCGCTTTCCCTTCGGTATTTTTTCTACGTCGAGATGAACCGAGGGACGAACGGGGAAGCCCGATGCCGAGACCCCGACCCTAAACTACCCTCCGTCTTCGGACCCGCGGCGCCCTCATCCATGAAAACGTCTCGCTTGAAAGACGAGAGGAAAAAGGTCAAGATCTTCGAGACCGGGAGACTTCTGACGCAAACCCTCTCTATCCCTTTTTCGGTCGACAACTCTTTGGTTTTTTTTTAAGTTCAATGCCGGTCCTGACCAACGTGATAATTTTTTTTGATTTCCCCGATGCAATAGCCTTCTTTCTTTTATTAGGTTCTTAAAGAGCCAACTACCGGACGTAAAAAAAGCGCCACAGGGTTTCGAATAGAAGACGGTTCATTTGAAAGGTTTCGTCAGTAAAAATTGTATATTCAATCTGATTTTATATGCTTCATTTTGCAACTGACAGGATATTCGTCCTGGAGTGGGTCGACTGCCGCGAAGAGAAATCTTGCTCGCAAAAGCGTCGAAGATTGCCAGCTTTGCAGATCCCCTCAAACAACCCCCGTTTTGCCAAGTACTTTTTTTTAATTTCGAAAAGTTTGGAATGAATCCCGCCCGCTGAAGCAGCAGAACGCTGCCACAGCCGTGCTGAACTTTAGTCGTGAACGGGGGGACCGACGAACGACTTTGAGTGACGTAAAATCTTTTTGACAGGAGGACAAACAGACCGAGAGCAGCCCTATCCGACAAAGGGACTGAACAGAGGTAGCAAATGAGAAGAGTACGTGTGAGTGCTGGCCCGAGCCTAGTTGTCGTTGGCATTACTGAGAAACGAACAGAAGAAAGAAAATTTCAGAAGGGAAGAAAAGATGTAGAGGAAAGTGTGAAGCCAGTTCTTATCGTGGGGTACGAAATGACAAGTTTATACAAACGCATGCAATAACACAAAAGATGATGACGGACAGCATTCGTGTTGCAAAATGGTGAGGGCCGACCTCACTTTTTAGGACGAAATGACTGCCAGGACCAGAACCAACCGTTTACTGTAATAATAATATGTAGTTGAGCGAGTCACTTTTAAAATCTAGCTAATTATGACAGGGTTTAAAATGTTTTTCGTACTTTAAAGGATTGTCCTGAAGACCCTGATCAAAGAGTAATGAAGAATGGATGGATGTAAATACCGAATGTGTCTGAGCAAACTCCTTTTTCCCGTCTGGGTTTCTTGAGCTAAAATTCAGGTGTGTGACTCAAGTTTAACGGTATTTGTAAATGCAAACAGACAAGTTACAAACTTGAGCGTTGATCTGTAATATAAGAAAAAAACCTTTCCTCATTTCATGAGGTTTTTCAAGGAATAATCTTGAAATTGTTTTTGACTTTCTTCACTGAAAATGTAAAGCCCATTCTATCATAATCTCCCAGGACTTTTCTCATTGTATGAAGCCTTGCCAAACCGAGTTGAAAGGGTTTCCACTATGAAATATATCAGTTGTGTGACGATGGCAAATTAGATCTCGTTCTCATTTCTAATTGAAACTTGCTTTTCAAATCGTTTATTTGATACTTTAAAGGAGGGCTCTCGGCTCAGTGCTGGTGAGGATGCCTTTTGCCAGGGACTAGAAAGTCATACAGGACAGCAAGGAAAGGGGAGGGATAGCATGGAAACGACGATGTGAAATAAACTGAAACTAGTAGACTTGACTTCTCTGCTATATTGAACATTTAACATGATGATAAATTTATTTCGTTGAATTGGGGTGCAGGAAAAACCATCTTTTTTCCAAATACGAAGATATTTTCCATGGATGACAGATGATGTTGAGAATTATCATCTAATTAATAAATCTGGAGTCTCTCAAAAAGTCTCTTTACATTCCAATGAATAATGTCCTTTAATTATTTATCTCCTTTCTATCCATGCCCTTGGAATTGCTGTTCAGGTCAAGACTGGGACGGTGTAAAAACTTGTCTAGAATAAGGGCAGATCAGTTTATTAGAAAGTTTTTTTAACAACCATGATATCTCATTTTGTTTGATGTTTGCCAGAAAAATTCAGTGTCAAAACCTGTAGTTTGGGTTGAGGGCTTTATTCGGGACTACCCAAAATGAATGGGCCTCACACGTCAAAAAAATTAATGTTCATGTTATTAATGCATGGTTATATCTCCTACTGAAAAAAAAGATCTGACCCCGATTGGTGGGTAAGGTTAAGATAGGTTAGTCAATTTTTTGCTGAAAAATGCAGTACCCTGAAGGAGCAATACAGTAGTAGAAGCACTATGAAGGAATGCTAGAATGAAACCTTATATACAACTTGCTGGCCTATGGCCAGGTTCTTTAGCCAGCAAGACTCACCCAGTATTTTATGAGACAATATGTAAGAAAATAAGGTGTTTGGGATACACAAACATCTGATTTTTTCCCATATCAATAAAAAAGAATGCTCTAGATGAAAACTTCCATAAAACGTCCCCTTCTAAAATTCACAAAAGTCTCTTTTATAAAGTCAGAAAATATTTGCATAAAGTAACTTCAACATCTATTATGTTCTATAATTTATTTGTGAGATACTACCTTGGCAAGTTTTTGAGCAAGGCATAAATGGTTTGCTCTTATGGCTCAGGGTTTAGAGGGTCAACAAATATTTTTACCCATTAATCTAGCCCAACTGAAGAGTTTTTGTGATGTTGTTTGTAAGATACCTATCCCTTGCTTTTGTGTTGGGCATAAAGAGGTATCCCTGAAGGTTGAGGGTCCTAAAAAATTTCCCTAATAGAAACTCTGACAAACATTTTGTGTTTCATGATTATTCTTGATTTTGTGTTAGATATAGAGGTACACCTGAAAGGTAAGGGTTGAGGGTCCTAAAAACAATTTCCATAATAGGAATCCTGAAAAACATTTTATGTTGCATAATTTTTTCTGTGAAATACCAACACATCATGTTTTTGAGCATGTTCTTATCCAACAGACCCTACACCAAATTCATTTTAAGGTGGAGCACTTTCAACCATGCCATATCAAAGCATATGACAGCTACTACCCAACAAGAAACACATTAACAAATGTATCATGTCCTAGGGATTTCACTTTCTGTATCCAACTGTGCTGTACGTGTGAGGGTCTCACCATCCAAAATTTGTCTTTTTTGATGATTTGGAGGTACTTTTCTTCAAATTTGCGGCGAAGTTTTGATTGTTCCCTTTCCCCAACTAGAACTAAAGTGAGAAATCTGAGCTGCACTTGCCAGGGTCCCCGGATCACCATCAAGTTTCTTGTAAGGGAAACTGAAGTGAAAAAATGCCTTAATTTAAAAGGATACACAACAACACATCTAGTCATCTCAAAACCTTTGGTGTAAAGCTTGAATCCTTGGTTAAAACTTGCCAATTCGGGATCCCTTTGCACCACCAACACTCTCAACTTCAACAACCCATAATCCACCTCATATTCCCACAAAACCCTGCTATCGTAGTACACGCTCATTTACCCTATTTTTTGCGCTACGATATTTTTCCCTTTTTCAAGCTCAAAGTCGTTTCAAACAGGCTGCCATGGTTTAGCTTCCTTTTCCCCTTCCGTTGTAAGTTCACCTAAACAGGCCTTGTTACTTTCACTCTCCCATTTATTGCCCGCCAATATTCTACCCTCTTCCAAGAGGTCAGATATTTCTTTATCCGATCTCTCACTCATTTGTATACATAAAGCATCACCTTCCCATTAATAAACAGTTCAGTATTGACACTTTTCTTGATTGGGAAGGTCTCCACTGGGATTTAGCATATCACTATCGCGTCTCCACCCGTCTCCGCTTCCGCTCTGAACGCGCTATTGCTGCCAAGATTAAAATAGACTTGATATATGCTCACATTTGGATGCTGGTGACAAACTTTTCAGATAACCTTCCAGAGCAACTTTTTATAAGTTCCTACAGCTTATGACCCTGGGCCTTGGGAGAGGCCCTGAAAAACTTCTAATCCACCATGTGTTGTTTTAATTTTTATAGAATGCTGCCTTGTAAAGTCAATCATTAAAGGCACACTTTAATCTGGCTATGAATTTTTGTGGCAATCTGGGGTCAGAGATTGCTTCGAGGACAAAAAATGGAATCCAGGTAAAAAAAAATCAACACAACAATTTAACATTTGACAATATCACTGAAAGTGCAATTTTTTAGGCTTTTATTGACAGAAAAAAATAGAAGGGTTGTGAGGGTGTAAAGGAAATAAATGATTGAAGTGTTCCTCTATAAAGGATGGAAAAAAACCTCAACAATCACCATCAAACTCTGGAAAATCTTGTAAAATCAAAATCTTAAGAAGTAAATCTCAAGAAATAAAAAATTGAATGTTTTTATTTATCAACTGATTTCTTCTTTAAGTATTTCTCTCATTTCGGTGAAAAATAATTGATTTAACATTCATGAAATCAATTCTGCTTTCTTTTTTTGTTTAGATGAATTGAATCTTGCTTTGAAGATGGAGTTACAAAACTGCCAAACTATATAATGGGGTCTATTTGCAAAATCTTAAAACTCCCTCTCAAAAATATGTATTTTTTGCTGATGGCAGAACTTAGACCAAGATTGTCTTATTTTGTGGTATGTTGGCCACTGATCAAAACAAACAAACATTTCTTTCATTTGTTTATATTTTGACGAAACGAATGTGTTATGAAATGAACGTGGCCAGTGAGAGAAATATTGGAAAGTGTCGGGTCAATTTTTTCATCTTTTTTGATGAATCGAACGTTTTCAAGCCTTTCAACGAGAAATATTTCACTACTAAAAGAATCAGCGCTGTCCATTTAGAGTATTTTTGAGGAATTGATTGTCTCACAATGTCAATCAGATCGGGATCTCAGATGACTGGCATTTTAAGGAAGCAGGAAGGCGTGAGTTCACCAATGTTAAACAGGTACTGAAACATTTTAATTGTACAAAGAGAGACAACCTGGAAGGGTTGATTTTGGCAAATATTTAGTTGTTCATTTTTTCATGCTGAAAAACTTCGATGAGTAAATTGACAGCAAGGAAGCATAACTAAGTTAACTAAAGGAATCCTTGTGACTTGTTTTTAAAATAAACTATTGTCGTAAGATGTCCCTTCTCAAATTGTTTTGATCTCAACCCATCTTCTGTTTCAGAGCCGTTCATTTTCCACCACCGTCAAATCTTGGGGAGTTATTAGTCAAAGCTGCAAGTGAAAAAAATTCAAGTCCGAAGATATTGGAAGAGCTCGATGGTCACTTAACGCACTTGAAAAACCAAAGAGGACAAGCTTTAGTTTTGTGGCTTCAGTCTGTTCAGCAACATATCTATACATTAAAGCCAAAATTAGAACATTTTGTTTTTGCACTTCTGAAAATAGCGTGGGCAGATCAGGTAAATGGGCCATACCTTCCTCAGAGCTTAAGGTATAAAAAGTTTAATTTCAGCAAACTTTTGTTCACATTTTATTCAGGATCCAGCAGTTGTGGCTGCTTACCAAAACTTTCTGACGAACCTTGTCTCTGCTCAAGGTTACTATGTAAAGCCCGTAATCCAAATGTTGCTGTCTAATTTTGTCGGTTTTGAAGACAGTCACAGTACGGATTTAAACCAAAGTTTCAATTCGGAAAAAGTAGAACAAGTATTATTTCCTATTCACTTAGTTTTCATCAAAATTGGATCCTGAAATTTCATTTTCTTTCAGCTCGAGAGTTTAATCTTCAGTAACACTCATCTTGCTTTGAAGTCTATTATGCAAGTAACACGTTTTGCCAGTGACCAAGCCTTGAGAATATTCTCCAAGGAATGCATGCCTTACTTGTTAACTACCAATCCAAAGTAAGTCAACATAATATTCTTATTCTTCTTTTGGTCTTTTCATTTTTTTTGCCAAAGGTCTCAGGCTAATTATATGCAAAATCTTTTGACTATCACGACATACTTGCCGAACGAGCGCCGTTCCATTCTCCGCATAATAATCGGTAGGCTTGTGGAGCTTGACGCTCACCTTCCTCATTGGGATGATGACGAGGACCTTTTTGAAGTCGAGATGAATAAAGGTAAACTGCAACAACCTAAAGCAAATATTGAATTTAGTTATCATAATTGTCTGCACTAATTCAAGCATCAATATTTTACCGAACTGAAACTAATACAAAAAGCGAAGTTTCCATTAAAATGATTGGCTTATGGATTTTTCAATGCGTCTCATTAATCATGTTTCAGGCCTTAACCGTTCAACACCTGAAATTGCTCGTGATAACCTCGAAAATGCCATCTCAGTAGTTTTTAGTTTTATAAAACAAGTAGCAGAGGAAGACCAGGAGGACAGTTTAAAGTTACTTTATTTTGATATGTTGAATGTCTTCGAATCTCATATTCTACCTGTTTATGCTACATCCCATGTACAGGTATGCCATTCCTTTCAATTAACAAAAAAACCATGCTGAAATTTTGGTATTTTCTAGTTTTTGATGTTCTACATTCTGAGTTTTCGACCGGCATTCGTGGGAAATTTTCTTGATAATTTGTGGAAAATTTTTACGAACGTAAATACTCCTAGCATAATTAGACAAAGTGCTGTCGCTTACATTGCAAGCCTAATATCAAGAGCAACATTCGTTAAACTACCGGTAATGCGAAAAGCTAAAGCTAAACTGAACTCTACGCTAAAGTTGTTTTTTCCTAGGTCCTCCTTTCATGCTTGGAAAAAATTTGTGAATGGATTCATTTGTACATTAGGCATCACGAGCCAAATGCCTCAACAGATGGAATAAAATCAGACCTTAAAGCACACGGCCCATTTTACGGCGCTTGCCAGGTACCTTTTTACAATCATCCTCAAATGAAACAAAAAAGATAGAATATTCTGAAATTGTTTTTAGACGGCCTTTTACCTATTTGCGTTTCGTCATGAGGAGTTAGTGTGCCACAAGAAACATTTACTTTTTCTACGTAATCTGCATTTCAACACGATAGTAACCTCACATTTAAACCCTCTAAGGGTTTGTCTTCCATCGGTTGTCAATAACTTTGCAGCTTTGACGAGGAACTTTCAGGTGAGCTTTTTCAAATTCAAAATATATTATTGTTCTAATTTTCATTTTCAAATAACCCTCAGCTTGCATATTGTGAAACAATCATTGAACGCAACTCCCGTATAAATCTACCAGTTGTCGGCAACTTTTCAAGTTTCAGTGGTATTATTTGCGATGGAAAGCCTCTTCTGTTGGACACATTCTTTCCTTTCGACCCTTATAGGCTTAAGCATTCTGCTGTATTCATAAAGAATATCTATAGGCAATATCAGGTTGATACGAACTTATGATGTGAAAAATGAGACATGACGAATTTTGCTTTCGTGATTGCAGGGAAGCATTGATGCCGAAGACGAAAGTGACGATGAGGTTGAAGACACCATGATGGATGCAGATATTTCCAAAAGGGTATTTTTTTCAACACTTAAAACCAAATAAAATGGATCTTTAATCTAATTATTTGACCATTATAAAAATCATAGTCCATCTATCAAATTGACAATTTTCATTTAACCAATCCAGTTTTGTACTTTTTTCAGGAAAGAGATGTCATGAAAGACATTGAAAACCTTATGATGGATGGTAGTGGATCACTGACTTCAGAAAAAGATTTTCAATATGGGACGTCACCAGGATTTCTTTTTTAAGGTCTAGCCTAATAATAAATATCTACTTTCATTACTGAAAAAATTCTTTATGCTTTTTTTTTCACTTATGGAATCATAAAGAAACATGTGAAATGTCAACTGTTGTCAAAAGTGTCTTTCTATTTTGATTTTAGCAACAATAAAATGAATTTTACATAGGTTAGTTTGGTTGTTGAAAGAAAATGAGTGTATGCCAACTAGAGATGGATTTGGGCCCAAAATTAGTCAGGAAATACCTGAGCCAAAGCCAGGTCGACCCCTCACTGCGGGTTAGAAGTATGCTTGGGTCAGGTCACTGCCCATCTCTAAGCCCTAGGCTCTGAGTTTTTATTCTTTTCTGCTGGACTGAATTGCAACATTCGATTGCAATAGAGTAAAGGTTGAAATGTTGCGTGACCGAACTTTTGCATTTTTATCGTTGAATGCTGTGACTTTTAACACCAATCACCGCTTTCAAAGGAAAAATATCAGCTACGTCCAGCTGACTTGACTCAATTTTAGCATTATAATAACAATCGTAGAATAAATTATAACTAAGTTAAATAATAAAACCTGAGTAGTGGAGCCTCTGCTGAAAGTGTTTCCTATGCAACACGTTCATTCTTGCTTTGGTAAAACAGCAGATCCAAAGCCAAGCTTGCTTATCGTTATTTGGCATCCAACCTTGGGCTAAAGTGATTGATATTCTAGTCGGTTGGTTTGCTAAACATGTTGAATCTATTCTCTCTTCGCGATGCAAAGGCCTCAGGAAATGGGGCCAATCAAGGTGGTGGAAAAAAAGCCAGTGCAGCTCAACTAAGGATCACTAAAGACATTAATGAACTAGAACTTCCAAAAACTTGCCAAACTTATTTTCCTGATCCAAATGATTTGCTTAATTTCCAGTTGGTCATCTCTCCAGGTATAGTAAAATTAACTTCATTCAAGCAATAGTTTATTAATTGTAAACATAAGTAACAGAGGAACAATCAACTTCTACTTTTTACAGATGAAGGAATGTACAAGGGAGGCCGTTTCACTTTTAATTTCGCGATTGGGCCAAATTACCCTCACGAACCTCCAAAGGTAAAATGCCGCACACTCATATATCATCCCAATATTGATTTGGAGGGTAACGTTTGTCTCAACATCTTGAGAGAGGATTGGAAACCGGTTCTGACGATAAGCTCAGTTGTCTACGGCCTACAGTTTCTATTTCTGGAGCCTAATCCTGATGATCCCCTTAATAAGGATGCTGCCCGAGAATTGCAGGCCAACCGACGAGTGTTTGAGGCCAATGTGGCAAAAACCTTACGCGGTGGTGTTCATGGAGGCGTGAAATTTGAAAACTGCTTTTTTAAATGAATTCCTTTTTTCCATGCATTTTCCCTGCCCAACAAATCGCTTTTTTTATCTCGGGCTTTATACAAAAGTATGACATTTGCAAGCTTTAGGAATAAAATTGTAAAGTTGTTATCATGTACTTGAAATTGATGTACATTTCGTTCTAGCTGAACTTTTAATCAACATCTAGTTTCTTTGGTTTATTTTGAGCTTTGATGTTTTTAAATATGTCAAGCTCTCAAAGAAAAAGCTCAAACTAAATAAAGAATATCCTCCCATGATCAAAGTACTATAAAGTGAGGCAGTCGTGAATATATTTTGTAAAAAGTATTTTTGAAGTTAAACTGTGAATCTTAAAACTAAAAAAAACCACTTCCTTTCTTCATGTAAGGAAACTCAAAACGATCAATTCTGGTAGTTTTTGTGAACTTGAAACCCCTTTAAAAGTGTAGAGAGGGCTTCCTCAACTTGACGAAACAACTGGCAGCGGGACATTTCGGGGCCTTAATTCAATGTTATTCTTTTTTGCAAACTCCAAAACTTTTGCATAATTTGATTTGAGAGATGCAAGTTTTGTTCGGAGCTCTTCGTTTCGCCGCTCCAACTCTGAGATGGACTCTGTCTCATGATCTTTCGAAGTTTCTAGGTTGAGAACCTCAGTATCTTTCTTTTCTCTGCAACTGCAAGTAACAAAGTTTATGAGGCAATTAATCCACTGAACACGAATCAGGAGATAAAAAGTTCTTACTCAGTGGCATATTTTCGATTCTTCAGTGTGCGCCGCCTTTGTTTCAACTTTTCAATGGATTCCTTAGAGAGACCTTTTTCTTTGAGCCTCCTGTTTAAATCTTTTATATTAAGTGAAGAGAGCTCTTCGTCGGTTATGACGTCCGAGAACTGGTGGTCAGCTTCTAAATCTGGCAGGCTCATTTTAGATCAAGGTATATTCTAGGCAAGAAAACAATCAATCCTGAGATTCTTCAAAAAAGCTGTAAATGAGCTTACCTGCGGTTAAAAGTGACTCAAAATCTATTGAATTTAATAAGTAAATTCAGGATAAACAATTCATTTAGTGCTTCGCTCCACCTTAAATATACAATTAATAAGGCCGAAATAAATTGAAAAACTTTAAAGAAGTGAAATAGTAAACAAATATACATCAATAGCAACAACAAAGAAAAATTCGGATGTCGGTCACGCAACTTCGTCCAGACTGGATTGTGGATTGGCCCTGACTTCTGACATTGCTTGGTACAGTCATGAAGAGGCTTGCTGTAGCCCCAAAAGAAAAAAACCCAAACATTACAGACAGCTGGACCAATAATTAAGTAGAGGTGCATGTTTTGCCTAAAAATGCAGAACCCTCCTCAAACTAAAGACATAGAAAGAGATAGACCGAGCATGTGGGTAAAAGGTTGAAAATTTTGAGTCAGCTGATACTAAGCTAGCGCCAGCTGAGTCAGCTGATGCTAAACCAGAATCAGCTGAAAACTTCTCTTAAAACTGCACTATCAATTTTAGATTTTTTTCTTGGGCTAGCTCAG
>Ga0194133_10008638_pt1 | contig 11842 bp, 9 predicted proteins | sample TA2KigOf40mmetaG_FD_155448 | JGI IMG/M metagenome (GOLD analysis project Ga0194133, IMG submission 155448) | Freshwater microbial communities from Lake Tanganyika, Tanzania - TA2015055 Kigoma Offshore 40m | ecosystem: Environmental > Aquatic > Freshwater > Lake | place: Tanzania: Lake Tanganyika...
GTTTGCCTCTTTTTTACTGCGGATCAAAAGTATGCTCGAGTCGGGTCTGGTCAGAGCACATCTCTACCCTGAATGGAATAATTACTAAGAGCAATTTGTCTACACGATTTCCTTGTGAAATGTATTTTTATCTTGTCATTACGAAATTTCTACAAGTTTATAGATCCATCAACTCCATCAACGGATCAATGGATTTGTAATGTATACCCAAATTGTTGATATAGCTCAAAACCAATCTTGGTAGATTTTTTTGTCTTTTCATATAAATAATGATGGTGCTTTAAAGTAAAATCCTTTTAAAAATACTGCTTATTCTTACTTAAATTGCCATATTTTATAAACATTTTTGCCTAGAGTTGAAAAGATTTTCTTGGCAGTTCATTTTACCAAAAAGTTTGACTATAATTAAAAAGTCATCTATTTTTGATTGATAATATACCCAACAAAAAAGTGTTTTTAAAGATTAAAATGACTTCAAAATGTAGATTTTTAAGGGTTGCTATCACTTGAAATGATTTCCTGAGCCTTGGTGGTCTTTTTCAAGTGATTTGACCATTTTTTAATTCATAATTGAAGGCCTAAACATTTTTTATTAGGCCTTTTAGCCGGGATTTGGAGCTTTTTTTATATATTTTTTTTGCCAACCCTGGGTGAAAGGGCAGTGCCTGTTATTGAACCGCAGACAGTTCAATCCTTGGATCGAAAACCCAGTCAAGGACTATGCAATTAGACTATCCTAATTTGAGGAAGCAGATAGAGTAATTTTTTTGAAAGAAATATCTGACAAAGCAGGTTAAGTTCATTTTGAAAAATCTGCCTGCCTTTTATATCTAATCATTTGTCATTTGTCAGCAGTTTTGACTTTTTTATTGTCACTAAACAAGATGACCAAATTGGGCATCTTTTTTATGAGCAGAATTTGAGATGAGAACAGAAGAATGTAAAGGCAGCTTCTTCAAAAAATATGAAATATTTTATGACAAAAGTCCCATGAAGGGAGGTGCTTTCTTATTTCTCTCTAGCTTATTTCAAACATGCAGACAGCACAAACAATTAAACACCAACAATGGAACTAGTTTTTTCTCAGCAATAAGAAGCCCATAGCAACAAGATTGAACCAAGTATACAAAGGTGAAATAAAGCAAAGTTACATTCCAAGACCTTTTTGCTACATCAATCTTAGCCCTCTCCCTCACATCCCTGGAATTTCTCCAATTCCCAGAAATCAGGTACGTCACGTATGATATGTAACCCTCTTTATTCACTCTCATTCATTATCTTGGCCAGTCCTACATATTGTTTCAAGAGCTGTTAGCTGGTTGTTGAAGGTGTTCCTTTTATTCAGGAGTAGCCATGGCAGAGAGGTCATAGGCACCTGTTTGAAACTAAAATCTAAAGTTTCATCCTAGGATTGCAAAAAAATCAACTCATAGTCAGGGGAATAGTATAATCTTAAGTGACAACAGACTTCTATGGTTTGACTATTATAGAGGTGTTAATTAGTGATGGGTTGGGGTCAAAACATTTAGACCCGGTTCGGGTCAGGTCAAATTTTTGTTGCAGGGGACCGGTCAAGTCAGCCATCTTTGGTTTGGGTTTGGAAAATTTCCCCTAAAAAATCCCAATTTTTTCAATTTTTTGCTCTCCGGGTCAAAAAAATCTCATCGGGTCAGGTCAAAAAGTTCCCTGGTCAAAGCCGGTGTCGCTTCTTATTTACTGTGGGTCAAAAGTATGCTTGAGTTGGGTGGGGTCAGGGCCCATCTCTAGTGTTGATAGTGCATTAACGTTAGATGAGTTAGAAAAATTAATACGGGTAGCAGGAAAAACATTTTTTCATAAAATAATTTGACTCATCTACTTTAAAAATTTATATCGACAACAACTTTGAAGTTAAAGGAAATTTTATAAAACAATATTCGTGGTTAAATACCTTGACAAAAACCTTTTTATATAAACTTTTCTACTACATTTAAAATTTCTAAGGTTCAAGAATTTTGAGCTGAATCCAGTTGATGTATTTTCTGCACATGTCAATGTTATTCATGAACAGTTTCTCAACCATTTACAGTCCTGAGCATCATATTGGTGTCTCAGATTTACAGTTTCTATTGATATTTACAGTTCATTCTGATTACAGGTCAACTTCTTCTTTATGATTTTAAAAAATGTACTCGATCAACATCTTAATTTAATCTTGACAGTTGTTTTTTTCTGTGTATTCCAAAAATAAAAGTTCAAAAAAAAAGAATTTTGAGCTGAATTGTTGAAGAAGAAAAACTAGAGAAGGGTCCAGGTCAAAATTTTTTGACCCAGGTTGGGTAGTTTTTTGCTGCTCGGGTTGAGTCGGGTTTGGTCAGCCAGCTCCAGGTCTGAAAAATTCAACCCCCCCCCTCATCCCAAATGTTTTAATTTTTTACCTTTGGATTAAAAAGTCTCATTGGGTTGGTTCAAAAATACCTGTGTCAAAGCTGGCAGGGCCCTTATTTATTCTGTGTCAGAGGCATGCTTTGGGTCGGGTAAGGGCCCATCTCCGATAAAAAAAACTTTACTTGTTCATATTAAAGCCCATTCAATTACCAATATTAAACTAACGACTTGATAAGCTGACTCTATCTGTTATTAAATACAAAATAATCAATTATTTTTTATTTAGAGTAGACCTACTGACCCTCCAGCTTTATTCCAATATTTGTTCAAAAAAAGTAAAGAACCAAATATCCAGCTTCTAGTCAGGCACATTTCCTATTCTGTGTATATTGGTCACAATTTTTTGCTTTCTTTGATGAACATGATTAAGAAATTTTTTATTGGCAAAGAATTATTAAACTTTCATAAAAACTTTAACCAGTCTAAGCTTTTGGCTCTTCTTTTGCTTCTTTTTTTGCCTGTCAGGGTCAAGAGTCTTTTTGTTCCTATTGAATTACAGACTCTTTTAATGAACTTTGAAAGAACTACTTTGGTGCCCATTTCTTTATAGTTTTCACACTGATGTAAAATCTTGAATATCTCTTTCCACTTCAGCTTAAGTTATTCAATTTAAATTTTCCATGTTTTCTCATCATATAATTCTTCTTAAACTTTTTTGAACATCTTTTTGCTCTTACCAAGTTATTCTCCAAACCTTTATTTTATCTAGATTTAAGAGTACTTCAGTATTCTGTGAAGGAAAACTTTGTTTTAAGTGTTTTACATACTCTAAATGGGAAAAAACTTTGTTGCTTTTGCAGCTCTCCAATTAAGTACTCTTTTGCATCATTCACCTATTTGCAAACTTTGTTTTGGATTCTTCATTCCAAGCTTTGAATGTATTTGACACAAAACATGAAATTAAATAACTTAAAGTACTTCAAAAAAATATTTTGTCTTTTAAAGGGCATATTTTGAGACCAAAAAGATTTATGAAAATATGTCTTCTCAAGTGGGTAGGATCAACTTGCTGCACTGGTATTTCCTGAAGACGTTACAGTGTATTACCAAACATAAATCATATCTTTATTTGAAAAAGCCCAATATTTTTGCATTTTCAAAACATATATTTTCAATTTTTGAGTTTGAAAGTTATTTTTGTGGATCATATTTTAAATATTCATTTGATACGTACTTTTGACATAATTTTAAGCATATTTGATACATCTAAGACACACTGTCAAGTTTTTCAATATATAGGTATGGGTAAAAGTTTTTTAAGTATGTTTTAATATAAGTCATGAAGTCTCAAATTCAATATCTTTGTGTAGACATAACCTAAACAACCACATAGATAAGAAAGTTTAGTGAAGAATTCAGTGTGATAAATGTGGTTGAAATCCTGTCAATGATTGTTAGCCAATCTGGCCAGACAACATCAAAACCCACATTATTGTCTTCACTAATGAATGTTGTGTAGAAGGTAGGAATCAGTTTCCATATGTGACAGAAGATGAACAACCAGACAATACAGAGAGATATCCTCACAAGCCTAATTTCTTTCTTCTTTTCTCTGGCTGAAGGCCCCTGACTTGTGATTGTTGCTTCTGACAATCGAGGATGGTCCCTGCCTACAAGGCGATGGAACACTGTAAAAAATGAAATGAACTTGTAAAGGCTCAGTTTGCATGTCCAACCAGTTTTGATCAGATGGATATACAAGACATCCATTCAATTAAACAGTTGATCAACTCTTTTTATCCACTTTAACTGTTTTTGTTTTTTAGACAAGATGCAATCTCAAAACCTCAAAGAATGTGAACCGCCTCTTGAACAACCCTTAAATTAAGAATGGAGTCTTTGACTACCAAACAGCTCCAATTTGATCCTTTTCAAGGCTGGCCTAAGCTCCCACTCGGTGCTTTCTCAATCTGGCATGAGAACAAGTTTAGAATAAATTGTTGCAACTCTATTACTTCAATCAATGGCAAAATAAACTGAAAAACAACAACAACAAAAAGTCATACATGTGTCTTATTGTCTTCCAACACATTTGCAATTAAGAGTTTTGGGTGAGAAAGTGTTGGAAACTCAAACTGATGCTTTTGTAAATTTGACTCAAACTTTCTTACTCTGTATTTCAAAAAATCATGCCTTAAGTGTTGTTTACGAAAAAGTATTTGCCTATTGAAGATTTTTTGCAAGAGTATTTTACTGCCAAAATAAGTAAAAATAATTTCTAGTGCACAAATGTTTTTCAAAGTAAGTTTGCAAAAACCAAAAAAATGCTTTCAAAAATGAAAAGTGTATTTTGTTGTGAGAGATACTTTCCTTGCCTTGATCCCCCCAATGGTCACAAGGATTTACCATAAGATAGATGGGATTTTATGATAAAAATCAAACCCTGTCCAAATGTCTGCAAAGTATTACATTTTTGATCTTGAAAAATTGTTCAAGGCAGCCTCAGACAGGAATTCTTTCTCCAAAAAAGATATAGCCATCTGTAACATTAAAATCATAGTTTGACTCCGATTAAAATGTTAATCTGCTCAGAGTTTACATTCCAATATTATTTGTTCAAACTTCCAACTTTGTTTTTCACAAACAAAAGGAAATATTCCAAAAGTTCTGTGCAAGTGTTTTAAGTGTAGAAGGAAAAGATCAAAGCAAATGTAGCAGTTGGCAACAAATATTTACCAGATGAAGCCCTGCGTCACCTTCTCCGACTCATCCTCTCTCCTCTATAATGGTTTTTGGTAAGACAATGGATAGAATCTTGATTCACAATGCTTGATGTGTTTTCAAGGTCTGTTGATGGTGTGGATCTCTTGACTGTCTCACCAAAGTTGTATGTAATGGTGTTTCTTCGCGACTCATTTCTTGAAAAAAGATCATTTGGTGGCGGCTCTCTCAGTCCTGTCAAAACTTCACTATCTGCAACTTCAATTTCATCAAGGTCTAGCTCTTGGTCAGCATCCTCACTCTTTTTAAGTGACACTTCTTCGTTGTTATTGTTCTGCCTTTTTTCAGTCTGACAAATGGGAACAATCTCTTCACTAAACATAGGATCTAATCGAACCACATCAGGCATTTCAATGTCAGAGTTTGTAAATCTGTAAAAATGTAAAATCAGCTACACTACATTTGTAAAAGTTTTGGCCATGAAAAACAAGCAAATTGACTTGATAATGAACTTGACCACTATGTTTTCTCAAACAAAGCCATAAAGAAATAAAAATCAAGAATTCAAGCCATGAATTCCAACTCTTCTCAAGTTTATTCTGTACACACATCCTCTCAAAAACATATTTTCCTTGAAATTGGAGTACAGCAAATGAAACAGTTTGGAGTTCCCTTTCAGTTTTCAATTTGAGAACATTCACAGAGTAAAAGTAATTTTTTTCATGACCAAAATATCCAAGCAATAAACTCAAATATATGGTCAAAATTTGTGAATAATTTATGTAAGACACTACCTTGTTGAGAAAATTATACTTCTAAATAAAGGAATGGACACTAGATCAAAGGTTTGACTATGACCAAGAGCTCAAAGGATTCTCAACCAATTGCCAAATAATTTTGGTTACATGATTGAGCAAGATATACAAGTGAAATTGTATCCATGAAGGGAAAAAATTGGTGATAAACAAATTTGAAGACACTGAGTAGGCTTAGCCCCAATTTAGGATCAAACATTTTTTACCTAGTTAGCAGCTGAATGGCCTCCAAACTTTCATCTCCAATCGTTGATTCAGTTATCCTGACAGCAGATTGTGCCATCGACGTCCTCCTTTCACTGGAATCTGACATTGTTATTTTGGGTGGCAAAATGACAATACTTGTATTTCGGGCTAGAATCCGACTCTCCTGTCTGCTCATCCTGATCAGCTCAATTGCAGTTGAAATGTTCAAGAACAACAATAGAGCAAGTGGTAAGACAGATGCAAAAAAGGTGTTCAGATACACATAGTAGATTTTGTAGTAGTAAACATTTCTTCTGAGAGGAGTTGGGATAACTGTGAGTGAGGTTTTACTACTGAAATAGGTTATAAAATTGTTAAGATAGAAGCAGAAAAGTATGTTTATACAAGATATCTTTACACCTTTGCCCATTTTAGTCCCTTATACCTATAATAAAGAAGCTACCCATAGCATCAGAACCTTTTAATTACCTTGTTGTTATGTTTCTCAACATAGTTTGTCTTGCCGAAGTTGCTGCCCTAGGTGACTTGGTTCTCTCATCACTTTTTGGAGCTGATCTTGTCTTATGTTCGGTTGTCGTTGTTATGGGAAAAGTTGTTGAAGTTGTGATATTCTCGATTTCCCTCTTAGTTCCCATGGACTTGCCTCTGTCAGGGGATATGTATGGTCTAAAGACAGAAAGGAAATCACAACTAATCCTTGTTTATATAAATAAGAGGTAAAATGTTTACATACAATGTTGTCAGTTTCAAAGATTCAAATCTATTTTTTGATTTTTCAATATGCTTCGTTTTATTTGATATCCTTGCACTTTGAGTTGTGGAACTAACATTTTTCATCTCTCCAGTTGCTCCAAAGTTAAGTTTTGAGTTGGTCTCATTGGCAACAAGTTGTGAGCAAACCCTTGAAAGGTGTTCAGTTTTCTCTATTTCACTTTGGGTCAACTCTTTCACAACATAAGATCTGAAATTGAAAAGACACTGGAAAAAAGAACAAGAATTTGGGGCTTTCAATGTTAATTAAGCAGTTTATCTATAGGTATTGAGCAAATATCCTTTGGCTTGAAATTTTATCTTAAACAATAGATTGTGAATTCAATGAAAGTTAAATTAGGTTAAGACACATTAAGGGTCAAAAATAAAAATGAACTTCAAAACAATCACTATTGTGAAGCAAAATCTCATTCAATCCATTGAAAATTGAGTAACAACAAATTCTTTAAAAAAGCTCAATTTAGATGAATCTGCCTAGCAGATATCACACTATAAGATGTTTTTTATCAAAATAAAAATCAAGCACTTGACAAGATATTTACAAGCTTGCATCTTCATAATCTGACAAAGAGACAAAGGTCATTTGTTAGAAAAGTTTGAGAGAGAAACACTTGAATTACTTTTTTTTCTTGCTGTTGAGTCTTAGATAATAATATAATATAGCCTTTCGGGTAATCTCTAACATGTAGGTAAGTTTTCTCCTCTTTATTGTCTAATATTGATTGTGTCATTCTGTGAAACCTTCATTCTTATTCATTTACTTTTCTATGAATATTCTAGCTTTGATGAGTATAATGTACAATAATTTAACCTTCCTTAACTCTGAAATTATCTCTGAACAGGTATAGAAAAGAGTATTTTTCTTACTTAGAGTATTTTATAACCAATAGTACTCTGTTCAAAAGGGATACCTATTGGAAAACTTTGATGGTGCAGTTTAGTTGATTGCATATAAATCCATGTAAGCTAACGAAGTAAATTGTTGGAAATTCCAAATAAGATATCAAGCTATTTAAATAAGTTATATCACAATTCTAAGCTATATCCTCTCTTATAGGAACTTTCAAATTAGCACCATGAAACATCAATATTCCAATAAGCCACAATATTCAGACCACCCAAATTGATGTTTTTTATTCTGACAAGCCAACTTAAGAATATTTGATAGATTTTAAAAAATAGTGAATCTAACAAGTGTAAGAAATCCTTGAAGACGGTCAAACAGTCAGACATGTGCCCAAATAAAAGACTCAGAGTGACTAACTTGTTTTTTAGCAGAAGCTGGCTCTTTTTATACATGTGAATTAGTGCAAAGGTTAAATCAGACAAAAGAATTAGATCAAGTCTTTGACATCACACATCTGGTCATTTTTATGGAGTTCTAGTTGTAACTAGATTATCTAGTTCGTATAACTGGACGTTCTTGTTTTATACAACTAATAAAATTAGACTACATATATCATTAAAGCTACGAAATGACTATTCAAGATTTTGTTCACTAAAAACTGAACTTCTATCCGTCATTTCTTTGGTTACATCCTCTGATCCTCAATCATACTTGCAACAACAAAAACAATCCTTACTGTCAAATTGTCAAAAAGGTTGTCATTTGCTTACCTGAGAAAAGGATTTTCCAAATAGGATGCCAGAAGCATGTACTTGTGACAGTCAACCTCAATTTGTGTTTCAATCACTTCGTTATGGGACCTGACCTCAAAAAACTTTGGAATGTAGAAGAGAAGTGGAAAGAGTACCACAAAGCACTTGTAAAACTTGATGTTGTCCTCTGACAAGATGGATGTCTCACGCAGTTGACAATAGAAGCAGATGCGAACATATCTTTCAAAGCTGGAAGAAGCACAAAAAAATTATTTTCAGCCTGGTTTTTATCATCTAAAAAAAAGCAAGAAATCGGAAGTACAAACAACAATATTAATGATAAATATTTCGTAGAAGCTCTACCTTTCATTTTTGAGTTAGTTGCTCAATTTATCCTTGTTTAAAATAATGCCACAATAATAAACAACCTCTTTGAGAAAATACTAATCAGCTGTCAAATGATACTTTGAGGCTAAAAGTGAAGATGTAAACATGTTTTTCCAAGAAATCACTATTTTTATGGGTACTTTTAATGGGCTGCTGTCGACTATGTCTTGTGTGTTTCAATCAAATGCTTGCTTTGAATGTTCTTGCTAAGTTGGAATTTTGAACCTAATCTCCGGTTCTGTAAAAAAACCTTTTCAATTGTTACTGAAAAAGGCTCAGATAATTCTACTTTTAATGTTTCTTAATCTTTCACTGAATATGAAGTTGATGAAAACTAGTCAAGCAGAAAATGGGAGTCTATAAAAACGTCCTTGGAATGCTTTTTATGATTCATTCAAGTTTCAGCATTAGTTCTTTCTAATCTTTAAATCTTTTCATCTTGAAATCCTTTTTGACATGAAAATTTACTTTGTGTTACTTGCAGAGTAAGAATTTTGTTTCACTCTTTTGTTGATTGTAATTTTTTCCTTTTCATCCTGAAACACAAGGGAATCAAGATTGTCTAAAAATTCAAACTGAAGGGAACTGTCTTGGGATGGCCTTATGTAATCTGAAACTAATTTTGTGTTTTGAATGCCTAGTTTGAGGTTCAAACCTTTGAGAAATTAAACCATCAAATGAAGATGATGTTGTTCACTGAACCTTGACATTTTAACAAACTTAAAGGTATAAAAAAACTTCTTTTTTTACTTTGAACACCTTATTGAAAAAAGAATAAGTCTTTCAATCCTCTTTCTAATTGAATAAAGCACTTGTCCTTTCATCATCGACATTTTTGAGGATCAAAAAATGTCTTACAAAAGTGAATTTGACTTTTAAGTTTGAAATAAAATGAAAAATATATGGCATGACATAATGGGAAAATGTCGTTAAAATATCCAAAAAAATAGATAAGCCTTGATTTTCTATCAAAATGTACTTGGCATTCAACTCTATATCCATTACAGCTGCATTGTTTTATCAAAATCTCAGCCATAGCAAAGGTCTCTTATGGCTCTTTTCTTTTATTATCTTTGCCCATTTTGTGTTTGTATTCAAATTCTGACACACCTTGGAAATATTACAAGAATGTTAAACTTATATAAGTCAGGCCTTGGCACAACTTGTGAATGTTTGAATTCAACTTTGTTTAAAAGCTTTTATTTCCCTAAAATCCATTCTTTCTTAAGTACTTTTTCAGAGTTGAAAAATATCTGCATCACCTCCACAAATCTAAAGTGCAGCAATTCCATTATACAATTAGAATGAGAGTAGCTACCCAAATAAAATGTCTGATGGAGGAGGCATTATACCAAAGTGTAAGAAAAAGCTTGATAAAATAGAATTCTAGGAGTTTTATTTTTTGTTTCCTTTACTTTGATGCTTTTACCAGGCTGGGACATTGAGGAAAACAAAAGGTAAGATGATATTCATCAGGCTAAAACGTTTGCTGTGGATTAGTGATGGGTCGGGTCAAGATATTTTGACCCAGGTCAGGTCAATAATTTGTTGCTTGGGTTGGGTCAGCTATCTTTGGTTTGGGATTGGGTTTAGAAAATTTCCCCTAAAAATTCCCTTTGAGTAAAAAAAATCACCACAGGTCGGGTGAAAAAGAACCTGGGTCAAAGACAGGTCAGCTTCTTATTTGTTGAGGGTCAAAAGTATGCTCGGGTCAGGTCAGGTCAGGGCCCATCTCTACTGTGGATCTCATTTTCTCATGGTATATTTCTGTGCGCTAGCTAAACTTAGACTTTCTTCATCAAAATCAGTCAGAATAAATTAAATCAAAGTTATTTGTCATTTTTTTTGGCTTAAGTTATCAATTTCTTTGGCAGCTGGGTAAAGTTATCTGACATATCTGTGAAGTATTTATGTTGAAAAGGAGCCATAATGTTTTATCACTTCACTATTACCGGGTTTTCTTTGAAATATGGATCACTATCAATTTTCTTCACTATGATAATTACAAAAACTTTTCCACTCAAATTTTCATACCTTATGAGGATTGTTGTGTACACTGAGATCATCACTGTGATGTGCATTACAGGCAATAGAAATTGAAGAATGTGTGGATAAGCCTTGCTAGTGTAAGCATCCCATAATGATGGTAGAGCGAATTGCAAGGCACAACATATTACAACTGCCACATCAGAAATGGTTAGGATAATGAGAAGATCATGGAACATTGTTCGATGTTTCTTGCGACCAATTATGACCTGAAAAGAAAGCTTTGGTTTGAAACAAGACAATCAATCAATGAAAAAGGGACAAAAAAATATCCTTACCAAAGCAACCAGATTAACAATCAGACCAAGAATGGCAACAGTAAGAATGAGTTGGTAAAACATTGTATGATTAGGGATGAAGACAAAAGTTCCTTTCAAAATAATCCTGAGGACTGAAGAAATTTCATCATGCTGATCTGTGAAGATAAAAATATTCTTTTTCAGTCGGTTTTGGTAAAAAGTTACAATTTTTGATGTGCATTGAATAAGCATGTAATGTGATCTCTCAATTTGTGAAGGCAAGCAAAAACCCAACCCAACCAAAAAGAATCAGTGCTGAAAAATTCAATTGGTATGTGTATGTTATTCAATCATTTCATTAGATTTACTGGCTCAGTCTTCACTTCATGATGACTGAAAACATATAGATGTTAAAGTGATTAGAGGGTGACACAACTTTCAAAAAATTTGCAACTTCATGAGAAAACAGCTCAAGTAATGCTGCAGTGAAACTTAAATTGGAGACACAACTGGCAATTCAATTTTGGATAAACAGTGTCAGGGTCACTGGCAACTTTTGGCTTCCATCCTACATAATTAATATTTTGTAGGATGGAAGCCAAAAGTTGCCAGTGACCCTGACACTGGCAACTTTTGGCTTCCATCCTACATAATTAATATTATGTAGGATGGAAGCCAAAAGTTGCCAGT
>Ga0194133_10008639_pt1 | contig 11841 bp, 13 predicted proteins | sample TA2KigOf40mmetaG_FD_155448 | JGI IMG/M metagenome (GOLD analysis project Ga0194133, IMG submission 155448) | Freshwater microbial communities from Lake Tanganyika, Tanzania - TA2015055 Kigoma Offshore 40m | ecosystem: Environmental > Aquatic > Freshwater > Lake | place: Tanzania: Lake...
ATTGAATACTATACCAGTGGCTGCAGACGCTCCAAAGTAATATCCAGTAGGAAGTTTGACACCTTCTACTCTGAAGCATTGCACCCAAGCACGTTTATTATCCAGGTCATGACTAACTAAAAAAAAGAGAATCTCCTTTTAAACACATTTGACAAAATCACGCGTTACGAATCATGACAAGTCAAAACTATCAAACATCGTGTCGTATTTCAAAATTAAAAACCTTTTAAATAACACACTATCCTAATGAATTGTTTTCAATCTTTTTATTTCACCATAATAAAAGGATTGCGAGTTAACGTGTTTCTGGAAGCATAGCTTACCTGTTAAAACGTCATCTTCATATCTGATTGCAATCCAAGTTTCGTGATCAAAGTTTCTAAATTTGACTTCACAACCCCCTATTAGCGAGTGAGTTCCGTCTCGGTCGTGATCATAATGGATGGTACCGTTGTTGATCATGGCTGCAAGGTACGGGTGGTTGTGCTAAAAAATTGATGCAATAGTTTGATAATTGCAAAAGCCAACGCTTATGTAGCCAATTCAACTTACATTGTGAGGTCCATTGTGATTACTATAGGTATCGGCAGTAATTGCCAGACCCGAGAACATGTCTCTCGATCCAAACACAGGTCCACTTTCCATCCGGTCCCTCGTGTACCAAATGGCAAATCCATCCCCAAACAATTCTTTCTTTGATCCAGTGACTTTAAATTGTACTTGAAGTTCCCAGTTGCGAACTCTTACAGGCTGAAAGTAAAACAGTATGGACAAAAGTAGTTTCAAAACTGAAAATCAACATCATTTATCGTATAATTACCAATTTATTCCAAAGAGCACCTTGTTTGCTTTGTTCGTTTGGAGTAAGCCGCACGTGCGACCCGGTGATCATAACCGAGCCGAGAAAATCCCAGTTGGGAATACCAAACCCAGTGCCTAGACAAAAAGGATTTGTGAACTCAAGTGGACAAAGAGCTAAAAATTGTACACACCTTGATAAGGTTTGATGAGGGAATGCTCCCTCTTCAGAAAATCGTTTGTGTTCCATTCGGCTCCAGAGTGGGAGAGCAAAAATGCTATCACAACTGCTAAGGAAGATTTCATTTTACTCACAGCCAAGCAAGCAAAACGTATATTTTGATTATGTTCAAATATTTGTTCAGATCGACTCAATTTTAACACATTTTATTATAAGACAAGTACAAAAGCTTTTGTTCTTTAAAGGCTGACGTGTTGACTTGCTATAATAATAAAAAAACTAAGATCAAGATGAAAAAAAGTTGAAAAACACAGCAACATAATACTTTATATATGTCTGTGCATTTTTTCGGCTCGTCACTTTTTCAGGTCACCCACAGATACATACTATCGCATTGCGTAGTAGCGCCATTTACCGGCAACAAGAACTAAACGGCCAGACTCGAGACTACAAATGAAATATCTGTTTATATATCAAAAATTTCTCAAGTTACCATTACCAATTTCCAAAATCAAAGTCGAATCGGGATCGGGAATATAGCGTGTGTGGTACGTGTCTGTTGAATCTTCAACTTGTATTCTACTCGAGAGTCTTCACAAGGTAGTCAGCTTTAACTGTAAACTGTGAGTCTGCATGCTGATTAATTTTGACGTTCCTTCTCAGCTTCTTTGGTCACCGCCATGAACTTGTTTCGGCTTCTCGCTGATTTGTCGCATTTGGCTGGGATTGTCATCCTTCTCCTCAAGATTTGGAAGACCAGGTCTTGTGCAGGGATTTCAGGTGAATACAAAATTATCAATGTCGTTTGCTAGTCATGATTAGGATTCTAAAAATATGTAAATGAAAACTGAATCATTTTAGGTCGATCCCAGGTCCTTTTTGCAGCGGTGTTTATTACACGATATCTTGACTTGTTCTTTAGGTGAGTGCATCGGTTCTAAGTTTATTTTTGCTTCCATTAAATGCAAACTATTGCTAATCTCTTATTTTTACATTATAATAGCTTCATTTCATTGTACAATTCGGTGATGAAGGTCTTCTTCCTCGCGTCATCCATTGGAACTTGCTATCTTGTTTTTGTCAAGTTCAAAGCTACTTATGATAAAAATCACGATACTTTTAGGTGAGCTAAACCTGTGGACCCTTCCTAAAGGTGATATTGAAAGTATTGAAATAATTTAGGATTGAGTTTTTGTTGGGTCCTGCATTCGTCCTCGCACTGATCTTCAACGAAAAGTTTTCGCTCGTCGAAATTTTGTGGGCTTTCTCGATTTACCTCGAGTCGGTGGCGATTCTGCCTCAACTTTTCATGATTCAAAAAACAGGAGAAGCTGAATCTATCACCTCACACTACTTGTTTTGTCTTGGAACTTACAGAGGGCTTTACCTATTCAATTGGATCTACAGATACTACGCGGAAGGTTTATTGAATTTCATACAGAATTACTTGATTTATACCCATTCAAGCAAATATTTTTGCAGGTTTCTTTGACATAATTGCTGTTGTGGCCGGATGTGTGCAGACGATTTTGTATTGCGACTTCTTTTACTTGTACGTGACCAAGGTTCTCCAAGGCCAAAAACTGCAGCTTCCAGCTTAAGACTCTGGCACTTCTCATTTTGTAGCAACAAGGATTTATGATAAGGACTTCCTTGCCTCGGGGAATTTGAAACAAACTTACCTGAGGGTTTATTTAAATATAATTTCCAACTCAAGTAAAAACATATTTCAAATGAGCTGCTCCTTGTAAGCATTCCTAACGTTTTTCTAGTTTGTCGGTGCTAGTTCGCCTTGATAACTGATTTATCTTCAAATATTTTATTCTGCAACCATTGGATTCATCAGGAGCTTTAATATTTTACACTTTAAATCGAGCATTCCGGCTCAAAAAGATCAAGTCAAAGCGTTTCGTGTTAATTTAAATATTTTAATAAAATGGCTGGTGTGGTACTTTTTCAGTTATTTCAACTAATGTGAATCTTTGATGTAATAAACCTTAGTTTGAAAGTGCCTCATGTTTTTAAATGTAAATCTTTGGAATCCAAAAAAAAAGATTTCAAGGATTATTTGACAAACTATACGATAATTTACTTTTGGAAAGTTGCCAAACGTTCCTATTTCGACGAAAAACAATGAAAACTAAAAGTGTGCATGGAATTACTCTACTTGATCTTCCCACAGAAGTTCAAGAGAGAATTTTCGACCATTTAGACCAAGAAAGTTTGTCCAATCTTCAAAATGCTTCAGACCAATTTAAGGAAACTATCATTTCGTATGTAATGAATGGAAGGCTGGGCAATCGAGGAATGGTCAGTGATAAGTATTTGAATTGATGGTTTATTTTGTGAATCAAACCTCTTTATTTGATGATAGATCTGTCAGAGACTCGAAACTGGCGACTCCTATTTAACCCATGACCGTCAGACCTGGGATACAATTACTTTTAAATGCTCTGAACCGATTTTACTAGTTGGGTAAGAACTTCCGAGAGTTGAGATCAGGGATACTCAGACCATGAGTGGGCCGGCCAATCCTGCTTTGAAACTCTACCTGAAGATTTTTGATAATGGTCCTTTTTCCTATCCAGGGCAGAAGGAGGTAACCGATCTTTATTTAACCGGATTGGACAACGGCGGTTTGTGGGAATATAGCCTGTTTAGGGGATCCCCATTTATATTTTGTTTTAAGCCAGGTTCGGCTGTGTTTTGGAAGAGAGGATCCCCAGATTTCAGACTTGGAAATCTGCACAATGTACTGCAGGGGCATCTTCTGACCGGAAATTTGTTAGTCTCCCTGAAGTTTCTGTCTGAAGGAATGTTTTTCCCAGTTTGAGTCTTCAGGTAGTAGGACCTAAGGTAGGGAGTGGTGGAAGGGTGGTAAGCGGATCTTCGATTTCGTCTAGGAACATTGTCCTGGACCCTGTTCTGGTAAGTCGGGCAAGTGAAGATCTGTCTTCCTTTTGGCCTGCAATTAACTTCAGAGAGTTAGGGATGACCCCCATTTGAGTGATTCAGGATTAACCCTGTTCAAATTGAGCAGGAAAATGGGTAAGTCCTGTTCAGGACAGTGCTGGAGAGGGAAATTAGGACCTTCTTTAAGAATTATTCCTGACCCAGACTCTCTTATTAAGTCCGAGCTTTGATTAAAAATAAATGTGTAAAAAAATAGATTCGGAGTTTTTTGCCCTGAGGGTGGGGAATCAGTGATCTGTATTGATGCGAGGCCGATTGAAGCCAACTTGAGGCCGCTCGATTGCTGCACGAGGCTCAAAGGTGAAATCGTAAATGAGAAGATAAATATTTTCGCAAAGGTTTGCATGAAAAATTTGCACTTTTTTCAAACCAGAGCCAGAAGAAAAGCTTTTTTTTTAATTTCGAGGTACCTTTTGTGGTCGGTCAGGAGGAATTGTGGGAAGTTGCCTTACACATCACCCCTTCCTCGAAAAAATACGATCTGCTTCGTGACAATGTCGTTTGGGCCAAAGACGGAAGAAACGGAAAGAAATATGTCTTAGTAAAAGGAAATATAAAGTTTGAATTTTTACCAACTCAAGACCGGAACCAGAACTGGAGGTCAAACCTGACCGAGGGGCAACTTCCTTCACTTATGTTTTGGCCTTTGTAAAAAAAGAAAACTTTAATAAATTTGTTATTTTCAAAAATGTTTGTGAATAGAACGTGAAAAATAATTTGTTGTAAATTAAATGCTGTGATAAAAATGAAAAAATCTAACTGATAATTTTTATGGAAGGCAATTCCATCATAGGTAATTTGTTAATCAGATATTGAATTGGTAGACATGAGGGTTGGGTTTTTTTCCAAAAAGGAAATGAGTTGAGTCTTAGCCATGCATTGACATACAAATTGGGTTTGCTCAAAATCAAGCAATTGGCAAAGGTATGAAGTTCCATGTGGCGATTTTGGGGTTAAGTAGAGACAAAAGCATTCGTTAGGAGATTAAATGCACAACATTTGTGGGTAAAAAAAATGCTCTTAGAAAAATCTAAACACAGAAGTTTAATTTCGATTGCACTTTTTCTGGCTTCTAACTATCGTTGCAGATTTCTTTTCAAGTTTTCAAGCTCTTTTTCGCTGGCCAACCTTAGAGATCGTTCGTCATCTAGTTGACGCTGCAACGCTTCAATCTTGAGGTTTAGCTGAGCCTCGATGTCATCAACGCGTTGCTCGAGATATCGAACCTAAAAAAGGTTTTATTTTTTGAAGAGAAGCAGCTCAATAGTAATAAGGGCTTAAAAATTTTTCTTTACCTTGTCTGCAAGATTAGATTCTGATGGTCTTGTTTCGTTGGTAGAAGGTTTTATACCAACAGTGTCTTTGATAGGACTGGAAGGTTTCCATCCTCCTGCAAAGTAGTTCAACTTTGAGGCTTCAATGGTAGGGTTTGAGACCCCCTTTTCGTTGGCACAAGTAGGGGAGACCTTTTCAATCGAGTCCTGGGACTTTGGAAGTGTGTTAACGGAAGTTTCGGACGTTGGCAACGACTGAGTTTTCTCCAAAGACGTGGGTTCAGTTGCTGGTTGAGATTTCGATTCTGAGTGAAGGTTGTTAAATTCTATCTTGGACGTCTGCCTTGAAAATGAAGGTTTGTTGTTCGAAGAAGAGTGCCCATTTCCAATGGCAGTTAAGATTTCTTTTTCGGTGGAAGAATCCCTTTTTTGAAAAACCATCGACTTGCGAGCTGAAAAAATGTAAAAATAAGTGTGCTTAACGTATGAAATGTTTGAGGATATTTTCAGTTACCATCATCGCGGATTTGACTTGGTTTGACCGGCAAATGGGGCTTATCGGTAAGAGCGACTGGTTTGGGTTGGGTGGAAGGCTGTGGATTGGTGTTCTCTATTTTTGTATCGGTAAAGAGACCACTTTTTCTGTGAGCTTGTTTTCGGCTCAACTCTTCCAACCATTCGGGCTTCTTCTTTTCGTCGACCTCTTTCTTTTCATCGTTAGCATCCTTCTTCTCTTCGACAATTTTAATGGAACTATCGGAGGAGCTTGCCGGCAACGTCTTTTGAATGGCAGAGTGCTTCATTTTACTTTCATTATCATTCGTTTTGTTTGAATTGGTGTTGCTGTTCGTAAGCCCAGTAAATGCCTCCTTTAAACAAAAAAAATTACAGCATTACTTTCTACAATAAATTGAGTTTAAATCAAGTAACTTAAGATAAATATGATCAACCTTAAAAAAAAATAAAAGGATACCTTCATGGTCTGCTTTACCAACTTAAAAGATAATCGGTTCTTGTTTTCTTGACCGGGTTGATTTAAATCTCTCTTTAAATGATTCTCTTTATCATTTAACTCATCTAAGCTTGAAATTGAGGCTTGAGAATTGGAACGCGAACCAGAGAACCTTCGTACATTTGACAGGGACGTTTCGGTGGCACTAACTCTATTTACGACGTCGGACTTTGGTGACACAAATGAATCGCTACTCGTTCTCTGGGGAACGAACAAAAAAAACGAAACAAAAGATAAAACTCAACAAATCGAAGGAGACAAACATAAGACAAAATTTGATTAAGCAAAATAAATGACACAAACAAGAAAGCTAATACGAGTAAAATCTTACAGATTCTTTGACGAAAACGGATGATGGAGGACGTCGTTTGGGAGCTTTCACACGTTCAGCTGGAAAAACATTTGGGTTTCAAAACTCGTATAGATGCTAAAGGTCAATAGAGCCTCTTACCAGTTGGGTGTTGAAGCTTATCATCACCACGCTGCACGCTATCAAACTCGCTTCCAGAAGCTGCCTCAACTTTACAAGGCTTTGTTTCCGAAGTTGGAATCTGTGAATTGGAATGGCCTTAAATATGGAAAAATCTCATTTTAGGTACAAGCAAAGAAATCAACCTTTTCTTCATTTTCACTCATAGTTTCTTGGCTCTTTGCAATATTTGAAGGTTGAACCACTGAAGAAACTGTTTTGTCAGATTTCTCATCTTCCTTCATCTTTGAAACTGCAACTGCAGGTGGCTTAGGTTTTGGTGGTGGTGTTGACTTACCAAACGAATGCTTTATGGGAGAACTCTGAAATTTAATTATAGGCGGTTAAAGAGGCATTGAATCTTTGTGCAAAATCACTTACCAGATTAGAACTTGAGGCAGAAGTTGGTTTTGAAGCTAAAATTAAAAAAATACACTTTTAGCATAAGTGAGCTAAAATTAGATTTTACGAAACTTTGCAACAACTACAATCTTTGAATATCATCCAAGACCCAAAAATGAAGATACTCTAACCTGGATTTAATGTCAATAAAAACCTACCAGATTGGTAACAAAATTGAAGTTGAACTCTTCAAAAGTAATGAAATCGAGGAAAACTTTCTCACCAGTTTTTTCATCCGAGCTAGACTTTTTGCTGCCACTTTTTCTTAGTTGGCTTTTACCAAAGAGTGAAACACGGTCCAAGTTACTTGAGTGACTTCCGCTCAAATGCTCTCTAAAAGAAAGTAGCAAAAGTTGAAATTTTTTGTAAGTGATGATTTCTAATTTCTATCAATGGATTTGAAAACGCTTGTGAATTTAGCAGCAAATGCTATGTTTGTTTTTAAGATGAAAATTGTTTTCGACATGAAACTCCTTAAAAATATTTCTGAGTCATTGTCAAAGACTTAATTTAAATTTCATGGCTGGATATATTATCGAATTACCTAGAACTATTTTTGCTGCTGTTTAAACTTTCATCAGTAGACTCCCGTTTGGCACTAAGGTTAGCTGCCGGTGGTCTGTTCGGTTTCTTAGATTTTGTCTAAAGTAAATCATCGGATTAGCAAAGCTTTCTATAAATATTTGCTTCAACTCAATCCCAGCTTACTTCTTCTTGCTGGACACTTGTATTTGCGGAAGAATCTGGCAAGTTGACGAGTTTTACAAAGTTATCTGGAAAGACTCCAACTCTTCCATCTATTTCTCCTTTCCACCAGCCTTTGTCTTCAACCTCCTTAGTGACGATGTTGATGATCTGTAAAAGTACGATTGGAACACGTTTTTAATGTCGTACACTATTTTCAGCTAAGTGAATTTCAACACAGTTTGTAAACAAAAAAGCACAAATTGTTTTTCTACTATGATTGAATTAATGTGCTGATAAAAAAGTCAGTTTAAATACCTGTCCCTCTTCCAGACTAAGCTCATCGTCATTCACTGCACAGTAAGGGAACAAAACTACACATTGCTCTTTAACTGAAAAATCAAAAAGATTTTTAATTAAAAGTGCTTATTGTAGAGTAAAAAAAAATGACCTAACCTTACCAGACATTGATAACCTTATTAATAAAATCACTTTCCTTGCTATCTGGCTGTCAAAGTTGAAATGACAAAAAATTTCAAGTGCATCTTACATGATTCATAGTGTGCGAGTGTGTAGGTGTTTGTGAAAGAACACTTGAATAGCAAGTAATAATGACCTTAGACATGTAACAAGAGCCTTACAAAACTACCATCACAAATAATGTCGCTAATTAAATTGCAAATTTTAACATCGATAACAGTTGATGATGAATTAATTTTGAAAAAAAACCACATTCCAAACCCAAACAAAATAAAACGATTAAAAGGAAAGACATTTTTCTGAAAAACAGAAACTAGGATATTGAAACTTAACAGAAAGATAGATAATCATAGAAATTTTTAAGAAGAACGAAACCGAAAAATTGTCGAATAAGAAAAGTATTAGTTTCTCATGAAGAATGCTGAATAGGGCAAGCCAATGCTAGTTCTCCGAGACAAGTCTGTTGAGGTGGATAAATCTGGCATAAGTCGATTATTCTCATGACCAAATCCATTCATTTCAGGCTCATCCTCATAAGAGATGTTTTTGATCTCTGGTCTCTTCAGTCTACGCAACTCATTCGAGCTTTTGTGAAGCCTCAAGCCTCTGCCTAGTTCAGAGGATACGTTTATCTTAGGTGTTGCCGGAGAAATATATCGCGATGGATGAAGATCACTGCCAGACAACCTGCGGACTTTGTTGGAAAGCAAGTTGTCAAAGGTTTTTGCATGAACGTTCTCGTATAGTTCAGACTCAGACTGACAATATTTTCTGCTATGGCGACTGGCTGACCTTTTGTAATTCCAAAATCCTCCCTCACTGTCGTCTTCCTCTGAATCATTAAAATATTCAGGCAGGGTTTGAACAGACGGTTCACGTCGACGACTGAACACAAACGACTTCCTTGCAAACAAAAAAAAAGACTTTATAATAACCTTCAACTTTTGTTATACAAAGGCTGATAATAGTTACCACGTTTTGAGCATCTTCTTTGGTTTGATGTCTGTTTGTGAGCCTCGATCAATCGTGCAAATCCCTGTCGTGGGGCAAATTCTGGAAATGGTTTCACTGCACAGGTCGTGCTCACTGCGTGACCTGCATCTGGATTCAGGCTTTTTTCGGTGAACGGCCACAGGTTTCTCGCAATAATTGAAATTGCTATCACCATTTTCTTCGACTATTTTCGAGCAAACGTTTGAAACAGATGCATATAGTTGTTTCCGCTTAGGTCTCAACTTGAACCATCTCAAGTGAGATGTAAATTCATTGCTGCTCTTTGAGTCAAATGTAAGCTTTTCTAAGAATTCTGTAAACCTGGAGGGCCTCTTTTTGAAACTCTCCTCATGGACAACACTTTGGTTTACGTAATCGCCCAAGTTCTGCTTGTTTATGTAGTGAAAGTCTTCGTCGGCAGATACAAGCGATGAGTTACTAGTTGGTTGGTTTGCAAGAGATCTGTCAGAACTTTTGGGTATTCCATCAAATACAGATGTAGGTCTTGAAAAACTTAGTAGGTCGACTTTGTCTTTTGGGGACTGAAGAAGACCCGAGCCTAGTGTGAAATAGAAGGGAAGGAAGAAAGAAGATGGACAGAGAAAGCTTTCAAACATACACGTGCAAAGTAAAATACAGAAAAGTGCACTAAAAGTAGAAACATAGCTTAATGACAACCATAAAAATGATCTATTGATGAAGAATAGCCATCCCTATGCGTTAAAATATCAAAAGTTCCTACTTGGCTTTGGGGGAAGTTTTGGTGCTCCAACTTCAAGTTTAGCTTTTTCTGGATTTTCAGCAGTTATGAGAGATTCACGCCTAAAAGATTTGATTGAATATGATGAACAACGGAAATAAAAATATGGAATTAAGGAGTGCCCAATGAAGGATATAGGGCGCAGTAGACCGATTAAATTATATTTTGATTCAAAAAAAGGTGAGACTCCTTTTTTGCAAATTTGAATTCATAATAAATTGAGAAAAATCTGAGATCTTTACTTAGAAATGTTGAGGTTTTCGGCCGACTTTTTCTTCATTTTTATCTCAGTTTCTTGAATGATCGAGTTAATACGGCCGGAGACGATGGCAGACTTTTCTACTGAAAGAATGTTTTTAAATGTCAAAATAATCAACTCTTATGTTTTCTTTTATTGACCAGAATTTAGTTAGTGAAACTTTCACTCACCTTTAAGTTTCTCATTTTTCTTGTTCTTGTCTGCAACCCTATTTTCTACGTTGGCTTCGTCCTCGACATTACCAGAAGCTGCAGTAGTCAACTGTGACACGGAGCTCCGGAGAAGTTCAACAAAATTGGAAGGGAATACTCCGCACTTCAACATAAATCAAACACAATTAAGCGTTTTTGTAACATTATTAATACTGCTACTTCTCACTTGTCCTTTTAGGCTGCCTTTCCACCAGCCATCTTCAACCTCTGATTCGAAATCAATAATGTCATCGACTTTAAGTTCCAACTCATCCTTTTCAGAAGAATTTTCTTTAAAAATCTAGGATTTTTCTAAGCTTTGACACAAAACATTACCTCATGTTTAGGTTGGTAACTATAAAGGACACGACAACGTTTTCTGGCTGCTACAGTTCCTAAAGTGAAAAACTGCCGTTTACACGTTGATAAAAGCTGACTCAAAAAATTTATTCAATATAAAGTTTGAGATTGCAGGCAGTTGACTTACACTGCTGTTGTTGTTTCGATATTTTTTAATGCAAAAATAACAATTAGGATTGAATGGAAAAGACAAATTTGTTGTCTATTGTTCTAAATTCTGCTTACCATGTTTTTTCTGATTTGATCTGAGTTGAACGGGATCCTTGGGAGTGCCAGCAGGAGCTTGCTTCGTTTTAGCGACGTCATTGGACAAAACCTTGACAGATGAAACAGAATCAAAGTAATGTCTTTGAAGATATTAACGGTGGAAAAAGTGTTTGATTTTTATCAAGTTTTGGCAATACCTTGACAAAGTTATCTGGAAAAAGTCCCCGCTTTCCATTTAAAGTTCCTTCCCACCATCCACCGCTCATTCGTTTGACATCATTGATAACGTCGCCCGTCTGAGTCAGAAAAAATAAATCAAGGTTTTTTTTACTCACACTTTAGATGATATGTTAAGCAAAGGTCGGGCCTGAATAATGGGATTTCATTCGTACAGTACCTGTATGGTGAGCTCATCGCCAAGCTCAGCAACATAATCAAATTCAACTTCAACGTCGACAAAGTTTGTTTGAGGGTTGGCTGAAAAATATATACTGACTCATTTAACAAAACTCTTATTATGAACGAGAATGAGTGACTTACCCATTGTGATAGTTTCAAACTTTGTCTAAAATGAGCAAATTTTCGTAACTTCAGAACATTTGATCAGGTAAGTTTTAGGCCACAGGTCGCCGGACACAGTTGATAGTTTCCATTTAGATACAACCTTAGATGTTCTACTTTCTACCTGGTGTCGTTTGGCCTTAGTTCACCCCCAGAATCTCCATGAATACCAGGCAGATTGAGAATATCTTTTCTTAAGCTAAATTGTAAGGCCGCACCAACCACTAACAAACTCAA
>Ga0194133_10008640_pt1 | contig 11841 bp, 4 predicted proteins | sample TA2KigOf40mmetaG_FD_155448 | JGI IMG/M metagenome (GOLD analysis project Ga0194133, IMG submission 155448) | Freshwater microbial communities from Lake Tanganyika, Tanzania - TA2015055 Kigoma Offshore 40m | ecosystem: Environmental > Aquatic > Freshwater > Lake | place: Tanzania: Lake Tanganyika...
GACACTACAAAGTCGCATCAATTGCACTCCAACAAAAAAACAACAACCATTGATAGCATGCACACAAAATAGGCAAACAAAAGAAGGAGATTATCCAATCATTGTCAAGTAGGTAAAGGATCCTACCAACCAATGCTCGCCCAGTGTCGCAAACTCTGGGTTCAACCAATCATAGATGATCTCCTATGAATGACTTCAACTGACATCACTCTCAGCCAATTGAAAGAAGACGCCATTCGCAAAGCCAATCCAAAGAAAAACCACACAAATGAGGGGGCAGAAAGGACCCCAGAAAAGAGTTGAATGCCTACCTTTGCTAGACCTTAGGATTCAACCATCAGACCTGAAGCCTTGCAGAAACCCTAGAGAAGCAAAGGAAGACTGCATAGAGTCACCCCTGTAAAAGCTTTTCCCCCGTAAGATCAAATGTTCTATCTGGAATCAAACTATCCATTGTAGTCAGGGTACTTCATCCTGAGTAAAGTAGTACCCTTGCAATTTTTCTCCGGACTTGAGATATTTTTCTTTGCTGTTATATAGTTGATAAAATTTGTTTTGATCATATATTAAGGAATTTATTTATTTACCAGCTACTTAAATTTTCAGCCGTCTATTATGCCTTTTCTTTTTCTAAGTTAGTATATGAGACGATATCAATTCCCTCAGATCGGTCAGATATTAAGGATCCTGAAAGACTCCATCTTTACCAGCGATGGAACTTTGTTTAAAAGTAAAACCTTATCAAGACAATCTCAGTAGAGGAAAGATTGTCTACAAATTTCTTAACAGAGAGTCCTTGAAGTCAAATCTCCATTTATTAACTATTTCCTTGGCTGAGATGGGTACTTATGGATTTTTTATCCATTCTATTGCAACTTGTAACAAAGAATGCAAGTTTTACCCTTGGTGTTTTCATTTTCAGGCATTTGTAAAGGGGTATACAGGCCAAGTTTGTGAGTTCCAGATAATTTATTGCCTTAAATAAAGACACTGAGCTTTAGAGATGGGCCCTGACCCGACCCGACCCGAGCTTACTTTTGACCCGCAGTAAATAAGAGGCCGACCCGGCTTTGACCCGGGTACTTTCCGACCCGACCCAAAGCAATTTTTTTTTGACCCGAAGGGAAAAAATTGAAAACTTGACATTTTTAGGGGAAATTTTCAAAATTCAAACCAAAACCATAAATGTCTGACCCGACCTGACCCGACCCGACCCGGGTTAAAAATTTTTGACCCGGACCCATCACTACTGAGCTTATTTTAGTAAAAATTAGCTTATTCTTGTGGCTTTCAAGAGAGTAACTCTGCTCATCCTAAATGAAAAATCCCTTGCCGTGAACCTTTAGACTTAAATAAGGAAAAACTCTAAAGGGGGTTACTTTTGCATGAGACCAAATTTCAACTTTGATAAGGCAGAAAATATTATTCCATAAGCAGCAAAAAGGGTTAAGAGCGTCTGGCCGTCCACAGGCCGATCAAAAACAGTGTAAGGTGGCAATCACCTGGGTTGAGGAACAGATTAACCAAAAGCAGGGTAAGGCAGTCTAGCAGCATGCATTTTTATAAAAGACAATTTTTTTCAGTACCGCAAACTAGTGATGGGACCGGGTCAAAATTTTTTGACCTGGTTCGGGCCAAATTTTTGTTGCTCGGGTTGGGTCAGGTCAGCCATCTTTGGTTTGGGTATGGATTTGGAAAATTTCTCCTAAAAATGTCAAATTTTTCAACTTTTGGCTCTTCGGGTCAAAATAAATGTCATCGGGTCAGGTCAAAAAGTGCCCAGATCAGAGCCGGGTAGGCCTCTTATTTACTGCGGGTCAAAAGTATGTTTGGGTCGGGTCGGGTCAGGGCCCATCTCTACCACAAACATAACAACAAACTCGTAGCTGCAGTGCTTGTCATACATTCTGTTTTCTTATCTCATACTTCCTTTAATTTCGATACTTTTTCTGATTTGTGTTAATTATCTTAAGATTTTGAAGCACAAAATGTTACCTTGTTGTCATAAAAAAGTAATTTCTTGACACTTTTCGGTGCAAAACCAATGAAGGTTGCTGTTTTTGAAACAAGTCCCATAGTTTCACTGGAAACAATGATCTTGGTCTCCCCAGTGTCTACATTCCATTCAACCTTGAATTCAATAAAGATTTATTTATCTATCTTCTTAAGTTCAAGTTTTTGACTTACTAAATTTCCATCCTTATCTGTCCATTGAATATTGCCTTCTGAGGCCCAGGTTCCATTGAAGCTACCCATGTAAAACCTTCCACTCTGAACCTCCTCAAAGGTGATTGGATCTCCAACCTCAACTTTAGGATCATCATCATCATTTTTCTTACCAATAGTCTAAACCAATTCAATCAAAAGTTCAAAAGGTTACAAAATTGACTTTTACAAGATTAATCTAATGAAAAAGATTGAGCAAAAAAAAGTTTCATAAAGAGCTTTGGAGATAAGCTCTGAAAAATATCTCTCTTAAAGATGTACTTCAAGGAATTTCAAATAAACTTTTCAAGATTTTTACCTGAGTTACAGCAATGATGGTCACAATAACTAAGACCAAAACTGTTCCAGCTCCAATATACTATATAAAAACATCAAAATGAAACTGCATTAAAGACTCAAATTGATGAAAATTATTTTTACCACAACAATAATTTTTACAAGTTCTGGAACAGCATTACAATTTATTGTAGCTTTCATTTTTTATGTTATTTCAGCTTTCACAACCAACTATAACCAACATGAAAAAAACATGCATTGCGACGAAAAAAAAAGATTTTTTACTTTCAAATCAAGGTCAAAGATAAAAATTTCAGTCAGGTGGAAAAAATTAATCTAAATTAATATTTAACTTACAATGTATTTGTTTAACTTTCGTGCCATGATCAAATCGATTGACGATTCAATACTAAATAAAATTATTGACTTTTATCACTCAATTGTTTTTCTTGTTATCAATTTAACACTCATTATGTGTCCTCATAGATATGGACTCTGTTCAAACTTGATTCAAACTCGAACTGAGAATTTCATTTTTCAGGCAAGTGATGAGAGAAAAAGCCATGCAGACAAATTTTTTTAGAGAGTTATGCTATCAGATTATCAGAAGCAGCAGCAACTTCAAACACTTGTTGAATCATGTGAAGAAGGGAAAACTGGATGACGTATCTGGGACTGCCCTACCCACCCTGATTCCAGCTATAAACAAAACACCAACATGTTGAAAAAGAAACAAACATAAAATCTCACATCACGTATGGGAATAATTTTGAGAAACTTGATTTTATTCACTGAAATGTCACACTTTCAGAGAGTTAAAATTGAACTTTTTTTAAAGCAAGAAATATTTTGGAGATCCCAATCCGGACTTTGTGATTTTTCAAGAGGACTCAAATTGCAAGAAGTAATTTTCTAACCCTCATAAACTTAATTTGAGATCTTTTATTATATGTAAAAAAAACTCTTCATGTTTGTTCAGACCTCAAGTTACAAAACAATTTTCAGACGTGATCCAAATAACAATGTCCTAGATTTGGAAAATCACTCTTAGAATAAAATTATTTGAAAGAATTTTCAGAGAAAAAAAATCATTTCCAAAGTAGTCGTATGCCTATCATTTTGTTAGCTTAGAATATTGTCATTCTCCCACTGACAATATCAATCATGATAGAGTTATGTCTAAAAATAATTTCCCATAGATGTAAATGTTGATAAAAAAAAGAACTGTTTGTTGCAGGTGATAATCTGCTCTGAACACTTGTAAAATTTCTTGGCTATACTTAAGGATGAGTCTGTTTGCAAGAATAAAAATCAGAACAGAATATTAAGATTTTTTGTAATACAATAAATAAAGATTTTGTTGAACTTAAAGACTAAAGTTAGTATACAGGCAAGTACACTAAGGGATTACAAAGGTCATTTGTTTGGCTTTGTTTGATACATGATCATCCAAGTGCCTGGAATCCAATCAAAGGTGGAGCTGGATTTTTCACAACAAGCTTAAGTTGGAGACCCATGTAAAGTCAGTCATTGCTAAATGCAACTCTAAACTTTCTGTTCTGAGAAGAATCAGAAATAAGTTCAAGATTGATCAATTCCTTAAAATTATATTTTTCAAAATTTCAGTTTCAATTTTGACCCGGACCTATCACTAAATTAAGATTAGAAGGGACAGAATCAAATTAATTGACACAGAGAGGTGCAGGCCACAGGCTCAAACTGACTGGAACTTTGTTTTCCTTTGAAGGAGAGGAAAGAAAGTTATGCATATATATGTAGTGAGTGATTTTAAGCGAACTAACTCACTCCCTGAGAATCAATCAGTCTGTCTGAATCTTTGAGTTTCTATCCCACCTGTTATAATGAAGAGTCAAAGTAATACGGAAATATTTTATTACCTTGGAAACAAAGATTAAACACTTCAAAACCAACAGGTGAACAAACAGCAAAGGGCTTGAAGCCAATCAGGCAGACAGCACATGGTGATACTTGTGAACGTGGCAAGGTTTGAACTAAAACTCCATAACCAGATAAAAAGAGTCCTTGCTTTTACACTTTTCAGTTAATGCGAAGAAAAGGGGTGTTGGCCTGTCTGGCTTGTACTAATGCTCAATTATCTTTACTGTTATTATCTTCACGGAGCAGCTGTCTGAAATGTGGCAGTTGGGGTGTGAGATGTTTGAGCAGATAAAGATTGAATTGAGGACTTTTTAAGTGTTCATAAATGTGTGGTTCAATTTCGTAAAGTTTGTGCTGTCTACATATATATATGTAAAATTAAACCAAAAGAAATATTTTTTCCCATATACATAGTTGTCCTAACTCATAAATAAACCGCAATGCCTTGATCTTGATTGCTATCTCTAATGAGAGTGCCCTTGCAGGTAAACTGGTTTTCATCAATGTGACATATTTTTAACTTGATTTTACTTTTTTGTACCAAAGGGTATTATTATACCGAGGTCTGGAAAATGTAAATAAAGGTAAAATTACGTGACATTTGCTTTATTTTTGGTTAAACAATCATTCTTGATTTGCTCTTGTCGATAGAAAAACAAAATTTCAAAACTTTCCATAAGTTAATGCCTCATAAATATTTTGAAAATTTGTAGGCTATGTTACATTTTATCTAAACATACCTAAATTGCACAAATAAGAAATGAATCAGTGTTCAAAAGTCACTATTAACAATAGCTTTTTGCATTTTTATCTTCATTATTTATCAACTTAATTACCTTACATTTTTGTCATATTGTCATACTTACTATATAAACTGACAAAATGGAAGCCCCTTTGAACAGACTGATTAAGTGCTCCCTCTAATTCTGAACTTGGGTAATCTATATAGATATATGTGGAGATCTGATATTTGAAATTTTTTATGAAATATGTAACATGTTTCAACAAAATTCAAATTTCAACATAAAAACCTGTAACATTTGTATATAAACATCTCCTTAAAATTAAAAAAGTTTTGACAAGATAGTCAGTGGTATTTTTTATGCATTTTTAAGTACTGAGAGGCTTCACTCAGTATCTAACAGGTATGTTTAATTTTATTTCAGTTTAATTTAATTTACTTGTATGTATATCTATTTGCAGGTTGAATAGTGGGAGCCTTAATGTCCGGTTGGGTTGGGTCCCAAATGAGGAATAATTTATTTTGACATACCCGACCGAAAATAAGACCGTGTATTTGTGCTTTTTTCAATTAATAAAAAAGCACCCGAAAACGGGTGAGATTTGGCCAATTTCGTATATATTCTGCACCCGTTTGCACCCTTTTTTCAATGTGTGTAAAAGATTACAAAAAAGACTTTCCCTGCCGAGATTCAAACCGGGGCCCTCCAGCACATGAGTCTATAACACCTTACCACTGAGCTATGGAAGTATTATATATTATTTCCCAAAAACTGTTCAATGTTTTAATTTGAGAGGAATTGTAAACTTTATTTCCTTTTTTTATAATAAATGGTGTGTAGGTACACCCTTTTTCTGGTTGTGTAGGGTGTAACGTGTGGTCCACATTTTTGAGCCAACCAAACAGTCAAAATAGTGGTGGAGACACCCTACACATTACCCTGAAATTTTCTACAAAATGTTTAGCAACTTTGCACCATTTTAACAACCCCAAGGGATTGTAATAAAGTCCTTTTCACTTTGAAAATATGTTAAAGGAAAATAATTGACTGAGGATTTAAAAAAGTTTTCAATTCAAATTAGATAATATTCAAAGTATTGTATTTACAAAACATGGGACATCTTAAAAATATAAACTTCATACCTGAATATGATACCAAATTAAAAATGAACAATTTTAGTCCTATCACGTAAAATGTATGTAACTTAAGTAAAAGTCTTTTATGACAACCAAAAGCGTTAGGATTATTATGTTCAAACTGAAATAAAGCTACACTTTTTGCATTTCGTCTGTTTTTTTCTTCTCGTAAAACTTTGCAATTTCTTTCAAAGACTTGTTCTTAGTGTTGGGTAAGCAAATGGCAACGAAGATTGCTGCAAGAAGTGAGGAACAGGCATAAAACCAAATGATGCCAAAAATACCAATGGCAGCTTTTGTTTCACTAAATGTGAAAGTAATTATAAAATTAAAAATCCAGGTGAAGCTGATCCCAACTGGATAGGCTGTCGGACGGATTTCTGGAGGAAGTATTTCAGCAAAAATAAGCCACGAAACACTGCCAAATCCATTCTAAATGAAAATTCTATGTTTAATTTTAGGACTTTTCACAAGGTTCAATTTAAGGTTTACCATGAAAAAGCCAATGTAAAGGATAAAAACACTTAAAGGCAGCCAAGGTTTTCCGGAAACAAAGTCATGTTTTTGAAAGAAAGTCAAAGCTCCATAAATGAAGAGAGTGGCTGAAATCCCAAGGGCAGAAATAATCAGCATGAGTTTTGAATTGCAATGCCTTGAAATAGGGATGGAAATCAGAGCAAAGAGGAGAACAACTCCTCCGATGAGAACATTAGTCAGGTCTGGTGATAAACTAGGAACAGATTCGTGAATAAGCTCTTTTGTAGATCCTATTAACGTCGGGTAACCAGTTGTCTATAATTAAAAGTCATAATCAAATAATTTTTCCCGTTTAATAAAAAAATTCTATTTAAATATTACCTGGAAAAAGGCCATCAGGATGATTCCAGTGAGCATTGGCTTTAAATATTCAGTTTTTGTGAAGATCAGTTTGTAGACTTCTAAAGTACTTGGAAGTTTTTCCTCAGAATCAGGCTTGAAATCTACCTCTGAAATTTGTCTGTAGAGCCTGTCCATGACTTGACATGCTTCTTTTTCATGAGATTTGGACAATAAATAAGTTGGAGATTCTGGCATCCAAAAAGCACCAATAGCAAATGGTATGCAGAAGAATATCACTGAAATTTTTTTTACAAAATTAGTTCATGTTTTTGACTTTGTTTTTTTCTTTTTATCCTCAAATGTAGATAGTTGAAACTTTAAAGACTTTGAGCGATCGATAGAGCAAATGTGATTATAAAGATACTCTGGGACAAAAACTAATTATTATGATCCTATTAATTTTAAATCAAATGAATGAGAGTTTTACAGTTGCAAACTATGAATCTGTAGAGCTCATCTTCATACATCATTAAGGATTCTAATTTTTAGCACTAAATATTTGGTTATTTTTAATGATTTAGTGTCTATCAATTTCTTCTGGGTCTAATTTAACCCCTGGTAGCCTGAATTAACAAATAGTGTAAAAATGATCTCCTGGGAGGTGAAATTATTTTTACTTACTTGATAGTGCCAATCCCCTCCAATCAAAAGAACTTCCCACAATATAAGTGGCCAGAATCCCAACTTGGCAAAATATGTTGGGCAAGACTCCATAAGTTCCTCGATTTTCTTTGCTGCAGATTTCCACAATATAAATTGTAGGTATGCATAAAGTGAGCCCCAATCCGATGCCTGTCAAAAGTCTGCCTGCAACAATCATGTACATATTTTGTGCTGATGCAATCAGGACATATCCAATCATGTAAGCTGGAATTGTTCCGAATATAGTTGCTCCTCTTCGTCCAATGGAATTCATCATTAGACCAGCAAAAAGGCAGCCAATGATAGCACCAAGAGAGTGAAAACTTCCTAAAGTAAATTCCCTTATCTATCTGTTAATTTTAGACTGTTGTATTAGTAAAAAGCCATGTCACTTACTGACAAGATCCAATCGAGAATCTCTAAATAAGCTCGTTTTTGACAGAGATGGAATGGCTGTTGAGGGATATGCCAAAACTGTACCATCAAGAAAGTGTCCAATTGATATACATAACACTGAGAGAAGTTGAACAGACATTGGAGACCATCTAGATTAATTAAAGATAATACTAATGAGTTACTAAAAGGCAGGTCAATAACAATGGACAATAACATTATTCTAGGTTAAAAGATTGTTGCTATGGCAGACTATAAAACATAAAATTCCTATCTTGCCCAACTAATTTTAATTAACCCTTGTTGAAAGGCTTGTGGAAAAGCAATGAATTGTAGAAATAGGATTTAATAGTCCACTTGCGTATTTTGAAATGAAAATGAAAAACTTTTTCCCATCGATTTTGGTTTAGAATACTCTGCTTCAGTATTTTGCTCAAACAGAAAATTTCTATTTTTAAGTGGGAAACTTCATGAAAAATTGAGTAACGAGGTCAACCTGGCCTGATGTTTAAAGGCAACTGATCTGAAAATTTAGATATAAAGTTGTGGGTTCAGCACTCATCCCTACCTAGAGTTGTCACCCCATAATGCTAAAAAAAATCTATCAGGTACCCTGCAGTGATTCTTTTAATGATTGTCTTTGTCTAGACTATGTCAGCAAGATTATTAATATTACTGAAAGAGTAAAATATTGATACCATTAAAGAAATTTTTAAGAAGAATCAGTGCCAAACTTTTTTTTGACTTAAAATTAGCCAAATTATCACTTCCACTTTAAAAGTATGATTGGGAATGTGAAAGTTATGGTTGAGTATTAGAATGTAAAAAGAATTATCCAAGAAAAAAATGAAAAGCTGATTGATGAAAATGGTGAATAAGTTATATCCAGATATTTGATAGAGCAGATCTTAAGGTTAGAAGCCTTAAACTTTGAAATCATAAATATTTTGCAAGAATGACCTTTTACCCTTAAGCTTTTTGAGAACAAATGAGACGAATTATAGCCTAATTCTAAGCAACTGAAGTTGACATTTTCCCTACCTAAAATAGATGAAAGCTAATTTTCTTATTTTCTTACAGACTGTTCCTTGTTAACAAGTCAGGAAATGCGCTCAACGCATTAAACTCTTTGACTCAAATGCCAAAATGAACAAATACTTCATTTTGTATTGCATCTTATGGCAAAAAATAAGGTGAATGATTCAACAACATTGCTCAAATTTCATATTTGCCAGTCTGTTTCTAACTGAAACTTTTGAAAAAATTTAAGATGATAAATCAACATCTTCATAAAATAAAATTATGGAATCTGACTGAGAGCTGGGAGACTGGGGTTCAATCCCCAGTCTAGGGCAAATTCTTTAACCTCAACTGGATTTGCCTTAATTCACAATCTCTACTTTCTCTGTCAGGATTAATTATTGTGCAAAAAACTTATCTCTTATTCATTCATTCACATTTTTCATTAAAAAACAAGTGACTCACAAACATAACTTTCTGTGAAAGGAATTGTTGTAAAGTCTACACATTATCAGCATTAAAATTGGTAAAAATTATGGAATAAGCAGCTCCATATCATAAAGCTGTCAATCAATCAAAATTCTTGAAAATTTATTTAGTTCTTTAAATAGTCTCAATAATAAAAACTATTGACAATCATGATTAATAGGATTATTCAAATTACCTTTTCTTATTTGTTTGAACGACTTCCATTGCTTAATTTTGTTTTGCGAATTTGGAATTTTGTAAGTGATCCTTTATTATGCTGATTGATCGCATTAATCAAACTTAAAGTTTAGCAATTTTGTTTAATGAGTTTGTGTCACATTCGGGAAAATTTTCTAAACTGAAGGAAAATCTTGAATGTGATCAAATACTTATACATCTGTTGTAAGCCAACTGATCAACGCTTGATTACTCTTTCAAGCATTAAAACGAATTTCATAAGCAGGAAAGTTAAGTTGAAAAAGGATTTCAAAAAAATGCCAGTTTGTATTTATCCCCTTAAAATTAAATTATAAGATATCTTATTTTTAAACAAAGAATGAATGTTTTTATTAAGTCACATATATATTTTCCATGATTTCAATATAACAGATGTTAAATTTCTGATTAATTTTGTATAAAAAATATTTTTTTCTGACAAAAGTTAAAAGTGTCAACTGAAAGGAAGTTTTTTGAGATGTTGCCATTGATCATGAAAATATCAATTTTAAGCTTTGAATTAATCACTTTTTATGATTGAACATTTGAATCAATATTCCGAATGATTAAATGGCAGTAAAAAAGTCCTCTCTTTATCAGTGAATCTAAAAACCCTTTAGTTCTTTAAGTATTTACATATATAAGGAGATTTAAAAAGTCACATTTTAGGACCTTCTTCGATTAATAACCAGGGTTTAAGGTCGGCTTTGTTTTAGAAATGACAATTTTGAGTTAATGATGTTGAGAGGTCGCCTTATCAAAGTGGTCAAAGCACCTGACTGTGAACCAAGGTCCAAAATTGTGGGTTCATGCTCTCAATTTTTCAACCCTGGATTGAAAAAAAATCAACAAGGCACTCTCAGTCAGGATAATAGTAGTCTGCAGTGACTTTAGATGGTCTCTTATAAAGGTGTTGATCTTGCATTAACACTGCCTTAGCCTATACTGCACCAGATTATTATTACTGATTATGAAATGGAAATTGTTTGTTACAAAGTAAAAGTTGCTACAACCGACAAAAACGCCTTGATTTCACATAGCTTGTCACTACCATATGTACTTTCACGGTTGAAAGATTTCAGGTTTTTTTGGTTGATTATGTGCAACTCCAAATTATATAACTAGAAAATTTTGTAACACTCTAAAAGTTATCAAAGGTTAAAAAAACAATTTGGCATTTAGAAAATACTTTTTATCGCGCTTTAACCAAGTTTGGAAGAAGTTATAATTTGATTAATTTGTGTCTTACTTTGATTCTTAAATGAAAAATAAATCCAACTTTTGAAACTGCTGAGAGCTTAATTTTTGCTTCAACATATCTAGTTACATTGTCATTATTGAAGTTTTTCATCACTTATTGTTCTAGGAAATATTTTTATCGACTAAGTTTCGATTTCAGGTCTCCTTCAATACTACAGATAATTATTAAAATATTTACACAAGCAGGCGATTTTTTATTTCAGGCCTCTAAATCAAATTCCAAGACAATTAGCTCACATATATTTTAAGCTTAAAAATGTGTATCTCCTTAAGAATTCCAAAATTTTTTTACACAGTTTGATGTTTTAATTTTAACATTAAAGTTTTTTTACCACAAAGATTTACAGCCAGATTTAAAGTTTATCTGTTTAAAAATTAGGCTTTTATGAGCAAAAGTGTAGAAGAGTATTTTTGGTGTTATTCTATACCTTAGTTAAAGTAATAATTTAATACTAAAAAATTAACAGTTCTAAAAGGGGCCTTGAAAGTTATTATTATGGTTTTGCTACTTAATTTACCATTCTGAGAATTTAAGGGTACATGATGGTCCAAGCAAAACTTTTACTTTTACTTCAAATCTTTGGAACTATATCTATATATATATTTGTCATTTTCTGTTTGTTTGTTTGTTTGTTTGTTTGTTTGTTGGTTTGTTCGCAAATCTTCAAGGCAAATGGACACAA
>Ga0194133_10008641_pt1 | contig 11841 bp, 8 predicted proteins | sample TA2KigOf40mmetaG_FD_155448 | JGI IMG/M metagenome (GOLD analysis project Ga0194133, IMG submission 155448) | Freshwater microbial communities from Lake Tanganyika, Tanzania - TA2015055 Kigoma Offshore 40m | ecosystem: Environmental > Aquatic > Freshwater > Lake | place: Tanzania: Lake Tanganyika...
TGTCAGTCATGAATTATTTTGTTCGGGTGATCGATCTTTTGATTAGTACCTGAGACTCTTATAAAGTTATTTTACATGTAAAATTGCGGATGAGTCGAATAAAGTAATGAATGAATGAATGAATGAATAGAGTCTTCAGCAGTTGTGAGTTGATTAAAGATAAAGATGGACAGCAAGTTGTATTAATCGTTGGAGGCTATGAAAGAGGCATGGAATTATGGAACCCACAAACAAACGAAGTCAAATTATTGTCGGATGTAATACCACCTGAAGGAGGTGGATCATATGGGATAAGAGCTGCTGAGATTCTCCCAATCAATGATAGATCAGAACTGATTTTCTATGGAGGTGTTAAAGAATCGGATTCAGATTCAGATGAAATTTGGAAGTACACAGTGGATACAAATAGTTGGACAAAGTATTTCGTTTGCTTATTTTATTGAAATTTCAAGAAGAGTTTCTAAAACAAATCTATTTTACAGGGTTGGAAGTCTTTTATCTAAAAGACGTGCCCATGTGACACTTCCAGTCACAGGAATGGAATGCTGAACCTGAATATAAAAACAAACTAAATTGCACACATTGAAGGGCCAAATATAGCAACTTTTTATTTCCATTTTAAGCCTATCTTCATCTTTTATGAAGGAATCCAAAGTATTTTCTTATTTTCACTACGCAACCTCTCCAAATATGGCCCCTCATAGCCATGTCAACTTTGAAAAATACAATACTTTAGCTTGTCGCAATTCGAACCAGCAAAACTTCTGGACTTCCAAAATAATTAGTCCGTGTATAACAAATAAAAACCTGTCTCTTCCTCAAGTGAATAGCTAGTATCGCATTGGTCTTATTTCTATACGTTCAAATCTCCTCGCCTCGATTTACCATAATGGATTTAGAAAATACTTTATTATAGAATTGAACAAAAAAAATACATCAACATTTCAGAACTTTTGATAAACAACTTGGTAACATTTTCACTATACAAAATATTTTCAGTGCATTATTTTATACTATTTTCATGGTAACTTGAAGTTTTCTTATCTATAGGTAACAGTTGTAAACATACAAAAAATTATTCTATGTCTAAAATAAGTATCTAATTTAAAGCTTAAAAAATAAAAATCAACGGGAGCACCTAAGGTTGACTAAAATTAACTAATAATAAATGATGAATTTCTAGGAAAAATTGTACAATGTGTTTAAATTTGGAACAATTTACAAAATTTCAAAGGATTTGAATCAGAGAAAAGCAGCTAATTTTACAATCTAATGCCTTTTGGAATATTCTAAAAATTAAACTTTACAATGTTTGATGTTAATGCCTTAAAACTATTAAAATTAATTGCCACAGGTTAATCTAAAAATGAGATTCTTGGGGTGTTTGAATTAAATGCCATGGATTTCTGTTTTATTTGACTAAAACATGAATTGAAATGCCTTAAATCTTAAATGGGAAATTGTTGCAAGAGTTAAAAACTATTAAATTACTTAGATGACTGTGGTAGATCTTGGCAAAGTTACTTCATCTTACCAGAGAGATGATAAATAAAGAGAGCGCACGGCCCACTGAGTTAGGCTATTTACATGAACGTTCATTTTAAACTCCTTACTGCAGCTGCCAATGGTACTCTTTTCGTAGGTGTGAATACCTGTTTTGGTCAAATGTACCATTACGGCCACTGAGGTTTATTTCAATATTTTTTACGGTGGCATACCAACCGTAGCTGCCATCTTAGAAGTGCTTTTTCTGCAAAAGTCTTGCATGCGCATAATCTTATTTATCATCCCTCTACATGGGCTATACCACATAGTCAGCAATGGAAAGGTATGTCATGTTGCCTTCACTATGGAACTTAATTGAAATTACTGATAAAATATAGGATTTTGGATTGTAAAATAATGCCTATGAATGTTGGATTGATGAATGATTTGAAAATGAAACAAGACTATTGAGCTAACAACTGCTTGATCTGAGCGACGAGATTTCAAATGACACTTCTCCTGCGTCTCCGCCACCACTACATCCATTAGCAGGTCTTGAATGAGCAGTCGCGTAGCCCTTTCCATTGAACTTTTTAGGGCAAACAGAACAAGCATAGTACTTTCAATTGCGATGTGTTGTAACATAATGACTTTTGAATGTTGGATTGATGAATGGATATGAAAATAGAATTCGTGCACGTATTGTGTTAACAATTGATCTAATTGACAATGGTTGATCTTGGTGACGACATTTCATCTGACACTTCCCCCAGAGCTCCACCGCCACTCCATCCATGAACAGCTCGTAGGTGAGCTGTCATGTTGTCCTTTCTATTAAACTTTTTAGAGCAAACAGAACAAGGATAAGACTTTCGATTGAGATGTGTGGTGACATAATGCCTGTGAAAGTTGGACGGATGAGTGTATGGATTGCTACATACTTTACAACGATAGATGTTGCCCTCTTGTAGACAGTAACTCCTGATGCTGATGGGATTATTAGCATCATCTGTGAAGTTGTTCTTCCCAGGTGAAGATGGGATATCTGTCATTTCATGGGGTTCAAGCTTGAACGCTGCTGTGTACATTGGGTCAGTCTCACTACTCGCAGCTGCAGCAACAGACAACAAAGCTGTCATTTTTCCATTGAGACTGCCTGATATTGGTCCAGGAGAAGATGGCGAGTCACACAAACCACCTTGACCATAAATGCCATGGGCAAACCTTTCATTCCAGAACTTTTTCATGTCCATCTCTGCTCGCGATGACTTTGAATGGGTCCCTTTTGATGTTGTTGAGAGGGGTGCATCGCTACTCTCAATTCTGATATCTCTATCTTCTTTTTTCAAACTCAAATTTTCAGGCTGGTCAAATTCTGTAGTTGAGTTGGGAAGCTGGAACGATGATCCTCTGGACGATCGATGAGAACCACTTGACGATGATGGCGATCCATTGCTTTCACGGTCATAATCTGTTACATTGGTATTTCTGTCAACAAACAGCCGCTTCTTGGGAATCATCCTCAGTGTTCCATTCACTAAAGAATGTAAAGATTTTACATATTTATTCACCTTAACTTGACAAAAAAGGATTTTTTATCTTTAAAAGTACACCTTGCAATTTGAATTATTAAAGGCACCCAAAGCCTGGGAATATTTGTTGGTTTAGTCAACCCGGGATCATAGGTTGCCTGTAGGTTCTGGGGTTTGAACCCAGACCCCTCATATTCCCAATCTGATGCATTAAACCACTTGGCAAACCCCTCTCTCTATGCTTGATCATTTGTTTGATTTAAATCTTACACTCACCATCTTTGTCAATACTTTCAGTCTCAGATGAGTTCTCAGATCCTTTCAGTTCTAAAAAAATGGAAACATTCATATTAATTGGCATGGCTGAAAACTAGAGATGGGCACTGACCCGGCCCAACCTGAGCATACTTTTGACCCGCAGTAAATAAGATGCCAACCCACCCTTGACCCAGGTACTTTTTGACCCGACCCAAAGAGATTTTTTTTTACCTGAAGGGAAAAAAATTTAAAAAATTGACATTTTTAGGGGAAATTTTCCAAATCCAAACCCAAACCATAGATGGCTGACCTAACCTGACCCAACCCGAGATGCTAAAAATTGACCCAATCCGACCTAGGTCAAAAAATTTTGGCCCAGACCCATTACTACTGAAAACTAAAATCAATCTCAAAAGGGTTCAAATACATTCAATCCCCAACCAATTTTCAACCCACTTGCAAAAAAAAATTACATAACATCCTCAAACTCAGACAGGGTAGTAATCTGCATTGACCATAGACATAATAAAATGTCGATTGCGAAACTCTATTAAGGTGTTGATACCGAATCAACATTGGATAAGTCTACACCCCCCCCAGTTTATTATTATTATCATTATTTTCTCAGAAATCAGGCCAGCACGCAGCATCCTCCATCTTTTCTTCAACACACAAACATATAAGACCAGATTTAAAGGTGAAAATTTCAAGAATGACCATCACGTATTTGGTAAGAAGCCCTGGCCATTAGGACCTCTAATACTCTTACTTTTTGGCTTTCAAATAACGTGCCCAATTCAGCATCCTCACGACTGCACTTCCTACTATCTGATCACCATTACCTTTTCCTAAGCAATATCATCCAAACCATTCCAACCCTGACACACCACATTAAACAAAATTCAGAACTGACGCTATATAGAGACACAATAACGTATTTGGTCAGAATCTGTAGCCATTAGGACCTGCAATACCCCTTTCTTTCTGGCTTTCAAATAACGTCCTCAACCGAGCATCTTCACTGCTTACCACATCCTTCTGTCTAAGTGCCACTACCTTTTTTGGCACAACCATCCTCACCCTTCCCACTGGCTTCCAGTCCTGACTCAATCTCGTGCTCCAAGTATAATATTAATAATAATGTTGCACAAAATAATCTCAACAGATGTTAATGCACAATCAACACCTTTATAAGAGTCCTACCATGGACTTAGAGCTATATGGTCATTGCAGGTTACTTTAACCCTTACTAGTGACGATACCTTTGTTGAAGTAATCGCTTAATTACAGTTCTTTTCTTGATTATTCTTTTATGATACTATAACAAAAATGTCCAAAGGTCTGCTCATTCTCGTTAAACTCATTTGGAGGCAGGCTGCTGCCTGCTCTCATTCCCACACCTTTTCAGCACGATATATATTGATCCCTCAAACCACCTGGTACCAAAAGTTGATCCCCTTTATTAATTACAACTGATCTGACTCTCCAGCATTTAAAGAGTTGCTCTCCACTCAATAAACAGTTCATAATTGATTCTTTTCTCAATTGGGAAGGTTATCAACCGGTTTCCACAAATCTCATCGCAACTGCAACCATCCCCCCCTCTCTCTCTCTCAGACTACAGCATCATGCTCTACCAGTCAGGTGTGCCCCATGACCTCTCAGACATGGCACCCCCTTGTTTTGAATAGACAGAAAGAATTGTTCATTGTTCAGGGAAATAACTTTTGCCTTACCCTTTTGAATAGCAGTTTCAGTTTCATCTATAGCACTCTGCAAAAGAAAAATTGTAAAGACCACCTTAAAGTAATTTTTAAAGATTCTTATAACATACAGGTTCAACATTGACAGTCATATCTTCAGGTTCAATGTCAATAATCAGGGGTCCACTTTTCTGCAAACTTGAGGCCATCGGTATAGCCTCAGATCCTGACAGACGCCTTGGCCGCCCTCTTTTCCTCTTTGGTCCAAGGTAAAGATGACCTCCAGGAAGATGAGAGCTGTTGGATGATGGTGCAGCAAGTCCTTTATGGATCAGGTCTGATTGGCTGACATGGGCCAAAGGGTGGAGGCCATACAAAAGGCCAGGGGGGTTGGGTGATGGCCCAAGTAAACTGTTGACCAATAAATTGTTGTGAAATGGCAGCTGTACCTCAGGAAGATTCTGTACTCTTGTCTCATTATTGACATCTGCAAGACCTTTAATCCTGAGGCTTTCAGCTACCCTGAGGAGTGAATTCAAGTTGTCCCTGTCAATGTAGACCTCCCCTCTGTACATGAATTCCAGCAAGGCTTTCATTTCAGTGAACCTCACATCTTTGAGGAATACGATGGGATGGGTGTCAGGTGTGCTGAACAACAGGGATTGGAAGTAAGGCGAACAAGCTGACAAAACAACTTTGTGAGCCTTTAAATGATGGCCATCACAGGCAAGGGTTACATCTACAAAAGCCTCGCTGTTGAGTAAATCCTCAAAAACAGTTAACAGGTTGTTGTGGTGAGTGTTCCATTTGAGGCAATATTGCTGAGCAGCCAAAGGATCCATTTTACAGCAAATAATTCTCCCCAAAAGCCAGCTGAACAATTTTTATATTTCACCTAAAAATAAAAAAAATATTATGCTTATTATTGATCTCACTGACATGAGCATCTCGCAAAATCAATCGTGATAGACGCCATAAATCCTGAATGGCAAACATTTTTTTGTGAATTTTGTGTCAAAGGTTGCAGGAGGTGACGGAGTTTGAACCCTGACCCACAGATCCCAGCCAGATGCCATGAGAATTATTTGGCCACGCCAACCCCATTTCAATTCTATGCCTTTTGAAGTGCATATTGTTATGTCGCACCATTAATGGAGTTCCTTATTAGAAGGACTGCGAATCGCAACCATCCTGACTTTGATATAGAGATGGGCCCTGACCCGACTCGACCCGACCCGACCCGAGCTTACTTTTGACCCGCAGTAAATAAGAGGCCGACCTGGCTTTGACCCGGGTACTTTCCGACCCGACCCGATGCAATTTTTTTTGACCTGAAGGGAAAAAAATTGAAAAATTTGACGTTTTTAGGGGAAATTTTCCGAATTCTTACCCAATTAAACCATAAATGGCTGACCCGACCCAATCCGAGCCACAAAAAATTGACCCGACCCGACCCGGGTCAAAAATTTTTGACCCGGACCCATCACTACTTTGATACCATGTCGATTCGTCTAATGATCTTTCGTATAATGGACGTTTCACCCATGATGGTTCACCTAATATCATTTCACCTTTCCTAACCTAAGTAAGCGTAACTGGCAAACTGTCGTGGGCAAAATGACATTAGGTGTACCGTCATTTGACGAATCGATGTTTACCCCCTGACTTTGTGTTCTTTGAATATGATATATTGCGGCGTGTGTATTCGTTGATTTAGTAATGAAATAGTATTTACAAAGAAGTGCTTTATTTTGGTTCATGAGATTTATGATGCTTTTGCTTTAAGGACAGTGGATAATCTGAATAAGTCTAATTGTGGCAGATTAGGGTTGAGGCTACCCAGTACAATCACAAATGCCTCTCTTTGTGGTAAGCTTGATTGGAAAATGTTAGCAAGTGGTCTATGGAGAGTGTGTGTAAAGGGATGAAAGAACGTGTTGAAAACCCAGTGACGACTTTTCCGATCAAGAAAAAATCAATAATGAACTGTTTAATCATGGAACATCAGCCCTTTATATAGCAGAGACTCAGATCAGGGTTGGGACCAATGAGGGTGATTCAATAGCGCTGGTTGGAGGAGCCAGCATACCTTTCGCAGATATGCCGTAATATGATTCCAAAGGTGTGGAAATGAGAGACCAAGTATGAACCTGACTTGAAATGAGTTTAACGGGAATACAAAAGAAACTGAACATTGTCTTTAAATCAAGTGAATCATTTGTATTGAGCTCATTGTGATTGCTCATTTATTGAATGTAATATTAACTTCCTAACAGGTAAGAATTCATCACTGGGAGTTTTGCCTTTCATCCCCATTAAATGTGTTTCAGTTTTCTTTATGATCTTTACCTGTTCATAAAATAGCCCAATCAGGGGGTGGTCTGTATCACCCCCTTGAAAACCCTCTTCATTTTCTCCATCTGGCTTGCAATTGCAAAACCCAAGCCATTTCCTAAATCAAAACACCCCCCTATATATGAGAGCTAAAAAATTTCCTTGCACAGATATGAGAATTGAAGCAATTGTGTTTGGCACCACTTTTTCCTCTCTTTTCAGTTCTCAACATGCTTTTTCTAGATATCTATGGTATCAGCCAACACCACCACCACCTGAACAGGTTAAGTGCTGCAGGTAGAATATATCCTGAGCAATCTTTTTGTTCCACAGGTTCTTTTCTTCTGTTGAAACTAGACAACACAGATTCTGATGCAATGTGATGTGGAAAGATAGACAAAGCATGTAGGGAATATCACTATTTAACTTGAAAGTCACTGTAAAAAAAAGATAGCTATTGAATATTGCTTCATAAAAAATAATGCCATACAAAACTTTCAAGTCACTATTAAAACTCATTTAAATGAACTTTTTCCATTGCCCAAATGAACTTTTGAAGTAATTTTCTGTAACAACTATTATTACATTGTGTTGATGTGTTGTAACTTGCCAGCACCACCACCACCACCATCTCATTCATAGGACATTCAACCCAACAAAAAACAAGAGGGGATCTTTTATTTAAAGAAAAAAGAATATTTGCATTTAAAAAGTCAGTCTTCATTTGAAAATGAACACCAGTTGAAAAAATTACTAAAGTTATTAGCTTTCTCAGAGACTATTGATAATTTAATCACAATCTGCTGCAGTATAGACTTAACCGTCATTGATGCGTAATCAACACCTTTAAATAATAACCCACACGTTGACGTATAATTGCTGCAGATAAGTATTACACTGGCTGAGGATACCTTGTAGATTTATTTGCAATCCGTTGTTGAGAAATTGTTTGCAGGGCTGGGGATTGAATACACAACCATTGTTAATATTTCAATGTACAAAGAGGGGTTGCAGTTGCTTAGTGGTCATGGCATCTGGCTGGGATATTTGAGGGACAGGATTCGAGCTACGGCACCTCCAGCAGCCTCTGGCCCCGAGTTGCCACAAAATTCACATAAAAATTGTACCAAACTGGATTCAAAGAGACTATGATGACTGATTTTGCAAGACGATCAAGTAAAAAAGAGGATTTTCATCAACCATCATGAAATGAGTAACTAGCAGATTACAGAAAAATAGACTCAATCGATGTGAATGCGAGACCAACACCTTTATAAAGTCACGTCATTGGCATTTTTTGTCTCACCTTATTATTATTACACTGACTGAGGATATGTTAGGTTAATTTTTTTACAATCTGAGGTTAAAAAATTTCTGAACGTCTAAGGATCGAGCCCATAGTCAAGTACCTTTGACCTCTTAGCCAAGGAAACCCCTTTTTACTGCTTTCTTGGGAATCAATAACCTAATTCTATAAAATGCCAAGATTTGGTCAAAACCTGCATTTTTGTTTTGAAGTCTGATATTTTTGCCAAAACCCGCAGATGTTGGCGTGACGCGTTTATCACGGCCAAGCATTTCCCTAAATTGGTAAAATGAGGTTTTCCCGAGATTATTTTCCTGATGCATTTTTACCTAAAAATTGAGGGGTGAGGTTGGGATTGGCCAATACTTTTGAGGAAATTTAAGAAGTGGGCTATCCTCTCCTGACCTAGCCTAACCCCCAATTATTATGGGAAAAAATTTGTTTGGGAAAACTGCATTTGGGAAAAGATGTTGTCTTTCAGCTTGAGCTTGGCCCAAACCTTTATATTTGAGTTTATCTTTTTAGCAACAAAATATCTTCACCATAAAAATTGCTTTAAAAGATCCAACCTATAAACAGGTTTTAAGCAAGAAAAATTAGATAATTGTTATTTTTATTCTGATCCATATCAACATCAACTTCATTAAAGTAGTATTTTAAGAAGTTCTCTTTATGTTCATTTAATTCTAAAAAAGTACATTTGAAGGAATTTTTTCAAATTGTAAAATGACCATTGAAATAGTGTTGGCAGACTTTTTTTAAAGTGGTTTTGTAAATGATTCCTGCCTTCTTTTTTTGTCCAGATGTTTCACTCTTGAGTTGTTAAAATGTCACTGAGACTAATTTCTGACCACTTCTGTACCTTTTACTATCCATAGATAATTGAGCACAAATGAAAGAGAAACATGAATGAATAGGTCTTTAAATTTTCCAACCTAATTTTAAATGTAGCATGGCATTGACCAGGAAAAGTTAAGTTTCCCCCCTTCTTTGTTGTTTTGTTTTGTATTTTCACAAAAAGTGATGACCTAGTGTCACAAAAAAGCTAGTGACGTAGCGTCACGTGTCATTTGCATGTAAACTAGCAGGCCTGCAGCCAGTTCACCTTGCGCTGTTTTGTGTTTATGTAGATTCTAGCAGTTTAAGAGCGGTTAGGCTGCCCCCTTTTTTATTGCACAAAAAGCAGTGACGTAGTGTCACAAGTCATTTGTATCTAAACTAGCTGGCCTGCGGCCTGTCCGCCTTTAGCTGTTTCATGTATGTGTAGATACTAGCAGTTTCAGATTAGTTAAGCTGTCCCCCCTTTTTGTTGTTTGTTTTTTACTTTTAACGCAAAGCAATGATGTAGTGTCACAAATAAACCAATGATGTAGCGTCACGGGTCGTTTGTATGTAAACTGATTGGCCTGTAGTCTGACTGCCTTACACTATTTCATGTTTATGGAGATACTAGCAGTTTTAGAGCTGTCCTAGTGTCATAAATAAATCAGTGATGAAGCGTAATGGGCCATTTAAAAGTATATAATACTACCATATATTTCAGTAATAATATCATATGTTCAATTCTTCCATGTTTACATCCTTCAAAGTCATTTCAAGCTCCTTTATACCCAACTAACTATCTTTCATTCTTGCGCTCAGCTACAACAGTTTATGTCCACCGACAGACTTCCCTTTACGCAACCTTCAAAAATTGCCATCTCTTCGATGCCACCCTGCAATGTTTACCCTTTGGTACTGTTCACAGTCCTTTAAAAGGGGTCTCTTTCCATGAATAAACAGGTCAGTATTGATTCTTTTGGGTTATGACAAACATTTCTTCGAGGTCATTCACACATTTCTGAGATTACGCTTTCTTATGCTCTTATTTGTTGATCACCTCACTCCTTATTATTTAAAAAAATATATCAAGTTTTTCCAGTGAATTTGTATGATTTTTGTATCCCATATGGTCATGTAAAAATCTCAAAAAAATAAGAAGAGGTTCCAATTTTGAGTGGAACAGGTGCACAAAGTTGTCATGGCATCAGGCTGGGAATCAGAGGGTCGGTGTTTGTTCCCCGGCGCCTCTAGGTAACCTTAGACCCCGTGTTGCCTTTCACAACATATATTACCAGCCTTATAGTGTGCCTTTAATGATAAAATTTGCAAGGCATCCCTCAAGAGAATTTTTATGTTTTTGTTTGTTTACAAGTGTTGCCACTCTGAGTGAGAAGTTACAGGTTGCTGTACCAAGCCCAGGGATTTAAAGACTTACCTTTTCCTTTGACAGATGAAATATATATTTCCACACTTGAAGTTTTGTTGTTGGCAACCAATTCTTTGCTGCAACATCCAAGCAAGAAGTTAGGCCTTAAGGTACTGGCTACACACTTGTAGCTGGCAGTGAGAGAGAGCACTTAATGGTCCCCACACACGCCTCTTCTTCACTGACAAACAAACAAGCTTCTCAAGGAGCAAGGACCTTTATGAAAAGAAAAACTCTACAGGTAGAAATGAGAGACACGCCGGTTGGTTGGTTGGATGGATGGGGCCCCCAACTTGATTCACTTGTCTGGATGTGTTGCTCTAATGGAAACAGTTAGAAGACTTACATACACACACACACACAAAACGTGTGGGAAGTGGAGAGAAAAAAGGACAAGAGGATCAGCCATAGGTGAGATCAAATCAAAGCCACACCCCTCCCACCTCTTCCCACCACCATCAGCCATGAACAGATGCAGGTTATTGCCAAGTTGGAAAAATGGAAGGAAAATAAATATATTATTTTCATCTCCATTTATTTGTTTTTTTAATCTTCATAATATTTTGATAAAACTTGATTAAAATTAAATCATAATTTTTTTGCTTAAAAAGATGATCTTTCTCCAAGCCTAACAGGTGCACCAAATAGCCATCAACAGGTATGAAAAGATGGAACAGGTTGATGCCATAATCAATGAAAAAAAAGATGGGAAAAATTTTCAATGAGCTTATTTTCCTGTATATAAAAACACCTTTTTTGCCAATTCGGGGTTTCTTATCAAATGTATCGTATAACGCGCTCAATTTCAGCTCTTCACGATACGTGGTAAACTCATTTCAAGACAGGTTCACACCTGGCCTCTCATTCCCACACCTTTTTGACATCTAGATGTCACTCTAGCAGCGCAAGGTATACTTGACCCCCTCAATCAGTGGTTGATCACCCTCATTGGTCTTATCACTGATCCGAACCTCT
>Ga0194133_10008642_pt1 | contig 11840 bp, 5 predicted proteins | sample TA2KigOf40mmetaG_FD_155448 | JGI IMG/M metagenome (GOLD analysis project Ga0194133, IMG submission 155448) | Freshwater microbial communities from Lake Tanganyika, Tanzania - TA2015055 Kigoma Offshore 40m | ecosystem: Environmental > Aquatic > Freshwater > Lake | place: Tanzania: Lake Tanganyika...
AATATTTAAGTTTTATTACTTTACAAGTTTAGAATTTTTACAGTGGTAATTTTTTGCCACATAGCGATAAAGGGCAGCAGCAATGAAAAAATGTTGTCATTGATCACCTCAAACTCCTCCCTCAGTTTTGAAGCCAAAGAGCAGAAATTTTGCATAAAGACACCTCAAATTAGTGCAAAAAAGTTGCCTTCAGGTTTTTTGAAATTTCTTTTGGGAGGTGATTTCATGAGGTTTTTCAAGGCTAGGCTAACAAGCATTTCACATGTCCGCCCATAGCGGGCACTATATGAGGAGTCTGTGTGAAAAATTTCAGCTCTCTCCTTCAAAACTGAGGGAGGAGATAGTGATAACAGAAGGGCGTATGGTGGAACGTGTGCCTTAGTTAGGTCTTTGGTTTATAATATAGCCTCTGCCTTAGATGTTGTCGTTGCCATATCAAATCATTGCTCGTAGAGGGTTCTGCATTTTTCAGCAAAAAATGCACATTTACTCAATTTACTTGGTGATGGTATGCCTAACAATGCTCTTCAAAAATGAGTGTGAATAGAATTCAACTTACCTGACAGGTCTCTGGTTAAGTTGCTGAACTGGTCTGGTGTTTCCACTAAGAGGGGCTCTAGGATCATTTGCATCACCTTGCATCAGCTTTCTGAGTTGCTGAAGCTTAAATTGAAATGGTGATTAAGTTTGGTTTAATCTATACCTATCTATACCTCAGTTTTTATAACTTTACCTGCTGTGGTGTTATATAGATAGGTTTGTTTAGCAATGCCCATGTCACTGTCTCGAAGCAACCTAAAACAAAGTCACAATAAGCGATGACTTAATAGGATTGTACACAGAGGACTGACAGCACCATTTTCTGTCCACTTAGAAGCAACTGTGATTTAAATTGACATTGGGGCAAAAAGGGGCCTTTTAGAAAACTTGTTAGTCAGCCTCAGTCAGTAACTCACTTCATTGGTTCAAGCGTTACGTTCTCATTTTGAACACTTGATTTTTTGTGTGATGTCAAGATGCAGAATTTGAGTTCATTGATCTTTCAGCTCCTAATCCTCCTGTCCCCAATGATAATTGGTTCAGCAACCCTTTTTCTCAAACAAGTTTTGTTTGGGATATTATAAGCAGTAAGTAATCATACATTTTCTTACCAACCATTAAAATAGTGCCAACAAATTTCTCATGACTACTTTTTTTTCTTACCGACTAACAAAACGGGCATAATGAAAAGTTTGGGTCTCTGGAAATACGATGTTTTGCCATATACCGATATGCCGTATGCCATTTTGCCACCGCCAGTTCACCATATGAACCAGTTCGCCACATGAACCAGTTCGCCATATGCCGAGGTTAGGTTAGGCTTTGGCAAACCGACTGTGGTGAACCAGCATATGGTGAACAAGCTCATATGGCGAACTGGCTTATATGGCAAATTGGCATATGGCGAACTGACTATGGCGAACTGGAAAATGGCAAAACGACATCATATTGTGGATTGTAGCTTTGTGCGTCACTTCACAGTAAAGTGTAGTTTTTAATAACATGAAGGTAAACTTAGTGACCATTTTTCCAAGTTTCAATTTTTTTGTTCAACTATTGGCTGCATGAATTAAATAAATGAATTATTCTATAACTTTACCTGGCTCCGTTAAAGACCCCTCATAAGTCAAGTAACCTCCTGTATTTGGTAAAAGTTGATGCAGAGATATCTGGTTAGGAATGGTAGATTGTCCTAGAATTTCCAAGAACTTTTAAAAATCTTGAAAGATATTCATTCATGTTTGCAGCTTTTACAATTACCTCCAAACTTGATGTTGTTTGCAGCCTCAGTAATTTTTCTGAGCTCTGTATTTGATAATTGGCCTGTTTGGATCATTACTGAAATAGCAACCAATCCATGAGGGCTATTGGATGCAACAGTGAAGTTGTCATAAAGATCTCCGTTGTAGCCAAAGATTTGTAGCTGTTGAAAAGTATTAATCAATTAAGGCCTCCATAATCCATTTAAAAGGATTTTTCATGAGGCCCTCATTTAATCTGGCAAGGATGGCCTTCCTGATATAGGTGCCAGGTGGGATCAAAACACTGTCCAGATAACCTCGGTATAAAGTCCTTGTCAGTTGAGGTTCCCACAATTAAGGCTTTAAAGATAGAGCCACTGAGGCTGGGTGGTCAAGATATTTTACTAAGGATCTAACCCAGACAAGGCAAAAAACAAATTCAAATTGAATGACCTAAAAGTTTGATAATGCACTGACCTCACCGGCAAAGTGATGCCCATCAATGGCATGTTCAGATCCAAAATCATCTGTCATTCCGAAGTGTAAAGACATATAATGTATGGGATAGTTGTACTGTACAGGGCCTCTACTTATGTTGACCTAAAAGGTATAATTATATGAATTTAAATTAAGTTTAGTTATAAAAAACAATATACTAATCTGAGATATAAGGTAAATATTTATGTTGAGAGTGTTTTTATATGAACAATCTCTCTACTTGAGAATCAATTCAGCCTAACTTTTTATATTAGCCTATACTATCTCACCCATTATAGTAAAAAGGCAAAGTAACATAAGAATATTTTATTTTAACTTGAATACGGAGATGAAAGAATAAAAAACAACTGGTGAACAGGCAGCAGATGACTGTCAACCAATCAGTTTGGGAACACATATTAGTATAGGTGTTGCTTGTGCAATACCTTATGTAAAACTCCTTAAACCAGCCTAAAACGGTTACTCTTTTATACTCTCTGCATTGTAGGTGAATGGCTCTAAACTGCTAAAATCTTAAATGCTTTTATCATTGTATATGTTGGCCTGACATGTATTTTGCCAAAGGGGAATGGACAATGAGACTTTGAGCAAAAAAAGGTTGAAAACAATCAATCTTCAAAAATGGAGGAATATACAAATGTTGTTCAATTTTTGTAAAGTTTGTGCCGTCTACATTTATCTCTGTCAGAATATTTTTAGATGAGTAAGAAGGCAAAGTACATTTGAAGTACAAAGTGGGGATCAGTAGTGTATGCAGCAATCATTAGTAGGCTAACATGTTTAGTCGCACAAGCCTGTTTATCGACGAAGCAGGACCTCAGTGATCAATTGCGCAAGGGAATATTACATCGATAGATATAGTTGTATAGTTTGTAAAAAAATAATATACAGTTATAAATGGGCTATCTAGATCCATGTAATGCCTGGTTGCTCTTTTACTTGAGAAAAAACCCACACCTTTTTTCTGATTTGTGTCATTGGATGTTCAAGAAGCAAATCCTATTTGAGTTATCTTTATAAAGTGTGAGGAAAACTCTCATAAAGTAGCCTTTTTTTACAGTCATGAGCACCATCACGAATACAAGGGCTACAATTAAGTTAATTTTGACTTACAAGCTGGTTAGATGAAGCAGCTTCTGAGAAAAATACAATCCCATGGCCAGTGTTGGATAAACGTCCACTTAACTTGAATCAATGTTATACAAAATCAATTGTTGTTCGAAAGTAAAAATACTGTTTGCAGACTTGAAACATACCTTTCCTTCTCCAATTTGTAGATCTTTAAGTCTAGGATCATACAAAATACCTTGCGGTTTGATGTCAATTGGAGATTGGCGCATACCTATGGTACACAAGCTCCAGTCTGGGTTAATCAATCCCCAAAATGATGGTCCTAGAAATGTAGATTTAAGCAGATTTTACTCTCACACTCACGACCCGACCCTAGCTTACTTTTGACCCGCAGTAAATAAGAGGCCAACCCGCATTTGACCCAGGTACTTTTTGACCCGACCCGGAGATATTTTTTTGATCCAAAGGGAAAAAAATTGAAAAATTTGACATTTTTAGGGGAAATTTTCCAAATTCAAACCCAAACCATGCCATGAATGGCTGACCCAACCCAACCCGGGTCAAAAATATTTGTCCTGGACCCATCACTATCTCATACATTTTGTTTTGTTATTCTTACCAGAAATTCCATCATAAGTCCACCATTCTTCCCAACTAACGGACAAAACTCTTTTTATCACAAAAACTACAAAAATGATGGTAATTTAAACCTTTTAATTATTTTGAAACATTTAAACACTTATCAAAATTTTAACCTTTCAAGAATCCACCAATGAAAAAGATTGAGCAAAGCTTCATTATTCCACACAGTGGATGCTTTCCTTGGAACTAAACTGAAAATGTTTCACAAGAGTCTCTGACTCTATTTCGTAAGGTTGTAGAATGAAAGGGCTTTTTTCTTTCAGACATCGGTTGAATGAAATTGGCAGAAAACTCTCTCCAACAACATTGTTTTTCGCTTTACATTTATGAAAATGATAATTATGATTTTTTTTATTTGAAGGCACAGGTTTTGATGTTGCATTTTTTCAGATTGGGCAAGCACGTATCTGTTATTCTATGGTGCAAGGAGTTTAAGGGTGTTTGCATCTGATGTGAATTGGGATTGAAGTCTGCCAACTATCGGATTCTGCACCCTACAGATTGCTACCGTTCTCAGACTTAAAAAAAGGCTCATCTTTCATCAATAAACAGTTTATTGTGCATTCTTTTCTTGACAGGGAAGATCTTCATTAAGTCTTAAATAGCCCCTCTCTAGAGATAAACCTGCAGTCATCACACATATTTGCGATTAAGCTTTCCTGCTCTGGCCAGAGCATTCACTCATTAATTGGAATAAAATACTGAGTGCTAGTTCATTAGTTTTATTAGCTCAGACACTTTACAAATAAAAATCAAGAAATAATTACTGACAGGATTGGATGCAATCACGTAAACGGAATAGCGGCATCTCAGTATAATACACATCATTACATCCTATACTAACCCATGAGATGACACCCTTCTTAAAGAACTAAAAGACTTGGTGAAAATATGCTCTTAGTATTTTATTGGAATAAGCTAAACTTACAAACTAAAACTTAAAACTACAACCTTATTATCTACCACAACATTACATCTAAGAATAGTGAAAAATAACAAGTTGACAAATAAAGATATTGTGCATTCATTTTTGTTGACATGTGAGACAGGAGAGCAATGTTCAAGTACGCTCGGAAATCAAACTGGAATAGAAAGGTTATTGCAAAATCACAAAAAATAATTTAACGTTATCAAAAACATGGTACCGAGATCCTTATGGGCAATCTATATAAATATATTTGAAAGATAGTGTAATAATCTATTGTAGATATTTAATTTAAAAAAATTCATATCATATCTGAAATTTTCAGCTGAGAAGTTTCATAAGAACAAGTCATTATGGATGGATGAAACTAAACAAGAAACTCAATATTTTCAACAGATCATTATTAAAAAACTTTTCCGTCAATTTAGAATCGAAGCAGGATGTTATGTAACTAAATTATTTACGCATTCTATCTTCAAATTATCTCATAAAAGGAACCTTTTTCAGTATAGAACTAGCCAAATGCTAAATTTGAAGCCAAAATCATAAGATTAAAAAAGTTTTTAAATGTTTTTACTTGGGCCTCTTTGTTGCTTTCTTGACTGACATCAAGAGGAGTTTATGCCAACTCAAGAGACCCTCAGTAAACACTTTTTTCATGTTACAATCAAATTCAGATACATTTTTAAGCACTTTTCTTAAAAAAAGAAATTCAGTTGGAAGTTCAACAGCATCAAAAATTGCTAACATTTCCCAGTTTCAAGAATAGCATTTGATGCAATCACAAAATATTTATTTCCACTAAGGATTAGCCTGCGGACAGATTGTGAGAACAAAACATGCAAAGGGTGTATGAAAATAAAGCAATTGAATATGGGCAACAAACTTAATGTAAACAACAAACAAATCCTTCTACTTTGTTATGTGACTATTTTTGCATTAAATACCCTATTTATCATTTGCATTAAAGTTTTGTCTGAATCAATCTTGAGAGGCTATGAAAGCTGATTGTGTCAGAGATGGTTTTTCTTTAGGGTCATAGACATAGAGGTAAAACCAATAGCAATAATAATTTAGCAGACCTGCAGAACTCTCCTTGCACTCACAAACCCATCCAAAGCACAATAAGTAAATTTCAACTTTTATTGTTTTACTTCTAAAATTACTAATCTACTGTCACCTCAAATTCCACCCTCAGTTTTAAAGCTAGCGAGAGCTGAAATTTTGCATATAGAGTCACCGTACATGTGACAAAAAGTTACAAAGTTGATTTTTAAAATTTTGTCTGGGGCTGATATATGGTTTTTTTTCTAGACCAATTGAGGCGAGATTGATATCCCCTGGGTATTTTTTTTGCCAGATCTCGAGATCAATAGCCAAGCCAATGTCATGTTGTATCATGCCACATCTTGCTGCCGTGCAATTGATCTTGAAAAAGTTACTAGGCAGATTTTAAGGTCAATCACCAAGCCATGTCATGTTACATCAGGCCACGCCAAGCCACATCACGTTATGTCAAGCCACGTCTAGCTGCCATCGGCAGCAAATTTGGGGAAGAAATGTTGCCTCGTCCAAAGTTCAGAGAAGAATGAAATCCATAGAAAAAATGCCTTCACTTTGTACCTGAAATTCAAATCTACACCCAGAGGTCCAAAACAGAATGTATAAGGTGTGTGCCCCTCCCTAGCCTCACAATGTGGCATTTGTCCCAAACTGTGTTGATCCCTCCTGACGTAAAGCTAGGGAGGTGCAAGCTCGTGCCTTGCCACCGTGCCAGCCAATGCAGATAAGAAAATGATGTCATGATGTGGGTGCCAAATTTATGAACTGCACTACATATTACTTAGAAAAACATCCATATCTCAGCCCCTATAGACAAAATTCCAAAAATGTTGTCTGTAACTTTTTTGGCATAAATTTATAATGTTTCTATGTGCAAAATTTCAGCTTGCTAGTTTTAAAACTGTATCCACTCATAGTCCTTTGGTACTAGTTGTCAATCTATTTAACTCAGTATAATTCAAGGAATAAATATGTCAGTACAAAAAGTTCTTTCTAATTATAACTTCTATTTGTTTAAATCATCAAGACTTTAAGAAAAATTATCAGTATATTCATGTTTCTACATAGTTTTACTATTGCTAATCTACATAATCACTTCAAATAATACAAAAAATCTTTTTTCTCTAAAGAATATTCATATGAGGAATATTAGGTTTCAATTTTCCTCATACTTTTTCAGTAATAAGACTAAAGTTGAGAAAAGTTTTCACTTGGCAGTGTGTTTTTATGATGGTGACATCTGCTTTGGTCTCAATAAACTCATGTAACCTACACAAAAGTGTCTGGCCTAGAACATCCAATTTTTGGAGTTAGATTAAACCACAAATTCTTTCATGCTGATATCAATTTGAAAAGTGTGAATTATAATACTAAAAAAATATTTCATTTTGGCATGCTGAGAGTGTGGTTGACATTAGTTTTTTTTCTGTTTTTCAAAAATTATTATTCATTGGATTTTTTTGTGAGTTGGTCTTTCAAAAAAGCTCTTTGAATTTAGGGAGCTATAAAATACAGCATTTCATGAAAAAAAATTATCTTGCATTGAAGGATACAAAAACTGGGAATACATAAGATCAGGTTGGAAAGGAATCTGAGAACAATAGTTGACAGGAGGAATCTTTAAGGTATGATCTGTTTTTGAACATAAAATCTTCTTTACAATTAATCATAAGGGTGTAGCAAAAAACGAAGATTTAAGAAATATTGAACAATATCAGAATACTTTCAAAAGGTTTTCAAACAAAACTGAAAAAAATATAATTCCTTGAAATGGAGTTATAGGGAAAAATATCTTGTTAAATTGGCACTGACAGTCTAGGCTTGTACTTTTATCCATTCTAAATTGAAGTTGACCACAAACCTTTGACTGACCAGTCTTTTATGTCCCTCAATTTATTCCAATTCTGCTCCTCTTTGCATTGAAATCATTGATCTTGATTGGAATTTTATTTATTTATTCGCAAGTTGTTGTTGAGTAACATTTAATCATTCTGACAGATTTACGATTGACCAAGAAAAATTTGTGAGTAACTTTGTATTAGCACCAAGTCACAGTTAACCTGTAGGCTTGGTGCAGGACCCGGCTTTTAAAAAGTATAATTTTATGTGTCTCTGCATTGAATTGTAAGATGAAGCCTCCGAATGAAATACAAATACAAATACAAATCATTTGAACATATCTTTTTGAAAATTTGTAGATGGAAAGTTAGTTTTATTCACAGCTTTTGAATATTTGTATTTACATCTTTGGTTACATCTTACAAACATGAATTAACAAGTTTATACTTTTTAATAACTGCTTGCAGTTTGAGGTAGAGATGAGCCCTGACCCGACCCTAGCATACTTTTGACCTGCAATTCATAAGAGACTGACCTGTCTTTGACCTGGGTACTTTTTGACCTGACCCGAGGAGATTTTTATGATTCAAAGGGGAAAAATAGAAAAATTTGTGATTGTGACATATAGCTAGTTTGTAGACCTTAAAAACTAATAAAATCTCCCCTTTTCATAATACAACTTCAGTTCTGTTGACCCTCTCCTTAATTTGTTTTGATTGCTGATTGCATTCAATCCAATGGCGAGGGATTTTTCTTTAGCCAAACACTCACACTATTCAAGACTAATTTGCTGAGGAAACAAATCAGGTTACCTATAGATACTTGAAAAGGGGATCATCAAGTGATACAAAAAACTGTTCAGCACTCCTTTCAGAACGTGCAAGATGTGCTTAAATAGTTTTTATTTTTTACTTTTTACTAGGTCCATAACTAAGTACAGCAAAACTTAATTAAACATTTTACCAACACCAAGATTTGAAAGCAAATTTTACCAAATTTTACAAGCATCAAATGTAAAACGAATGAGTTTATTTGAAAATACAAAAAAACAAGGGGCTCCCCAATTGAGAATAGAGTTTTTTCAATTTTTATAGTATTCTTTAGGATTCTTGATAATAAAAGGCACACTTGGGAAAGGGGAGTTAGAAAAATCAATATGGCACTTTAGCACATTCATCTGTATGTGTCCGGCCATCACCTCTAACTCCTCCCTCAGTTTTGAAGCTGAGGGCGGATATTTTGCTTATAGACTTTTCATCTTAATTTCAAAAATGTTATCAACCAGATTTTTGAATTTTTGTCAAGGGGCTGATATATTAGAGTTTTTCCTCTGGGCTGCGCTGGACAAAGCCTGCACCGGTGCTTTCTTGCTGGGCAAGGAGATTTTGTATGCAAAATTTCAGCCATCTTGTTGCCAAACTGAGGTAGGAGAGAGAGGTGACAGACGGATGCGCATACCTGATACAAAAATTTACAGTATTTGTAAAAAATTACCTAGATTTATGATACCAATTACTTTTGTTAATTAAAGTTTTATTGTGCACTGATGAGCTGGTTGACTTGCAACCTGTGTCCATCATCTTTTTTTTAATGAACACCTGAAACCAATTATGGTATGTCTTAGGATATTGTCATCATCAGAAATCTGATGCAATTTCTTTGGGACATGTCATCAATCACGGGCCAGACTAGCTAACAGGCTCTGATCTTGCCATCCTGCTCATCAGCATCTTTTTAAGTGTATGTGTCTTATGGAATAAATCAGTTAGCATTCAACTTTCTTGTCCTTCAGACCCAGAAGTTCAACCTTTTATTAAAATTTGTTTTATGTAGAAAAAGAGAGGTAACTGTAACATCACAAACAATAACGTATGTGTTATTCTACGATCGTCCTCTGCCGGGGTCGGTCGTAGGGTCCTTCAGCTGTCCAGGTCTGGAGGATATGTCGGGATTTGTTCCTCCGTTATTTGGGAAGCCCTTGAGTCCACGACGGAATCCTCGTGTTGTCTGAAGGATGTCTTCCGTTCATTCTTGGAACACTTGGATCAGGATTTCTGGGAAATCCAGACTGTTCCCTGGTGAACTTGTTCTCTATCCTTTGCCTTGACCTGGGACAAGAAGCTGAAGCCACGTGTTTGCCATCCTACGTTTGGTACCAAATTGTCCTGTGATTAAAACATGCCACAAAACTTGCCTGGAATAAAAAAAGTAAACTTCAGTGAAAATCAGCATAAATGCAGAATTATGTTCTGCAACCAAAAAAATCATAAAACATCAAAATCTCCATAACATTCTCAATCCTGAAAAACTCATCCAGAATAAAAAAAAAATCTTTTGAACAATAACGTATGAATTACTAAAGTCCTTGATAGAGATGGGCCCTGACCCAACCAGAGCTTACTTTTGACCCGCAGTAAATAAGAGGCCGACCCACCTTTGACCCGGTTACTTTTTGACCCAACCGGAAGAGATTTATTTGACCCAAACGGAAAAAAATTGAAATATTTGACATTTTAAGGGGAAATTTTCCAAACCCAAACCATAGATGGCTGACCCACCACAACTTGAGCCACAAAAAATTGACCCTACTTGACCCGGATCAAAAGCCACTCACTGTATTCAAACGGGAAAATTTTTTTTGTTAGTTGATGGAAAAATCCCATAGGCTGCTGATGGATAGCTGTATTGTCAGCTATTTCATACTTTGCTAATTTCAACTTGTAATGTTGAAACTATAAGGGTGACAAGGTTTTTTATCTACATGTTTGACAACAAAGAATGGTGAAGAAAACTTCTCCCTTAATCGAGGAGGAGTTTTTGTTTTTGATCAACTTTATCTTAAAGTCGAGAGGCTCTTTCCTTCAATTTTCGTTAACGAACCGAAAGATTTACAACTTTGTTGACAAGTAAAGACTTTTTGGGTCAAAAAAAAGCTTAGGTATCATACCATATTTTATAAATTCTTCACTCGCTACTACCACATCTGATTTTTCAAACTTAACCACAAAAATTTAATCTAACGTTAAGGACTAGAAAATTTTAAACCTTTTAATTGGACTCACAATCCTAACATCGTACAAAGACAAGCATTAGAAAAATGGAAAACTTGAAGTAAATTTTAAACAATAAACTTGACATAAGGGGCACTTGTCACAAACCCAATTAACCTTCAAAGGTAGCCTTATTTTTTTAACACACCTTAAGTACTGTTCAGTATAAAAAATCAGGCACTCAGCTCTGGGCAACTCTACGACCTAAGCAGATCATTGGAGATATAACTTTGTGTAACAAAAACTGTTCAGACGGGCACTTGTATAATTTTTGTTGAAATTTAATGCTTAATTTTTGCTCTCTAGGACCTTTGAAAATGGGATAACAAACAAAGGGCGGTTTAGAAATTTCTCAGGACCTCTCCCCTGGGCCCAAGAGTCAAAAGCTGAAGGAGCAATTTTTAAAAATTGTTGACTTAAAAAAAAGATGCTGAGGAAGAGCATAGGTCAGAAGACTTTTTGTCATAGATGTTTCGTCGTATGACAGTTCGTCATACAGGTCTAGGGTATTTGTCTTATGGAAGTTCGTCATAAGAGCCAATTTTCGTCATATGGCTTGATGAAACGTCACATGACGAAACATCGTTAGGCGAAACGACATGGTATCGCTGAGCAAGGGTATTTGAAAAGTTTCTCACCACCTTTGGACCCATAGGACCCAATCCTTGGGGCTGATAGGGAGGGGATGATGTTATCTTAATGAGAGTGAGCGTATTGAAGGGGTCTACGATGTTTTGCCCAATGCAAGTTCGCCCAATCAAGTCCACCCAATGCAAGTTCGTAGTTGCAGTGGGGGTTAGGTTAGGTTAGGTTAGGTAAGGTTCGTAACTACGACCTCATTGAATTAAAACAAGTTCGTATGTTAGGTTAGGTTGGCGAGCTTATAGAGAAATAGAAAGAAAGGTTCAAATGAAAAAAGTATTTTTACCGACGTAATTTTCAAAGTTACGTAATTTTGGTAATTTCATGCCG
>Ga0194133_10008643_pt1 | contig 11840 bp, 15 predicted proteins | sample TA2KigOf40mmetaG_FD_155448 | JGI IMG/M metagenome (GOLD analysis project Ga0194133, IMG submission 155448) | Freshwater microbial communities from Lake Tanganyika, Tanzania - TA2015055 Kigoma Offshore 40m | ecosystem: Environmental > Aquatic > Freshwater > Lake | place: Tanzania: Lake...
CTGCCACATGTTTACTTGTGCCACTTTCTATTTTATCTGGAATATTCTCCTTCTAGAATATTCTCACCTTGTATAATTATTGATTTGGTTTCATTGAATAAACAGTTAGTATCTGACTTACTTCCTTTGCGGGCACCCTTGCGAACTTCTCATTCCCCACCTTAGACTTACCAAACATTTAAGCAGGTCAGTCGATTTGAAAGCTTGTGTAGTCCAATCTTTCCCTTGACATATCTGGCCTTCAACAAGTTGTGTACAACATACTTTGGTCTTCATCAGAGAGATAATTAAGGCTTCCATCCCTTATTAATCTTATTACTACAGATGATGTGCGGCAATCTGACCACATTGTTGGTATTGCTCTTTTGCATTGGATGTCGAGACTGGGTTTCGATCTCTTTTGTCTGAAATTTTTGACAGTACCCCTGGGAATTCTATAGTGGAGTGACATGAGCTTATTCCAATACGGTGCTTTGAGAGCTAGGTTTAACCAGACTTGACTAGGCTTTACTTTCAGAAATTGCTCTACATCCATGTTTCTTGCTATTTTCTTTAGGAGTGAGAGCTTAAGTTTTAATCTACCAAGAATTTTTTCTAAATCAAGTATCCTCTTGTTATTACACCTAAGGTATTGTCCATTTCTTATATCTGATTTCCCGTAGCTGGATTCCCACGTCTGGAATCTCTATCATACATCAAGTTTCTTATCAGATGTACGGTAAACCACTTGCGTGTACTATCTATCGCTATCCTGATTAGAGTAGCTTATGTATGGAATCTTAAGTTAAGTTGAATAAAGATTCAATTCGAGCAACATTGTTTTCATGCTTTCCGTCAAGGTCTGACAGAGGGTTCCATTCGAAGTTGTGTTGGAAAGTGAGGCCTAGCATTTTCATTTGGTTTCCAGATCTCACTGTCATTCTATCAATATCAAAATATTTGCTTGATCAAAGAGAGTTTTTTCCATCCTAGGTAACCCGTCAACCCATAAAAGGTCGAAGAAGAGGAGGTGGTGTTCGTTTCGGTGAGATGGAACGTGATTGTCTTTTATCTCATGGTACATCCTTTCTCCTCCAGGACAGACTGTTTCACGGATCAGATAAAACAACTGTTATGGTAAAATAAAAATTTCATTGAATCAAAAGGTATAATCTATAGGAAAAGAATACAATTTCTTAAGGTATGCACAAGTTGTGGTAGTCTGATATCTCCCAGAGTTATCATTCCAAATAAGATGAGAGGCTTCAACAAGTATCGAGACTACAAGTCACGATGTATAGTTTGTGATAAAGATAAATCAGGTTTGGAAAAGATTTGAATTGAGCTATGCCAACATTTTCTTACAATGGATTTTTGCCATTTAGATAAATGCTCCGTCACCACTGTTCAAATGCCACAAATTTTCGTCCACTTGGTCAATCAGCTTGCCTCTGTCAACATTGGAATAAAATTGTCAACTAAAATTGTGTAATAGTTTCAATAAAGAATTAAGTTTTCTAGAACCTTTGATGAAACAGAAAGTTCAGAGATCTACAAGGATTGTAGTCAATATTTTTATTACTTCAAAAGTAAAAATAATAGGTGTATCAGTATTTTTAGTACCCTGTTAGAAAAGCTTTTAAAGATACACAGTATGAACTGATTTTATTGGTGAATCAGTAATTTTAGTAACCCTGTAATGACAATGCACGTACATTTGTCTGCCAGCGAATGGTGAGTTTAGAAATTTCACTAGGCTAGCAGTTTTTGGTGGGTGTCTGTCCGTCTGTGATGTCCATATTTGGGCACAGTAGGCCTCAGAGGTGTAAGCTTTAAAAGTACAGCTCCTCCCTCATTGTTTGTGCTAAATGGAATATTTTTAGGTTTTTGGTAAGAGAAATTTTTCTCTACAGCTTTCCAGAAATTTTGACCAGTGGACCAGCTATTGACATCTCTTTAACCATAACTGCTATTGAGCATATTTTTGGATTTTTGGAAAGATAATTTTATTGAGCATATTTTATGTTTTGAAAGTTTTTTGATATGATGTCTAGAAGTTGAGGTAATTATAAAGGCTGCTCTAGCCTCTGAATGACCTGGTGGCGCCATTTAAAAATGGCTAAACAGCTGAAAAATGGCCTTCAACTTGCATCTTTAATAGCTCCTACAATTTTAAAGCTAGAGAAAAGTTTATAAGATAAATTTTTTTGTTCAAATATTAAGCTGTTTTAAGAACTTTTCTCTAGCTTTTAATTTGAATTAGCTATACCTCAGGTGAGCTGGTGGTTAGGTATTTTTTCTTGCCCAAAAAATACCTGCCTACTTAATTTTTAACCTGCAAAATAATGCAAGAGTTAAAGTAAATTTAGAAATGATGCGATAAAGACCTGGAAAATCATGTAAGAAGTCAACATCTTTGAGGAGGTCAATCAACGGAAAATAAAGAGATTGGACAGCTGTTTGGAACCCCTGCAATTTCTTCTCAAAAAACCAGAGGGAGGAATCATCCAATCAGAGGATAGGTAATCCAAAAACATGAACTCAGACTGGTGCCATTGGCCAAGCACCCATTCTTTTCCCCTGTTAACTCACACCGCCCAGATGTCCCCAATTCAAAGAAGGCTTTTAAAACCCTTTTATGAAAATCAGGGCTCAAACCCATTATGAGCCATAGTTGCGGAAACATCGATTAAAGAGAAATGTACCCTGGGGTGAGGGTGACAAGGTGTCCCTGATATAAACAGGACACTGGAGAGAAAAAGATCGAGTTTAGAAGAGGATCTTATAAAAGAGGCCTCCCAACAGACCTGGTCTTTTTTTTACCTGTGGAAGGTTACGAGCTCAACCATTGGGAAATAGTCAGTAAGACTAATGGACAGTCAATGAGGCCTAGAGATGTGCCCTGACCCGACCCGAGCTCACTTTTGACCCTCAGTAAATAAGAGGCTGACCCAGCTTCAACCCGACCCCCTGAGGCAATTTTTTTTTGACCCAAAAAATTGAAAAATTTGATGTTTTTAGGGGAAATTTTTGAAATTCAAACCCAAACCACAAATGGCTGACCCGACCCGGGTCAAAAATTACTGACCCGGACCCATCACTGATGAGGCCCCGTCAGGGCTAAAGCTTTGGCAGTTAGTGGGAAGAGTTTCTTTCCTTGGAGCAGTGGTTTCCTCTTACATCAGACAAAAATTACGAAGAAGGGTTATCCCTACCAAGTGAAGAGGAACCAAGCCTAAAGGATTAAAGATTTACAGAAAAAAACTTTTGTCAAGCGAAAAATTTTATTCCCATTTTAGTTGACGTCGATACAAAATATTGAAGTGTAAATTAAAAATAAATCCAAGGAAGGGGGGATTACTGATTCATTTAGCGACGAGACTTTTTTGGTGATTTGTGATGGTGCTTACTGGAGGAGCTACCGTCTCTCTTCCGCTTCTCAGAATGACGATCCCTGTCACGGTGATGAGATTTTTTCTCAGGCGACCTGAAAACAATGTCATGTAATTATAACTCCACATAATCCTTAAACTTTGGTCAAGACTTTATACCTGTGCTTCGATTTGTGCTTTTCTCTTCTGTGTCTGTCTCCACCGCCACCGTCGCTCAAATCTGCATCGTCCTCTGCAGCCTCTCGTTCAAGATCGGACCTAAAGTTGTAAATTTTCATATTGTAGGCTCCTAAATTTTCAATCTAATCCATTCTCACCAGTCTTTGCCTGAAGACTCGTCACTTCCAAGTTCCTCCTCGTAGTCTTCATCTGAAACCTCAGACGAATAATCCTCTTCACTCTCATCCTGAAATTGAAATAAATCAATTAGAAAAGTTGTGTTAATTTGATATCTTAGAGAAAACCTAAATTTCATTGTTTTTAAAGAAAAAAATGTCTCTCTTTTACATGGCCTAACATTTTTATAGAACAGAAAAATAAACTGATTCATGTTTTCATAAAAAAAATGATCAAAACGATCAAGGTGCTTTTTCATAAGTTGTTTGAAAAGTAGAACTCAACTAAACGATCATCAATAGACATCAAAATTACCTCCTCAGTTGAATCGTCGTCACTGACTTTAAACTCCTCGTCCTCCTCATCCTCTGTTTCTTCCTCTTCCTCTGATCCTGAGTCAGGATCTAAAAAGTTCCAGCCGCCAGTCTCGAAGAATTCCTCAGGGTTATCAGTGATAGTTTTCATGATTTTGGTCCAGTTAAGAGACTGAACTCCTTCGGTGTACTTTATATCAACAGAATTTAGCCATTCCTGTGAGGAATCATTTATTAAGTTAGCTCAGAAAATAAATGTCTTCACTGGCCTCACTTACTTTCACATGGTCCAACATTGTCATGGGAATGGAGGTAACCATCATAACTTTCTTCTCGTAATCCTTGAAGATAAAAACCATGTCGAAATTCTTCAGCTGAAATTGTACACGCTCGAAGTGCACTAGCTGGACATCCTCCAAAGTGACGACCATGGGAGGCTAAAATATCATTTGAAACCTTTTTAAAAGGTTTCTTCTCTTGCAAAGCAGTGTAAACACATACCCAGGATGTAAGGTTGACGAGGCACGCACTTGTGGGCTGTAGCAAGACTGTTTCCCTGAACGGGACACCATGGTATCCGAGTTCTCTAAAGGGAGAGTCAAACTCAAGTTCACCTTTGGTAACGCTCTCCACTTTCTCACAAAATCCTTTGAATAACTGTTGAAGTAATGAAATAATTTTAGTCACTGAAGAATATATTTATATGATTATGACACAAACCTGTTTAAGTTTGTGCCGAAGCTCACGTTCGGCTTGTTCAGCTGCAAGATCATCGCGATCGTGCATGTGTTGATGTTTGCCCAAGTCAGTAGTAATCTCGCCAACTTCAGTGTAAAACTATAAAAATTCACTTTTTTAGCAAATTAAAAAAGATTTTTTGTGATCTTTAATTAATACCTGTACGTCCACATGCCTTTTTTTCCCGAACATAATTGCGTTTTTAAGATGAAAATGCAACAAAATTATCATCTCTCCATCACACGACTGCAAAACGATGTCAAAAAGTTAAATTTTCCCATTTGATGCAAACTTTATATAGGACTTTTGAACCTGATAGAATGCATGCTTTATATTGTTGTAGAGAATATCAACTTTGTCGCCTCTGATGGACGTATAACGAAAGCCATTTACGTGAGCTTCAAGAAGACCAGACAACCGCTTTTGAACAATGTTGGGACGAATGTACAGGTCCTTGAAAGAAATGAAGTGAAAAACTGTAATAAATAAATCACGTTAAACGAATTGATAATTCATACTTTGAGTTTTGGGTAGCCCTTCGAATTATTAATAACCAGAGTATCTTGCTCAATCAAATTGGCTTTTTCTTTTTCCTCGGCCTCTCGGGTTTTGTAATTTTTCTAAAAGATTGACGAATTAAAAAAAATCCTTTCGATCAATTTTGTAATAAAAAATTACCTGAATATCTTTGATGAGCTTAAAAGCTGTGTTTAAATTAGAGCTTGGAGGGCTAATTTCGCCAGGTTCCTTCACGTTTGTACTACGAAAGGTCCTGTAAAATAATGGAAATTTTTAGAATAAATAAACAAATCAGAAGCCCATACAAAGTCTCATACAGTTCTTTAAGGAAGGTTGCTTCTGGATTGGTTGCGTAGTTTCCCCCATCTCTTCCCATTGCTGCTCCAGGATGGTAGAAATTGATTCTCAAATAAGTGTAGTCACCCTCAACAGACTGAGAGATGTTTTTTATCACGGCAATGTGGAAGGGGACAGGAACACCGAACACAGGTAAAATAATTGTCTCGTACTTTTTGTCTAAGAAAGGAAAACACTCAAATATTTAGGTTTGAAAAGAAAATATTAAAAAGTTTTCATACCAACATAAATTTTTAGCTCCTTGACCTCGCGTTCTCTCGGAAGTTGACCAGGGGAGCGGTAAGAAACAGGCGCTTTCCTAACTTTTTCCACTTCTTTCGACTCACCACCAGCCTTGAGCCGCTTCAATGCTTCTTCGTTCATTTTAAGCATTAAAGCCTTTTGATGGGTTTTCCGTTTTTCTTCGGCTGTTGAGTCCTAAATTTATAAATTAATGCCGTTTAGTAATAATCAGAAATACGGAATGACCAAATCTACCAATACCGTTCGCAGTTTTTGGTCAATTACGGCTGATCTACGGCCTCTCCCAAACTTTTCTGGATCAGGCAAGGAGTTCTCTTTTTCATCGTCCTCACTTTCATCGTCATCTTTAAGGAATATGGCAATATTTTTTATCTTTTTTTTGCTCGTTGTCAAGAGAGATGCTGGAGCTCCTTCGTTCACAAGTGCAGTGTCGCCCACGAATAAAGCAATGTCTTTTCCACGAGGGTCTCCAGCATCCTGCAATTGAAAAAATAACTTCTTTTGCTACTCAATTTGTGGAGAAAAGTTTATTTACATACCTTGTTCACAATTCCTGCAAACCCAATATTAACATTGAACACCATCCCTTTTACAGCGACAGCATTGCAGGTTGGAGTGATCGAAAAGCAGCCCTCGCGAAACTCGATACCCATGACAAATCCAAAGTTTTTTGTCAGATTTTGAACCTTAAGAATAAAAATAAGTTAGGTTATTTTGTACCGAAAATAAATTTTTGTCTAACTTACTACGTCTGAGTTCTCCATCTTGATCATGTTTACTGTTTTATTGTACACGTCGCAAAGTTTTGCCCCATGAACTAACTCGCCCATGAGAAACTCTTCTGCATTAACCAATAAATCGTAAATATTCTGCACGTGGTCGGATGGATTCACCTAAATTACAAAAAGAAAAGGTTGAACTTAACAATTAAAAAACTCTTCAAAATCTGAAGAACTCGTAACCTACCAGGAAAGTTCTAGCGATATTAGAGCAATAAGATTTATATCTCACACCAAAGGAACAAACGATTGCACCGAAATGAACGTTTTCCTTGTCAGAGCTTACACTAAACTTTAGCTTGTAGTTGCCCCCTATCAAGAAGCAAATGTTTAAACACTATAAGATTCACAATACCTTGGGGTCAAACTGTCTCACCTGATTGTACAATGACAGGGTAGCAAGCGTCCAGTTGGGAAGTGTCCAAATTGTTGGCATATTTTTTGTCCTAAATATAAACTTTTGCTCTTAAACAGTGGAATGAACATGTCAAACACGAATTTGATTTATTCACAAAGACTATTTTTGGCGCATAATATAAGAATATTTTTTACCTGAATAGCATTTTCGACACCTTCAGCAAGTTTTGAGTGCTTAACTTTTTTGTCGTTGTCAATGATATCCATGATCAATTCTTTTAGGTACTTGCTAAACACATCCTGGCAAACCTGTTAGTTGTGGATTGAAGTACTGATTTAGTTTTGTGATTAAATAGTGTTAGTTTGATGGGATTCCACAGTTATTTACCATACAAGCCTTTTTGATTGTGTTTACTTCGGATTCTTCCTTGGCAGCCATCACAAACGCTGTTGCAGTGCTCACATCAGCATTTTCAAACTTTAATTTAGCCAAATGGGAACGCCAGCTGTCCAAAAAAGGTCCAGACAGTTTGAGGTCTTTTTGAAACACTCCTATCGTTTTCCCTTTCTTCGAGCCTTTAATGGCATCCGTAATTTTTTCAAAATTTTTCTTATCATTATCAGCCTATATAAAAAGTGCCAGCAATTTTAATCAAAGCTTTCATCGGAAACTACAATGCACTCAAAACGAAGCATACCTTGTCACGAGTTAAGAGCTTAATTCCTGGAACGGTTGTGTTGAGATTCGTTTCTATTCTTCTCAAAAAATCAATCTTTTTCTTCGAGGCAAGAAACCAAATATTGCTTTCGGTGAGGACCATGATTGTGTCTGATAATTCATAACCAAATAACCAAGTCTGTAGATAAATAAGCAGATTATAAAAAGTCCAAACAGTCAGTAAAAACAGATTCAAGAGGTATGCCTGAACGGATGTTGACTTTGAGTAGACAACATCTTCGTCAACACCAACAGCCACAACCATAGCATCCATTTTCTTGAATTCTTCTTGAGAGCCATTCTGAAAAAATAAAATGGGAATATTTTACATCTAAAACGCTTTTGAAGACACAAAAATCTTTTCTTACAATTCAAGTATATTAATACAAAAGAATAAGTTTCGTAATCATATAAGATTTGTGCACCGTCAGTATAAGAAATCATTTAAATGAATATTTTTACCTTCCAAGATGTATAAATTCTAGCCATTCGCCTGTAGAAGGCCTCCTGGTCGATCTTAACGTTGCTCATGGCGGCACGTAAGTTCACAAATGATTGGCTTAAAGCTATGCCAAAGTTGCGTGACTTACGTGAAGTTTGGAGTTGAAAATGTAGAAAAAAGGCAAGATTATTCAAACGACACTGCTTTAGACCCTTTTATTTTAAAATACTGTAGTAAATTCTTCCGTTCGGACTTTTCAGTTCGCCAATGTTTCTATTATTTTCTCTCTCGTCTCGACTCGGTTAGCGCCAGATTGAAGCAAATATTCTAAAACAAAACAACAGGAACTTTTTTTCACCAAAAGTTCCTAATATAACTTCCAAAATTTTATAAAGTTTTCAAATTGCTAAAGTCTTTGAATAAAGTCAATTAAAATTAGTTTTCCAACAATTTTCCTTAATTACTTGCTTTTATCAATAATATGGATTTTTAGACCATAATTTATGAAAATAGGAACTTTTTTTGAAAGGTTCAAAAATCGGTCACGCAACCTCGTTTTGAAGAAATACTTTGAAGGTTTTTAAAGCATGGCATTTTAGTCATTAGTCCTAGTCCTATATATATATAAATGGGCGTGCAGATGTTTGCTTGTTTGTCTGTCTGTCTGTTGGTATGTGGAGGGTTAATGGAAATCCAACCCCCTGCACTGATCTTGGTGAAATTTTCCACGCATGTCCCCACCTGTCCAAGGAAGGTTTTGGTGCAGGTTTGACCCCCTACCACCTTTGCCTGGGGGGCCTGAAACACTAAAAGCTGATGGACACATTTTTAAGATGCTATGCAGGTTTCAAATTAACCCGGGCAGCTCCGGGTACCTCAGCTAATATTAAATATTTTTGAGTTTAAACTTTAGTGGATGCACCTTCATGCTCCAAACTGTTATAAAAAGACAAAAATGGGCTTCTTTTTGCATATAATCACAATAAAAAAGACTCACATGTACATGACTGTAACGCAAGCTCTTATTTTATAATAAAAGTGTTAATCAGGGAGTCAGGTTGGTCAATTAGGTTACACGCAGGATTTCTATCCCAGTGGCCTGGGTTCGACTCCCACCCGGGATAATCAATCCAAAAAAATTACAAACCACCTAGTGAGGCCTAAAAAATGACCACGAGTCATAAGGCGCGTTCTATAAAATGTTATAAAAAAACTTCATTATAAAAACCAACCATTTTTATTTATGTTATAAACCATTATCCCTTAGGCCTCCCCCTTTCCCTTTAAGAGAATAAATCCAAATTAGAAGAACAGATATTTATGCACTTTTTACAACAATTTCTTTTCTTATAAAGTTTCATCAATAAATAATGAGAAGCACAAGAATAAACCTGAATTTGTTTGATATAATCCCAAAGAAAATTATGCAATTGATAAATACTTGCTGACTTAATTTATGGAGAAAGCAATGTGGATATTGACCACGTGCTTTTAAGACACTCATCCAATCTCTTCAAAGTTTTACAAAATCACTATAAATTTTGTTCATTTGTAGATTAATAACCTAACAAAGATATTTTTTAAACATACTTCCCAATTGAAAGTCTTATTTTTACTCAATTTTCCTTGTTCTAGGTTGCGTGATCGACTTTTTTTGGAGGTGAAGTACTTCATTTTTTCCATCATGGCTCCTACTTTGATATGATTTGGTGATGAAACTTCAAAAAATAGCAAATTCTGTTTGACAAAATCAAAGTCTTTTCAGCTTGAAATCACTCAATTTGAAAATTTGTTCATATATTCTCAAAACTTTTTTTTTTCAAATTTATATATAAGGGGAGTCAATTCTAGTAACTTTCATCAAAAATAGTTCTTAATAATTTGTCTGTAATATTTTTACATCGATCATCAGCTTGTTTTTACCAAAGTTTACATTAAAATTAAACCAGCAATATTGTTTATATTTATGCATAATGAAGAAATTGAAGAAAAATTAAAGTCATTCATTCACTGTCAACTCCTGAAAACTTTATTATTTATTGAAAAGATAAGGAGGACTAGCTGTGACGAAGCTATAAAAACTGATTCAGTTCTCTCCTACCAAGAAAACATACAAAGGATCAGGTATGTTTTAGTTTCAAGTATATAATATTAAACACTAATTAGAGATGAATGGGAATTAGCTATTAGGTGGACAATTTCTGGAGCTAGAAAATGGGTCAGGCAGGAAGCAGTCACGGTCATCACGGAGGGGCAACTTCTGTTGACGGTAGAAGGTCGACTGCAGGGTCTGGTGAGTCGAAAGAAATCATGAAATTATTTTTGAACATTATAATAGAAATGACTTGTGTTTTTTAGGTGTCAATTTTGGTAGCACGGCACAACAGGCTCATTGGCATCATGGCACTGGAGATCAGAATGCCGACGGTCAGGTGAGATGAGGTTTGACATCGTCAGAAAAGAAAGACCTTTTGTGAAAAGCAAATAAATAGCTAATTATCATCCTTGTTTAATGGAATATCAAGACAGCAAAAACTTATAAAACGGTTGCTCACACGTGAAATAAAAAAGTCAATTAACTCTGAATCAATATTTAATGCAAATACATAATCTGGCTGTGGATTTTGAATTATTTTCTTTTTGATCTCTATTTAAATAACTAACAAAGAATTTGAAACAATCCAGCAGTTATTAGATCAAAGAAATTCCAAGCAGAAAAGTCAAAAATATTATATTTACCATAATTATTTTGATTTCAGACGGGTCCCCTGGCCATCACGGCCGGTCGTCCCAATAGCAGTGTGTCACCGGTGACCAAGGGTTACAGGCCTCGAGCTACAACTGAGAGTGGCCATCGTCCCACTCGAGTACTTCGCCAACACACGGCAGACGATGCTAATCGACACATTAAAAACGACAACGTATCGGCAGTGATCAAAGATTCTGAAGTCAACGAATTTGATCAGAGAAGGTAAAAACTGGTCAAGGAACTTATTTGAAACAAGTTTTCTGTTTCACAATGCAGATATATTTTTGAGAAAATGAAATGTCTATTTTAAGTATCGGCCTTGATGGCGAGTCGAGAGAAAAGGGACTGCCAACCATTTTCAAATATTCTGGAACTGGAAATGAAGTTTATGTTTGTGGTACGTAGGAAACTTGTATTTAAGATTATTTTGGGATAAAGTCTTGCTACGATTACCAAAAAGTGTTAATCTAAAAAAGAAGTTTTTTTGACGAATCAAAAAAGTTGCCCCAGAGAATTATGTTTTTTTCACTTGATTGGACAAAATTTTATTTCACAGCTTTCTTGTATTTTTTTGTTTGCAGGTACGAAGTTTTGTCACGCAAATAAAAAAACCCTCCTCTTTGAATCTTTTTTTCATTAAAGGACACTTTCTTATTTTTTTCAATTCAGGAACATTTAACGGTTGGCAAAAGCTGAGAATGAATCGTTCTGCAAAAGACTTTGTTGCCATAGCAGAATTGGCAGAGGGAAACCATGAATATAAGTTTCTCGTTGATGGGCAGTGGGTAAACGACAATAACTCACCCGTTATTGAAACAGAGCAAGGTAATATCCTGTAAAATCTTCCATCCATTTTCCTGACCACAGAAATCTTCTATTTCTGCAGGATTCAAGAACAATATTATCAAAGTCCAAAA
>Ga0194133_10008644_pt1 | contig 11839 bp, 9 predicted proteins | sample TA2KigOf40mmetaG_FD_155448 | JGI IMG/M metagenome (GOLD analysis project Ga0194133, IMG submission 155448) | Freshwater microbial communities from Lake Tanganyika, Tanzania - TA2015055 Kigoma Offshore 40m | ecosystem: Environmental > Aquatic > Freshwater > Lake | place: Tanzania: Lake Tanganyika...
TTGACGCGCTGGTCAACAACGCCGGGTTCGGCGAGGTGGGGCCGCTTGAAACGATGCCGCTCGAGCGGGCGCGGGCGATCTTTGAGGTCAATGTGTTCGGGTTGATGGGCCTCACCCAGCTGCTCCTGCCGGCCATGCGTGAGCGCGGGCAGGGCCGCATCGTCAATGTCTCGTCGATCGCAGGGCGCTGGGTGAGCCCTGGTTCGGGGTGGTACGGCGCCAGCAAACATGCGCTCGAGGCGATCAGCGATGCCCTGCGCCTTGAGCTCCATCGCTTCGGCGTGCAGGTGGTGCTGATCGAGCCGGGTCTGATCGCGACAGACTTCGCTGCGGTGGCTGATCCTTCGATCCAGCAGGCGCAGACCTGCGCGATCTACGGCCCCATGATGGCCAGGGTGCGTGCTGGCTGGAGCAACGTCTACCGCGGTGCGTCATCACCGCTGGTGGTCGCCCGCACGATCGAAACCGCGCTGACCACCCCCAGGCCCCGGGCCCGCTACCGCTGCGGTCATCAATCGGTGTCTGTGCTGGTTAACCGGTTGCTGCCGACGCGTCTGTGGGACGTCTTTGTGCGTTCGCAGATGACCTGAGCGCCCCACCAGCCAACAGAAAGGCGCCCCGGATCGGGCGCCTTAGCACCGGTTGCGGAGCGTGACCTTGGCATCTGGGGCCTGCTCCGGTCGGGTGTCTGTCTTGAGGGTCACGGCTCGGTTCAGAGATGCTCGGGGCTTGACCTGAACGGTTGTGACCCGGGCCCGGGTTATGCAGCCCGGGATGTCACACAGCGTGGATTCGTCGTGGCGTCTAGTTCATCGGCTACGGGGTGGCGTACGCGCTGCGCCACCGAGGATGTTGTTGCCTGAGGCATTTCGGGCACACCTCCTGCGTGTGCACCGGCACGGGTGATCCCTGGCCGGACTCTGCTGGAGGGTGAAGGTCGGGTCGGCTCCCGCCCTCCCCTCAACTTCAATGTACGTCTTTCCCTCTGCTGCAGTGGGTCTGGGCAGTTCCTGTTCCCGTACCTGCGCCCATCAGGGCGGTTCTCACGGCAGGGCGGTGGGGTCTGCCGACCAGCGGTGGTGAGGGCCGAATCGATCGGTTCGGCTCTCCTGATCCTGCTCTGGATCCGGCGCCGCGAAGGTGTGTGCACCGGGGCGAACGACACCCCGTGACCTGATCCTTCGCCATCCGAACCATGCGAACCCTGCGTTCTTCTTCTGCTTCCGCCTTCGATCTGTTCGATCGCATCGAGCAGCAGCTCAGCCAGCAACTGCAGAGCGCCGAGCGCGTGCCTGCCGCCGAGGTGCATGAAACCCCCGACGCCTACCGGGTGGTTGTTGAGCTGCCCGGTGTCGCCAGGGATGCCATCGACGTCAAGGCCACCGATCGCAACCTGGTGATCAGCGCCGAGCGCCGCAGCCCAGACGCCGAGCAGAGCGAGACCCAGCCCAACCTGCTGGTGAGCGAGTTTCGCTACGGCACCTGGAGCCGCAGCTTCCGTTTCCCCCAGCCGATCGAGCGCGACCAGCTGGTGGCCAGCTACCAGGGCGGGCTGCTCAGCATCACCGCCCCCAAGGCCAACACCGTGACCTCGGTGCAGGTGAAGGTCGAGGGCTGAGTGCCCTGCACAGGCCCGCTTCACACCATGAGAACACCCCCTGCCCCCGGCGCAAGCCGGGGCTTTTTTGTGGTTAGGGTCTGAGCCTCTACGGGGCTGCAGTTGTGGTGGTTGAGGTGCTGAGCGAGGCCCAGCGCCGCAAGTGGGACGGCAGCGACGATCTGCTCTTCTACGCCGAGCCGCGCTTCGTACAGCATCTCGATGGGGCGTTCCGCCAGCGGCTCACCGAGCTCTACCGCGAGCGTCTGCCAGCTGGGGCGGTGGTTCTCGATCTGATGTCGAGCTGGGTGTCGCACCTGCCCGATGAGGTGATCTATGAGCGCGTCATCGGCCACGGCCTCAACGAGAAGGAACTTGCTGCCAACAGGCGGCTCGATCGCCATTGGTTGCAGAACCTCAACCTTGATCAGAAGCTTCCCCTCAAAGACAGCAGCGTCGACGCGGTGCTGATCGTGGCGGGTTGGCAGTACCTGCAGTACCCCGAGGCGGTGGCTGCTGAGCTGCTGCGCATCACCCGTCCCGGTGGTCAGCTGATCGTGGCCTTTTCAAACCGCATGTTCTTCACCAAGGCGCCGCAGATCTGGGCCGATGGCAGTGACCGCGACCATCTCGCCTATGTGGCCCAGGTGCTGATGGCCCAGGGCTGGCCCAGGCCTGAGCTGATCGCCGAGCAGACCCGCGCCCAGGGGTGGAAGGGCCTGATCGGCGGCACGGGCGATCCCTTTTTTGCGGTGATCGCCACCAGGCCTGCTGGGTGAGAGGCAAGACATCGCACCTGTGGCAGCCACGCGAGAGCGTGCCGGCGCAGGATCTGCTTCCAAAGCGCTCCTGGACCAGAATCGAGCCATGGCGCTACGGGGGCTGGTTCATCTGCTGGTGTTGACCCTGCCTTTGGGGCTGGGATCAGCCGTTCTGGCACAGAGCGCCACGGTCGTTTCGATTGGCGATGGCGACACGGTGCGGGTGCGCCTCAGTGGGGGCATGCGCACCGTGCGGCTGGCCTGCATCGACGCCCCCGAAATGGCACAGAAGCCCTGGGGCCAACAGGCCCGGCAGCAACTGCAGCACCTGGCGCCCATTGGCTCTGCTGTCGAGCTGCGCAGCAAAGCCACCGACCGCTATGGCCGTCTGGTGGCCGAGCTCTACCGCGGCGGGCGCACCATCAACCAGACCCTGGTGAGCAGCGGGGCTGCTTATGTCTACTGGCAGTTCATCGCAGCTTGTGACCGGCAGACCTACAGCCGCCTGGAGACGCAGGCCCGGCTGCAGCGTCTTGGGGTGTGGAGCATCCCTGGCGGCATCCCCCGTCCTTGGGATGTGCGCCGCGGCGGCAAAGGGCGGCTCAGCTCAACAGGTCAGCACACCTCAGGCCAGCGTTACCGCTGTCGCGAGATCGGCTCCTATGCCATGGCGCAGCAGCTGTTGGCTCAGGGGCACAGCTATCTCGACGGGGATGGGGATGGCAAGGCCTGCGAGGCCTTGCTGTGAGCTCAGCGAGTTGTAGGGCTCATGGGCCTTCAGCCCGCTGAGCCTCGTCAATCAGCCGTTGCACCCGCTCCAGCAGGGTTTCGTTGCTGAAGCGGCTGTTGAGCCGCTCCACCAGCAGTGGAAACGCCAGTGGGCCCGGCCGGGCGGTGCGCTCCAGCTGCCAGCGGCAGCCGGCCAGGCGCTGCAGGGCGGCCGCCAGCCGCGGACGCTCGAGCTGCTCCTGGAGCACCTCGCGGCGGGCCTGATCCAGCAGCAGGTGATCGGGTTCGTGCTTTTGAAAGACGTCAAACAGCAAGGCTGCGCTGATCTGCAGCTGGCCACCGGTTTTGCTTTGGCCCGGCATGGCCTGGGTGATCAGACCGCTCACCTGGGCAATGGCGCGAAAGCGCCGCCGGCACAGTTCTGAAAAGTTCAACGCCTGCTCCAGGTCGCCGTCGAGCTGCTCGACATCGAGCAGCTCTTCGCCATGGAGCTCGAGCAGCTCGTCAAAGGGGTAGCCCTTGGGGGCCAGCAGCTCAAAGCCGTAGTCGTTGACCGAGACGGTGATCGTGCTGGCGCGGTGGCGGGCCAGCCGCCAGGCCCATAAAAAGCCAATCCCCTCATGCACAAAGCGACCCTCAAAGGGGTACACAAACAGGTGGCTGCCTTCGCGGCTTCGGCAGTGCTCCAGCAGCAGCTCATCGCGTCTGGGCAGCCGCGAGAGGTTGTGCTGCCGTTGCAGCAGCGGCTCCAGGGCCTGCAGTTCGGGGGTGTCGAGCTCGGTTTCGCCGTGCATCGCCTGGGCGCAGCGGTCGACCTCGTCGCGCAGGGCGCTGCTCAGCAAGTCAGAGAGGGCCATCTGGCCGCCGGCCCAGGCGGGCACGGTGCTGCTCTTTTTGCTGCTGGCCTTGACCTGGGCGGTCATCTCGCGCAGGCGCACGAATTCGAGCTGACGCCCAGCAAAGAAGAAGACATCGCCGGGCTTGAGCCGGCCGATGAACGCCTCTTCCACATGGCCGATGACGCTGCCGCGCACAAACCGCACCGTGACCGAGCGATCAGCGGTGATCGTGCCGATGTTGAAGCGATGGCTCCTGGCGATCGCCGCCTCGAGCACCCGGTAGCGGTAGAGGGCCCCATCGGCGGCTGTTTCGTCGTCGTTGAGGTTGCAGCGCACCAGTTTTCGGTAACGGGGATAGGCCGCCAGGCTCTGGCCGCCGTGCTCCAAACAATCAAGGCACCACTGCCACTGGGAATCGCTGAGCTTGCGAAAGCTCCAGCTTCGGCGCACCGTCTCCAGCTCCTGCTCGGGCACAAAGCCCGGCCCGCAGGCCAGGGTGACCAGGTGCTGCAGCAGCACATCGAGCGGCAGCTCGGGCGGGCGCCGGTGCTCCACCAGACCGCCTTGAAGGCCGCGGCGCATGGCACTCACCTCGAGCAGCTCAAGGGCGTTGGTGGGCATGAACAGCACCTGCGAGGTGCCGCCGGGGCAGTGGGCGCTGCGGCCGGCGCGCTGCAGCAGCCGCGCCAGGTTCTTGGCGCTGCCGATCTGCACCACCCGCTCCACCGGTTGAAAGTCGACCCCCAGATCTAGTGAGCTGGTGCAGACCACCCAGCGCAGCTCGCCGCTCTTGACCCGCGCTTCGATCGCTTCGCGCTCGGAGCGATCAATGGCGCTGTGGTGCAGCGCCAGGGCGTCGTCCATTTCGGGGCAGGCGAAGCGCAGGCACTGGTGCCAGCGTTCGGCCTGGTTGCGGGTGTTGGTGAACAGCAGTGTGCTCACCCCAGGCTCCAGGCTGGCCACCAGCTCTTCGTACATGCGCAGGCCCAGGTGGCCGCCCCAGGGGAAGCCGTCGATGCTCTCTGGTAGCAGGCTTCTGATCGCCGTCTGCCGTTCGATGCTGCTGGTGATGAGCCGGGGCACCGGTCCGTCGCCAACGGCTGCACGCGCGGCCTCCTCGAGGTTGCCGATCGTGGCGCTGATCGCCCAGGTGCGCAGCGCCGGCCTGAGCCGCCGCAGCCAGCTGAGGCACAGCTCGGCCTGCACGCCGCGCTTGCTGCCCATGAGCTCGTGCCATTCGTCGAGCACCACGGCCTGCAGCCGGGCAAACAGCTCCGGTGCCTTGGTATTGGCCAGCAGCACGCTGAGCGATTCGGGTGTGGTGATCAGGATCTGGGGCGGGGTGCGCAGCTGCCGGGTGCGTTCCGTGCTGCTGGTGTCGCCGTTGCGGATGCCGACCCGCAGCGGCCAGCCCATGGCGCTGATCGGCTGCTCGATCGCCAGGGCCAGATCGCGGCTCAGGGCCCGCAGCGGGGTGATCACCAGCAGCCGCAGGCCGGTGGGGTTGCCTTCGGCCAGCAGTTCGGCGATGGGGCCCATGACCGCGGCATAGGTCTTGCCTGAGCCGGTGGGCACCTGGATCAGGCCGCTCTCGCCCGCCAGGTAGGCGTCCCAGCTCTGGCGCTGGAACTCCATCGGCGCCCAGCCCTGCTGGCTGAACCAGGCTTCGATGGGGGCGAGCACGGTCATGCTCTCGGCTCCAGCAACGCCAGCGCAGTGGCCAGGGTGTCGGCCTCGCTGGCGGGCTTGTCGCGGCGCCAGCGGCTGATGCGCGGGAAGCGCACGGCGATGCCGCTCTTGTGGCGCGTTGAGCGTTGGATTCCCTCAAAGGCCAGCTCGAAGACCTGCAGCGGCTCAACGGCGCGTACCGGCCCGAAGCGCTCGCTGGTGTGGCTGCGGATCCAGCGGTCCAGCGCCGTGATCTCGCCGTCGTCCAAGCCCGAGTAGGCCTTGGCGAAGCTCACCAGCTGACCGCTGCCATCCCACAGGCCAAAGGTGTAATCGGTGAACAGGTTGGCGCGGCGGCCGCTGCCCGCCTGGGCGTACAGCAGCACCGCATCCAGGGTGTAGGGATCGAGCTTGTGCTTCCACCAGTGGCCCCGCCTGCGCCCCGCCAGATAGGGCGAGTCCATGGCTTTGAGCATGAGGCCCTCGGCGCCGCAGTCCCTGGCCTGCTGGCGCAGCGGCTCCAGTTGCTCCCAGTGCGCGAGGGTCAAACGCTCCGATAGGCGCAGGATCCCGGCCGCGGGGATCGATGTCTCCAGAGCCGTGCGGCGTTGGCTCAGGGGTCTGGGGCGCCAGTCGTCGCCTCCCCACTCGAGCAGGTCGTAAGCCACAAAGGCGGCTGGGCAGTCGGCCAGCAGCTTGCGGCCCGGGCTTTTGCGGCCCAGACGCCGTTGCAACTGCGCAAAGCTGGCGGGTTGCGTGCTGCCGGGGTGCCAGATGATCACCTCGCCATCAAGCACGGTGCCATCGGCCAGAGCCGTTGCGGCATCAATCAGCTCTGGAAAGGCGTCATTGAGCAGCTCTTCGCCGCGACTCCAGAGAAAACTCTGGCCCTGACGGCGAATCAGCTGGCCGCGGATGCCGTCCCATTTCCACTCGGCGAGCCAGTGTTCGGCGGGGCCCGGCAGTGGGCGCTCGAGCGGCGAGGCCAGAAAAAACGGATACGGACGGCTGGGTACAGCGGCGAGCGCATCGGTTGGGCCCAGCAGGGCCTCCCAGGCCTGGGCGGTGGGGCTGAAGCCGCCCATCAGCCGGTGTTGCAGCACGGCGTCCTCGACGCCGCTGAGCTGCGCCAGCGCCTTGACCACCAGCCCTTTGGCCACGCCGATGCGCAGCCCACCGGTGAGCAGCTTGTTGGCCACCAGCAGCTGCTGGGCGCTGAGCCCCTGCCACAGGCGGCGCACGGCTGCGGCCTGCTGCTCGGGATCAGGGGCCGCTGCCGCCTGCGGCAGCAGCACCTCCATCCAGTGATGGAGTGGTTGCGAGCTCAATGGCTCAGCCTTCGAGGCGTCCTTGCGTTGATCGTCACCGACTGCAGAGACCTGCTGCCATAGCAGCGCGATGGTTTCGGCCGAATCGCCGACATGGCTGTAGCAGTCGTCGAACAGCCAGTCGGGCAGGGGCGATTGCTCCAGGCAGATCTGGCGCAGGCGGCGGCCGCTGATCAGCCGGCGGCGGCTGCCCCCCAGCAGCACCTGCAGTGCCCAGGCCGCATCACGCCCTGGGCACTGGCTGAAGAAGTCCACCAGGGCGCCCACCTTGGCGTTGTTGCCGCGGCTGACATCCAGCCGCTCGATCAGCTCAGCGAACGTCTGCATGGCGCAGACGCTGCACCGTGATCAGGGCCGCAGCCCCATAGATCAGGGTGTAAGGCACGGTCAGCGCGCTCCATTGTTGGTCGGCCAGCCAGGTCGCCACGAGCGGAGCGGTGCCAGCAAACAGTGCCATGGCCAGCGAATAGGCGATCGAAAACACGGCGCAGCGCTGCCGCGTCGGCACCAGCAGCACCCCCAGCACCCCCTGGGCGCCCATGGTGACCATGACCGGTACGACCAGCAGCAGTTCAGAGACGGCCAGATGCACAAGCTGCCCCTGCTGGCCGATCAGCAGACCCAAGGGCGCCAGCAGCACCAGGGCCACATTGCCCCAGCGGTTCACCGGCAGCATGCCGAAGCGATCGGCCAGCACGCCGCCGCCGATGGCCAGCAGCAGGCCCCCGGTCTGGATCACGGTGGCAATGGTGTTGGCCGCCGCGGTGTTGCCACTGCGTTGGCCCGCCAGGTCGACCAGATACACAAACGCCAGATAGAAGATCACGTTGGCAAAGCTCACCAGGCCGATCACCTGCAGCACCAGCCGCCATTGGCCTGTGACCTCGCCAAGCCGCGCCAGCACAGCCCTGCCGACAGCGCCAAGATCGCGCGCAACCGGGGCGTCCTCCTGCGGGCTCAGGGTTTCGGGCATGCCGCGCCGCATCCACAGCCCCAGCACCGCCACCGCAGCCCCCAGCAGAAACGGCAGCCGCCAGCCCCAGCTGGCCATGGCGGTTTCGCCCAGAGTCCACGCGGCCAGCGCCGCGGTCAGCGAGCCACAGCTGAAACCCAGCAGCCCCCCGGCGACCGCCAGGCTTGAGAGGTAGCCGGCGCGCCCCTTGGCGGCGGCTTCGGTGGCGTAGGTGATGCTGCCCGTGAACTCGGCCCCCACCGAAAAGCCCTGCACCATGCGCAGCAGCACCAGCAGCAGCCCAGCGGCCACGCCGATCTGGCTGTGGGTGGGCAGCAGGCCGATCAGCAGGCTCGAGAGCCCCATGATCACGATGCTGAGGCTCAGCATCAGCCGCCGTCCCAGCAGATCACCCAGCGGCCCCAGCACCAGGCTGCCGATCGGGCGCATCAGGTAGCCGACCGCAAACACCCCGAAGGCCGCCAGGGTCTGCAGGCCGGGCACCTCGGCCGGGAAGAAGGCCCGGCCCAGGTCGCTGGCGACATAGCCGTAGACAGCAAAGTCGTACCACTCGAGCGCATTGCCCAGCAGCGCGGCCAGGGCGGCGCGGTGCCGCTGGCGGGGGGTCAGATCAAGCTCCATCGGGCGCATCCTCGCTGCTGTTGGCCTCGTTGTCGCTGCGTTCGGTGGCAAAGGCGCCATCGAGCGGTTCGGCGGCGATGCTCTCGACCTCGCGCAGGTAGCGCGCCAGGCCGTCGCTGTTGCCGTGGGTCACATAGACCTGCCGGGCGCCCGACTCGCGCACGCTGCTGAGCAGGCCGTTCCAGTCGGCGTGGTCGCTCAGCACAAAGCCGCGCTCGTAGCCGCGGCGGCGGCGGGCCCCGCGCACGGCCATCCAGCCGCTGACAAAGGCGGTCTGGGGCGCTTTGAAGCGTTTCATCCAGACCGAACGGTGCGCCGACGGCGGTGCGATCACCAGCCGTCCGGCCAGCTCGGCGTGGCGATCCAGGCTGCTCATCGCGCGGCTGGGCGGAAGCTGCACCCCCGCCTCGCGGTAGGGCTCCATCAGCGCTTCAACGGCGCCATGCAGCAGGATCTCGTCGCTGATCCCAAGCTGCGCCAGCTCGGCCAGCACCCGCTGCGCCTTGCCGAAGGCGTAGCAGAACAGCAGCGAGGGCCGCTCGGGCGCCGATTGCCACCAGCTGACGATCTCGCGGGCCACGGCCGCACCGCTCTGCCAGCGGTAGATCGGCAGGCCGAAGGTGGCTTCGGTGATGAACACATCGGCGCCCACCGGCTCAAACGGCGCGCAGCTCGGATCGGCGCAGCGCTTGTAGTCGCCGCTCACCAGCCAGCTTTCGCCACCGGCCTCCAGGCGGACTTGGGCGCTGCCCAGAACATGGCCGGCACTGTGAAACGACACCCGCGCCCCGCCGATGCGGTGCAGCTGCCCGTAATCCACCGGGATCAGGTTGATGCCAGCCCCCAGGCGCTGGCGCAGGATGCCCTCGCTGGCGCCGGTGGCCCAGTACTCGCCGCAGCCCGGCCGGGCGTGGTCGGCGTGGGCATGGGTGATCAGGGCCCGCGGCACCGGCCGCCAGGGATCGATCCACGCCTGCGCCGCGCGGCAGTAGAGCCCCTGGGGGGTGAGCTCCAGCAGACCGCCGGCGGGAAGCATGCGATGGGCTGCAGTTTGCGCAGCAGATTGTGGCGGTTGTTGACGGCGCCTGCTGGCGTCTTTAGTCAGGGTTAGACCGCCTGCCTGTTGCCGCCATGGGCCTCGACGACTTTCGCGACGAGCTCGCCGCCACGGCAGCGGCCCTGGCGGCGCCCGGCACCGGCCTGCTGGCGGCCGATGAGTCGACCGGCACGATCGGCAAACGCTTCGAGGCGATCGGCCTGGAGAACAGCGAGGCCAACCGCCGCGCCTACCGCACCCTGCTGGCGACCACCCCCGGACTGGCCGAGCACATCAGTGGTGTGATCCTGTTTGAGGAGACCCTCTTTCAGGACAGCGATCCAGCGGTGCTGGCCGCTGCCGCCGCCGATGCCGCCCCTGAGCCTGGCAGCGGCGATCCCAAACCGATCGTTGCCCTGTTTCAGGACAAGGGCATCGTGCCCGGGATCAAAGTCGACCAGGGCGTCGAGCCGCTGGCCGGCGGCCTGGCGGGTGAGAGCTGGTGCACCGGGCTCAAGGGGCTGGGCGAGCGCGCTGCGCGCTACTACGCCCGTGGGGCGCGTTTTGCCAAGTGGCGCGCTGTGCTGCAGATCCGCGCCGATGGCTGCCCCAGCGAGCTGGCGATGCGAGAGAACGCCTGGGGCCTGGCCCGCTACGCCCGCACCTGTCAGGAGTATGGGCTGGTGCCGATCGTCGAGCCCGAGATCCTGATGGACGGCGAGCACGACATTGTCACGACCGCATCGGTGCAGGAGTGGGTGCTGCGGACGGTGTACGAGGCCCTGGCTGTCAACGGGGTGTTTCTCGAGGGCAGCCTGCTCAAACCCTCGATGACCACGGCCGGTGCCGATTGCGCCAACCGTCCCAGCGTCGACGAGGTGGGCGAGTTCACAGTGCGCACCCTGGGGCGCACCGTGCCGGCGGCGGTGCCAGCGATTCTGTTTTTGAGCGGTGGGCTCAGCGAGGAGGACGCCAGCCTCTGCCTCAACGCGGTCAACGAGGCCGCTGCCATGGGCTTTGCCCCCTGGCACCTGGGCTTTTCGTTTGGCCGGGCCTTGCAGCACTCGTGCCTCAAGCACTGGGGAGGGCGCGATGTGGCGGCGGGCCAGACCGCCCTGCTGGCCAGGGCGCGGGCCAACGGTGCCGCCAGCCGCGGCGCCTATGTGGCCGGCAGTGAGCCCTCTGACGACGAGAGCCTGTTTGTCTCGAACTACAGCTATTAAGCGCTGAGCTCCAGCATCCGCTGGATGGGCGCCAGGGCCCGCTGGCGAATCTCTTCGTCAAGCTCGATCGCCGGGCTCAGGGTTTCCAGACACTGGTGCAGCTTCTCAAGGGTGTTGAGGCGCATGTAAGGGCAGGCATTGCAGCTGCAGCCGTCGGTGCCGGGCACCTCGATGAAGGTTTTGCCCGGCACCTTCAAGCGCATCTGGTGCAGGATCCCAGGCTCAGTCAGGACGATGAAGCTGGTGGCCTCGCTTTCACTGGCGCGGCGCAGCAGCTTGCTGGTCGAGCCGATGAAATCGGCCAGATCCAACAGGTGCGGCAGGCATTCGGGGTGGGCCAGCACCTCGGCATCCGGGTGCTCGGCCTTCAGCCGCAGGAGGGCCTGTTCGCTGAAGCTCTCGTGCACGATGCAGCTGCCGGGCCACAGGGTGAGTTCGCGGCCGCTCTGGGCCTGCACCCAGCGCCCCAGGTTCTGGTCGGGGGCAAACAGCACCGGCCGATCGGCGGGCAGTTGTCTGACCAGATCGACGGCGTTGCTGCTGGTGCAGATCAGATCGCTCTGGGCCTTGATCGCCGCTGAGCAGTTGATGTAGCTGACGACGATGTGATCGGGGTGCTCGGCCCTGAAGGCCGCAAAGGGCCCTGGCGGACAGGCATCGGCCAGGCTGCAACCGGCGGCCAGATCGGGGATCAGCACCGTTTTGCCTGGGCTGAGGATCTTGGCCGTCTCGGCCATGAAGTGCACGCCGCAGAAGACGATCACCTCGGCGTCGGTGGCAGCGGCCTGGCGCGAGAGCTCGAGCGAATCACCGATGAAATCGGCGATGTCCTGAATCTCTGGCTCCTGGTAGTAGTGCGCCAGGATCACGGCCCTGCGCTCGCGCCTGAGCCGCTCGATGGCCGCAATGTGCTCAGCGTCGCTGGCGGCTGTGCTCTGGGATGCCGCAAAAACCACGCCGAAGCGCCCTGGGCGAGAATGATCGCCCACCCTAGGTGTGGTTGTGCCCCTGCAAGGCGAGTCAGCCCCGTTGCGCCTCGCGATTGCTGGAGATCTGCATGGGCA
>Ga0194133_10008645_pt1 | contig 11838 bp, 8 predicted proteins | sample TA2KigOf40mmetaG_FD_155448 | JGI IMG/M metagenome (GOLD analysis project Ga0194133, IMG submission 155448) | Freshwater microbial communities from Lake Tanganyika, Tanzania - TA2015055 Kigoma Offshore 40m | ecosystem: Environmental > Aquatic > Freshwater > Lake | place: Tanzania: Lake Tanganyika...
GGCACTGGATCGGGATGCAGAAGCGCCTGACCGAGACGCCGCGCATCTTCCACGTGAACTGGTTCCGCAAGGGGGCGGACGGGAAGTTCCTGTGGCCGGGCTTCGGGGACAATATGCGCGTCCTGAAGTGGATCGTGGACCGGGCGCGGGGGCGGGCGCTGGCGCGGGAGACCCCGATCGGCTGGATGCCGCATTACGAGGATCTGGATTGGACCGGGATGGATTTCCCGCGGGAGCAGTTCGAGGCGCTGCAGCACTTTGACCGCGCCCGGTGGCGGCAGGAGGTGATCGGCCACGAGGAGCTGTTCCTGGACCTGCACGCGCACCTGCCGAAGGAAATGATCTACGAGCGCGAGCTCCTGATCTGCCGGATGTAGCGCGGGGGGCGGCGCCGGCAAGTGCGGCTTGCCTCCGGGGCGGCGCCCGCAACCCTCGCGCCGAATGCCCAATCCCGCGTCCCCGCCGCTGCCGGTGACCGTCGCGATTCCGACGTACAATCGCGCCGGCTGGCTGCGCCAGACCCTCGCGGGCCTGGTGGCGCAGGACTTTCCGGCGGGCGATTACGAGATTCTGGTGGTCGACAACAATTCGCGGGACGAGACCGCGGCGGTGGTGGCGGAGTTCGCGGGGGCGAACCCGTCGCCGCGCCTTCTCCGCGAGCCGCGCCAGGGGCTGGACCACGCGCGCAACCGGGCGGTGGTCGAGGCGCGGGGGCAGGTGCTGCTATTCGGGGACGATGACATTCTGGTGGCGCCGGACTGGATCCGGCAGCTGGCGGGGCCGTTGCTGGCGGACACCGAGGGGCGGATCGGGGCGGTCGGGGGCGAGGTGATCCCGGTGTTCCCGGAGGGCCAGCCGGAGTGGATCAGCGACTGGCACGCGCCGCTGGCGTTCCGGCCGGACGCGGGGCCCCTCACGCCGGAGCAGTGCCCGATGGGGGCGAACCTCGCGTTCCCGCGGCGCGTGTTTGAGCGGCTGGGGTTGTTCCACACCGGGTTGGACCGGGCGGCGGGGAACTATTTCTCGGGCGGCGACAGCGAGATGGTGCGGCGGGTGCGCCGGGCGGGGCTGGAGGTGTGGTTCAGCCCGGCGGCGGCGGTGCGGCACCAGATGCCGGCGAGCCGGACCACTTTCCGCTATGCGGCGCGGCACGCGTTCGATTCGGCGCGTTCGCGGGTCATTGACCGGGCGGGCCAGCCGGGGGGGGCTGGATACCTGCTGGCGCGGCTGCCGGCGAATGGCCTGAAGCTGGCGACCTTTGCGGTGCTGGCGCTGCTGCAGGGCCTCTGCCTGCGGCCGGGCAGGGCGAAGCAGGCCCTCGTGCGCGCGTGGCGGTCCTGTGGTTACCTGTACCAGATCCCGCGGAGTCTCGCGGGCCGGAGGTGAGGCGATGACGGCGCTCCCCTCCCCTCTTCCGGCGCTGGCGGTGGTCATCGTGGCCCGCAACGAGGCCGCGAACCTGCCGCGGTGCCTGGCCAGCGTGCGCGGGTGGACGGCGGAGGTGATCGTGGCCCTGAACGGGACGACGGACGCGAGCGCCGAGATCGCGCGGGCGGCGGGGGCGGTGGTCCACGAGGTGCCGTGGCAGGGTTACCGGGACACCAAGAACGCGGCGTTGGCCCTGGCGGGCCAGCCGTGGGTGCTGGCGCTGGATGCGGACGAGGAGGTGTCGCCGGAATTGCGGGCGGAGATCCGGCGTTTCCTGGCGGCGCCGGGGGCGCACGCGGGGGCACGGTTCCCGCGGAAGACGTGGTTCATCGACCGGTGGATCACGCACGGGGACTGGTATCCGGACCATTGCCTGCGCCTGTTGCTCAAGGAGCGTTCGCGGTGGGTGGGTGACCCCTTTGTGCACGAGCGGGCCGAGTGTGACGGGCCGGTGGCGACCTTGCGGGCGGACCTGCTGCACCATTCCTTCCCCAGCCTGGCGGCGCACGTGGCGAAGGTGAATCCGTTCGCGGACCTGTTTTTGCGGCAGCAGCAGGCGCGGGGCGGGCGGTTCTCGCTGGGCGCGGGCGTGTTCCGGCCGGCGTGGCGGTTCTTCCGCGGGTATGTGCTGCGGCGGGGGTTTCTCGATGGGTTCCCGGGGTGGTACATCGCGTGGGCGACCGCGTTCGGGGCGCTGGTGCGGTATGGCCGCCTGTACGAGGCGGAGCGCCGGAGGGATCCCGATGCCTAGGAAGCGCGAGCCGCACGCGTTCAGCCGGCTGGCCGAGCAACTGGTGGCGGACCTGCGGGGCGTGCCTTCGGACGTGCCAGCGCGGTCGCGTCCCCGGGCGACCCAGCCGCTTTCCGGCCTGATGGAGGCCTTGCGGCAGGAGTACCGGCTGGGCCGGGACGCGCCGGAGTACACCTTGCGCGAGCGGTGGCGGGAGATCGTGGGGGCGGCGGCGGCGGCCTATTCCCATCCCGTCACTTTGGAACGAAACCTCCTGCAGGTGCTGGTCTCGCACGCCGTGGTGCGCAACGAACTGTTCCACCACCGGGAACTCATTCTGGGACGGATCCGCGAGGTGCCGGGCTGCGAGGGCGTGAACGGCATCAACCTGCGGATGGGTTGAGCTGCACTGGCGGCAACGCCGGCGCCGGGGTGCGGCGGGTCAGGGTGGCGCGAGGGCGCGGAAGCCGCGGGTGAGGCGGGCGAGGGCCTCGGGCAGACGGGCGGGGTCGAGGGCGCCGTAGGCGATCCGGAGCCGGCAGCCGGCGGTGCAGCCGAAGGCGCTGCCGGGGACGACGGCCACGCCGTGTTCCCGGATCAGGCGTTCCGCGACCGTGAGCGGGGCGAGGGGCGTGCGGAGGTCGGGCAGGAAGTAGAAGGCGCCCGCGGCCGGGGGCAGCGTGCAGAGGCCATCGGCCGCGAGGCCGGCGAGCGTGGCCTGGAAATGGGTGCGGTTCTCGCGGAGGGGCCCGAGTTGCGCGGCGATCCAATCCGGTCCCGCGGTGAGGGCGCCGAGGGCGGCGTGTTGCGAGATCACCGGGGGGCAGATGAGGAGCGTGTCCTGGATCTTGCGGAGCGGGGCCTCGAGGGCAGCGGGGCAGACGAGCCAGCCGATGCGCCAGCCGGCGAAGCCGAAGGCCTTGGAGAGCGAGTGCAGCGAGACCGTGTGCGCGGCGGTGCCGGGGTCGGAGGCGGGGGCGTGATGGGGCGGGCCCTCGTGGACGAATTCCGCGTAGGCCTCATCGCTGAAATGGTAGAGTCCGCGGGAGGCGCAGAGCGCGTTCACCACCCGCAGCGTGGCCGCGGGATACACGGCGCCGGTGGGATTGTTCGGGGAGACCGTGATGATGACGCGGGTGCGGGGCGTCACGGCCGCGGCGAGCGCCGCCGGATCGAGCTGGCAGGCGGCGTCGGTGGAGACCGTGACCGGGCGACAGCCGGCCATCGTGACGGCCATCTCGTGGTTGAAGTAGTAGGGCGTGGGCAGGATCACCTCGTCGCCGGGCTCCGTGGCGGCAAGGAGGGCGGCGTAGAAGGCATTGTTGCCGCCGGCGGTGACCAGCAGGCGATTCCCGTGGGCGGGGCCGACGGGGACGCCGTGGCGGCGGGCCATCCAATCGGCTAGCGCGGCGGTGAGCTCGGGGAGGCCGGCGACCGGCTGGTAGCGGTGGAGGGCGGGATCGCTGCCCACGCGGGCGAGGCGTTCCGCGACCGTGGGCGGCGGGGCGTAACCGACGATGCCCTGTCCGAGGGAGATCGCGTCCGGGTGGGCCCGCAGCAGATCGGCGAGCACCGGAATGATGGGGCTCTGGACGACCTCGAGGCGGTGGGATCCGCGCATTGCCGGAGCAAGGCGCGGGAGCGCGCGGGGCGCGAGCGGGAATGCGCGGGCGGGGCGGCGCGACTCGCCGGCACGGAGCCGCCGCGCGGGTTCAGGAAGGATCGAGCTGCCGCACGAGCCCGCGGATTTCGCGGACGAGGTGGCGGACGCGGGCGGGGCGAGCTTTGCGTTTGGGCATTGGGGCGGGAGGCCGCGACGGAGCCACCGAGGCGCGCGCGGAAAATCAAGAGACGGCGCGGGGGAATGGCGGGCACCAAGGCCATTACCCGGAATTTGGGGCTAGCCCGGACTTGAAGCTGGGTTGCCGGCGGTGGGCGATTTCCGTAAACAATATGCAACCGCCTGCGCCCCAATAGCTAAAAAATGTTTCCGGCCTCCTCCTAGGCTCGCTTTCCGGTGCGGTTGCAATCTCTCCTCGCGAGAGTGACTTCCGATTATGCCACGCGAAAACACGACCCAAGGAATCTTGTTCACGCCGGAATTGTTGGACCGGGCCAAGACCCGCGCGAAGGAACGCGGGCTGTCGATGTCCGGCTACGTGCAGCAGCTCATCCGCGCGGATTTGCAGGGCGCGAACGAGGCCTTGAGCAGCGCGGCGCTCCGGTAGATCCAGGGGCACCTAGCGGAGCTCGTTGAGCTGCGGAAGGCCGTGGCCAAGGGCAACGGCGGCAAAGGCTGATACTCCCCTCTTTAAAAGCAGGGACCGTGCCGCTCAGAAGCGCACGGTCGCGGTGAGGTCGTAGCGGGCGGGCATCACGTAGGTGTAGCGGTAGACGGCCGCGCCGCTGGCAAGCGTGGTGAAGCCGGTCTTGCGGATATCGTCCCGGTTCTCGAGGTCGATGAGGTTGCGGACGCCGAGGCGGACGCGGAGTTGCTGGCCCCAGACGCGCTGGTCGCGCATCACGTAGGCGTTCACGCCGTGGTTGGTGCCGCCGATGAGTTCCCGGCCGTTGCTGATGCCGAACAGGTAGGAATCGCGCCAGGTGCCGTTGACACCGAGGCGGACGCCGCGGAGCAGCGGGGTGGACTCGCGGGAGAAGGCGTAATCGAGGATCCAGCTGGCGGACCACGGGGCGGCGCGGGCGCCGGCGGGCTTGGTCGCGAAGTCGCTGGAATCGAGGACCTCCTTCGCGTCGGCGATCAGGCTGGGGGCCTCATCCCCGCGCTTCACCGCGGCCTCGTAATAGGCCCGGAAGGCCGAGAAGTCGGGGCGGGTGATGACGTCGGTCTTGGCGAGGGTGAAGCGGGCCTGGAGGCCCTTGGTGGGGCGGACCAGCACGGTGAGATCGAAGCCCTTGGAGGTCTCGGTGGAGAGGATGCTGCGGAACTGGTTCACGTCGTTCCACGAGCGGATGTAGCGGGGGTCGTTCGCGGTGATGGAGTTGGGGTTCATCAGGTTCTCGACGTCCCCGGCGCTGAAGCTGGAAGGGGTCCAACGGAACTCGACGTTCTGGCGGTCGATCTGGAAGGCCCCGAGCGTGAAGGAGACGCGGTTCTGCCAGAGGGCGCCCTTGAGGCCGATCTCCTTGGTCACGCCGGAGATGGGTCCGAAGACCTGGCGGTCGAACGTGCGGGCGTCCTGCCAGCGGAACGAGTCCGAGTAGACCGCGTAGAGGTTCACGTCGGGGTTGAGCACGTAGGTGAGCCCGGCGGTGTAGCTGGTGTTGAAGAGGTGGAGGTTCTCGTTCTCGACGTATTCCCCGGGGAGGGCGTCCTGCCGGCTGGGGGGAGCGATGTCCTCATTGTAGGGGCCGAAGCGGCGGGTGCCGCGGTACTCGTAGGTGCGGTTCCAGTCCCAGCGAACCCCGAACAGCGATTGGAGGCGGCCCTTGAAGTAGCTGCCGTTGGCGGAGACGGCGGCGGCGTAGGCCTGGCGCCATTCGGTGCCGTCGGCGGCGTTGCCGAAGGAGAGCTGGCGGGCCTGGAAGTCGGCGTTGGCGGGGAGGCGCTCCAGCGTGAAGCGGTCGAAGAGGGCGCGGGAATAGAAGGCGGGATCGTCGAGGTAGAGGCGGAAGCGGACGCGGTCGTTGGTCTGGTTGACGGCGGTGACGAGGCCGTTCTCGAAGCGCTTCACGTTGTAGAGGGCCTTGCGGTAATTGTTGGTGAAGTCCTCGCGGTACTCGGCGCTGCCGATGAGCGTCTGGCGCATCCAGGAGAAGGGTTGGAGCGGGAGGACGGCGGTGCCGCGGAAGGCGTCGACGTCGTTGCCGAAGCGCTTCCAGTCGATGCCGGCGGTGTCGATGTAGGGGCGGCCGTTGACGTCGAGGCTGACCGTGCTGCTGAAAAAATTATCGTTCCGGAGGCCGTCCTGGTTCTGGTGGTTGTAGGCGAGTTCGAGCCCGAGGCGGCCGAGGCGCTGCTCGATCGTGATCGAATACGTGCTGAAGGGGCGGGCTTGGCGGTCGAAGGAGCCGCGGAGGTTGTAGTGCTTGGGGAAGCCGTTGATGCGGCGGGTGCCGGTGATGGCGCCGGCGGCGTTGCGCATCGTGACGTCGACGAACCGACCCTCGAGGAGGGAGAGGGAGCCGCCGGCGGCGCCGTTCGTGGAGCTGCGGTCGGCGGCGGGGAGGGTGGACTGGTTGAACCAGACGCCGTCGGAGGTGTACCAGGGGCCGGCACCGGTGAAGCCGAGGGAGCGGGCGGATTGTTCCCGGACGGTGATCCCGGAGAAGCCGCGGGCGTTGTCGAAGTCGCCGCGTTCGGCCTCGAGGCGGATGAGCGTGTCGCGGAAGGGCTGGTAGGTGAGCGCGAGGGTTTCGCCCTCGAGGCGGTAGGCGGAGGCGTCCTGGAAGGTCTTTTCCTGGCGGCGGACGGCGTTGAGGCGGAGGGCGAGGGTGTCGCGGAGGCGGCGGTTCACATCGAGTTGGTAGCGGTAGGCCCCCTCGCTGCCCTGTTGGAGCATCAAGGTGCCGAAGTTCTTCATCAGCGCGCGTTTGGTGAAGACGGAGCCCTGGCCGCCGGGCTCGACATCGCCGAAGATGAGCGAGTTGGAGCCCTTGCCGAAGTCGATGCGCTCGACGTTGTAGGTGTCGCTGGGGACATACCAGCGGAAGTAGTTCCGCGAGACGTTGAAACGCTGGGAGAGGCCGCGGAAGGAGAAGTTATCCTGCTGGTTGTCGTTCTCCATCGTGGGGGCCGCGTAGACATTGGCCACGAAGAGCGCCACCTCGTCGGCGGTGTTGAGGCCGAGGTCCTCGATGAAATCGGCCGTGATGGCGTCGATGTTCACCGGGACGTCCTTGAGGGCCTGCTTGGTGCGGGTGGCGGAGAGCGTCTCGTTGGCGGACCAGCCGGTGTCGCGCTCGGAGGAGAGGATGAAGGGGGAGAGCTGGACCACGCCGTCCGCGCTGGTGGGGGGAGGGGTGGCGGGGGCGGCGGCGCCGGCGAGGGCGGCGGGCAGCAGGGCGAGCCACAGGGCCCGCAGGGACGGGCGAAGGGGAGCGGGGGACGGCAACATCCCCTACGCCTCCGCGAAACGCGCCCGAGGTCAAGCGAGGGGCCGGGCGGGGCCACGCCGCGCCGGAGGCCAGGGCGCTCGATCCGGGATGGCCACAAGAGGCGCAAAAGGGCACCAGGCGCGGACCGGGCTTGAATGGGCGTCTATAGACGCCGCGTGAACTTTGGGGCAAGCGAGCGGACGGAAGGGGTTCGATCCAAGACAAGGAAGCCGTCGTTGGCGTCGTGCGTCGCCGATGGAAGCCAAGCGGCTCGAGTTCTTGCCCGAGCTCGCCCACGCCTCGCCCTCCCGCGGCGTCCATGGACGCCCCGCACAGCTCCGACCGGGGCTGAAGCCATTTGTGACTTTTGTGGCCCTCCTTCGCCAGGCCTCAGCTGGGCTCCGGCAGTGGGGCGGGGCACCCTTCGGGCTGCGTCAGCGGTTCCAGCGCCAACGGAAGGAGCCGGCTCAGCGCCAGGCGGCGAAGCGGGGGGCGAGTTCGAGGCCGAAGTAGCCCCGGGCGTTGCCGAAGCAGATGTTGCGCACCATCGCGCCGACGGCCGCGTAGTCCCCGGGGATGAGGCCGGCGGCCATATCGGCCCCGAGGAGGTTGCAGAGGGTGCGGCGGAAGTACTCGTGGCGCGGGTAGCTGACGAAGCTGCGCGAATCCGTGATCATCCCGACGAAGCGGGAGAGCAGGCCGAGGTTGGAGAGGGCGTTGAGCTGCCATTCCATCGCCTCCTTCTGGTCGAGGAACCACCAGCCGCTGCCGAACTGGACCTTGCCGGGGACGGAGCCGTCCTGGAAGTTCCCGATCATCGTGCCCAGCACGTAATTGTCGCGCGGGTTGTTGTTGTAGAGGATGGTGCGCGGGAGCTGGTCGGTGGCGTCGAGGGCGTTGAGGTAGCGGGAGAGGGCGGCGGCCTGGGGGAAGTCGCCGATCGAGTCGAAGCCGGTGTCGGGCCCGAGGGTGGAGAGGAGGCGGGCGTTGTTGTTGCGGAGGGCGCCGAGGTGGAGCTGTTTGACCCAGCCGCGGGCGTGGTCCCAGCGGCCGAACTCGGGCATCAGGAAGGACCCGTAGCGGGCGGCTTCCTCGGGGGAGGCGGCGCGGCCGCGGCGGGCGGCGTCAAAGACCATCCGGGCCTGCGCGTGGGTGCAGGGCTCGGCCAAGGCGCTTTCGAGGCCGTGGTCGGAGACGCGGGCGCCGGCGGCGTGGAAGTCATCGTGGCGGCGCTTCAGGGCCGTGAGGAGGGCATCGAAGGACTTGATGTCCGAGGAGTTACCAGCGGCGCCGGCGAGGCGTTCGAGCCAGGCGTTGAAGGCGGCGGGCTGGCCCACGGCGAGGGCCTTGTCGGGCCGGAAGGCGGGGTAGACGCGGGCTTCCAGCTTGCCGGGGGCGCGGCGGATGGCGGCGTGGTGCTCGAGGGAGTCGGCGGGGTCGTCGGTGGTGCAGACCACGGCGACGCCGGACTGGTTGATCAGGTCGTGGACGCGGGTGCGGGCGAGGCGGGCGTTGGCCTGGCGCCAGACGCGCTCGGCGGAGCGGCCGTCGAGGAGCTCATTGATCCCGAAGTAGCGCTTGAGTTCGAGGGCGGACCAGTGGTGGAGGGGGTTGCGGAGGGTGTGGGGGACGGTCTCGGCCCAGGCCTGGAACTTCTCGCGCGGGGAAGCGGCGCCGGTGATGCAGCGCTCGGGGACGCCGTTGGTGCGCATCGCCCGCCACTTGTAATGGTCGCCGCCGAGCCAGAGTTCGGTGAGGTCCGCGAACTGGTGGTTGCGGGCGATCAGGTCCGGCGGGAGGTGGCAGTGGTAATCGTAGATCGGGGCGTCCGCGGCGAACCGGTGGTAGAGCTCGCGGGCCTGGCGGGAGCCGAGGAGGAAGTCGTCGTGGATGAAGGGCCGGGTGGGCATACGGGAAGGGGGGCGGGGTTAGCGGGAGATGTCCGCGAGCATTTCCTCGAGGGTGCCGTAGCGGGCGAGGAGCGTGCGGGCGGCGGCGCAGGTGGCGGGGGCGGCGAGGCCGGTTTCCCCGGCGAGGAAGATCAGGTACGAGGCGACGTGGCGGGCGAAGAGGAGGCGCCCGGCCGGGCTGATCCCGTAGAAGCGGGCGCGCTGCGTGTAGCCGGCGGCGGTGTGGTCCCCGAGGGCGGCCTTGTCCGCGCGGCCGCCCGCGGCGAGCACGAAGAGGAAGTTGTACTCGAACCAGAACATATCGTCCGGGCTGGGCGGCAGCGATTCGAGGGCGGCGCGGGTGACGGTGGGATTAGCGAAGACCTCGGTGCCGCGGCCGGCGCGGGCGAGCGCCTCGGTGATGAAGACGCGCGCCATCCGGCGTTCAGTCTCGTCGGGGCTGAAGGCGCCGGTGAGGGCCAGCTCGAGCGTGAAGCGGTGCCAGTCGCGCCAGAGGGCCTGGTCCTGCGGGTCGGGCGACGCGTGGAGGGCGCGGCCCATCTCGTAGGTGTAGCGGCCGCTGGTCTTGATCTCGAGGCGGCCGCCGGTGACCTCGCCCATCACGCGGTAGTTGCCGGCCGATTTGCCGGAGCCGGAGTGGAAGCCGATGCTGGCGCCGAACGCGCGGCAGACCGCCCATTGCCGTTCGATCAGCCCGCGCAAGGCGGCATCGTCCGGGTAAGGCATGTTCTTCTGGAAGCCGAAGGCAGGCGCCACGAAATGGATCCGCATCCCGAGGGCCTCGCAGAGGGCGAGCATCACGGCCGTGGTTTCCGGGGTGGTGAGGCCGGGCAGTTCGTCGATCGAGAGCTCGCGCAGGTAGGCGCGGCCGGTGGCGGTGGTGAAGAGCCGGGCGCGGGCGGCCGCGTACTTCTCGTCCCGGCGCTTCATCTTGCGCAGGGCGGGCCAAACGGTGGCGATGAGGCGGGCGAAGGCGGCGTCCTCGAGCGGCAGGCCGGCCGCGGCGACCCGGGCGCGCACGGTGGCGACGAGTTCCGCGGGGACCTCGGCCGCGACCCAGGCGGTGGGATCGGCGGGGAGGGGCGTGACGGCCAGTTCGGGCGAGAGGTCGAAGGTGATGTAGCTGGCGAGGACGCAGCCGGCGACGAGGGCGTCCTCGCGGTCGTCGAACTTGCCCCCGATCGGCTGGTGGTCCGCGTTGAAGCTCCAGGCGATCCGGCGGCGGTGGAAGCCGGTCTTGAGCTTGGCGAGGATGCAGCCGTGGCTCATCCCCTCGACGCTCTGCCCCTGGTGGCCCTCGGGCACCTGGGTGCCGATGAAGGGGAACGGGACGCGGTCGAGCCGCCCGGCGAGCATCACGTCCACATCGTAGACCAGTTCCCGGGGGATGGAGTTCTGGTTGGCGGTGACGCCGAGGCCGAGGGCGCTCATCGCCCAGTCGACGGCGGGCCAGTGCAGGGTGGTGAAGCGGGCGCCGACCCCGAGCGTGCTGCGCCCGAGCGAGCCGGCGGCGGAGGGGAAGAGGGTGGAGGCGGGGTCGTGTTCCTGGACGCGGTTCTTGAGCCGGAGGAGGTTGGCGAAGGTGGCGGGGAAGGCGCGGTCGCCGCCGGGGAGCGTGATCCCGTCCTCCAGGCCGCCATCGCCGGCGTTCCCGGCGAGCCGCCAGGCGCAGTCGCCGTGCTCGTCCTCGAGGAGGGTCCAGGCGCCGTCGGCGGTGGCGAAGCGGCTCTTGGGGTATTCCCGCACGGCGGTGCCGGCGGCGAGCCGCGCGCGGAGGCCGGGCCAGTCGAGGCAGAAGTCCGGGCTGACGCAGGGATTGGTCGCGATCCGGAGGTGGTGCGCGAGGAGGAAACGGTTGATGGCGGACATCGCGGGACGGGCGAGTCGCGCACAATCGCCGGGGCCTGACAAGGCTGCGCTGGGCGGATCCGCGCCGGACGGTCGGAGCGGGCGCGGGGGGAGGCGCGGCGGGCGCTTTTGGGAGGTTGCCCGCGGGCATGGGGCGGGTGGGTTCGGCGGCTTTTCCCGATGTCCGCCACCCCGGCTCCCGCCGCCCCCGCCTCCGTTCCCAACCCGGACCACGTGCTCCGGCTTTCCGCCGAGTTGAACGGGAAGGTCTTCCAGGTGGCGGCGACCGCGCAGCTGCTGGCGGAGGGGGCGACCGTGCCGTTCATCGCCCGCTACCGGAAAGAGGCGACGGGGGAACTCGACGAGGTGCAGGTGCTGGCGGTGCGCGACCGGCTGGAGCAGTGGCGGGCGGTAGACGAGCGCCGGGCCGCGATTCTGGCCTCCCTGCGCGAGCGCGGCCTGGCGACCCCGGCGCTGGAGCAGGCCCTGGCGGCGGCGGACACCCTGGCCGCCCTCGAGGACCTTTACCTGCCGTTCCGCCCCAAGCGCCGCACGCGGGCCACCATTGCCCGCGAGAAGGGCCTCGAGCCGCTCGCGGAACTTCTTCCGGCGCAGGACCCGGCCACGGACCCGCAGGCGGCGGCGCAGGCGTATGCGGGGCGCGAGTACACCCCGGACGACGGCAAGAACACGCCGGCGCGGATCGCCTCGGCCGCGGAGGCCCTGGCCGGCGCGCGCGACATCCTCGCGGAGCTGGCGAAGCCGGGCCGCGACCCGCGGCGGCAGTTCGAGGCCTTCAGCTTCACCGAGGGCGTGAACCGCCCCGAGGACCTGCGCCCGGGGATGAAGCTGCCGGGCATCGTG
>Ga0194133_10008646_pt1 | contig 11838 bp, 4 predicted proteins | sample TA2KigOf40mmetaG_FD_155448 | JGI IMG/M metagenome (GOLD analysis project Ga0194133, IMG submission 155448) | Freshwater microbial communities from Lake Tanganyika, Tanzania - TA2015055 Kigoma Offshore 40m | ecosystem: Environmental > Aquatic > Freshwater > Lake | place: Tanzania: Lake Tanganyika...
GCTTTAATTGCCATGATGCTATTGTTGCTGGGTCCTTTGGGTGTGCTGCCTCGCAGTTTAATAGTCGCCTCAGGTGGTGTTAGTTTGTTATTTGCACAGATCCCCACATCCTTGATTGCTTTGATGATGGTGTTTTTAGGTTATTTTCTGGCATTGTCAAAAAACATGGTTCGCCTCATTGGGCAGTATTTTACCCCATTGATTTTACTTGGAATTCTCGGTATTGTCCTGGGTGCTTTATTTTTGCCATTGCAAATTAATCATGCTCAACAAGGCTCATTTTGGGATGCATTAAAAACTGGCTATCAAACCATGGACTTGATCGCAGCATTGGTTTTTGCACGGGCATTATCCAGTGCATTTTTAAAACAATTCCCAAAATCCGCTCGAGTAGAAATGATGAGGGCTATTGTATTTGGATTTTTCTGTCTTTTATGCGTTTATGCTTTCATGGTCTTGGTGAGTAGCCATTTATCGGATCAACTACAGTTTGTAGCTCCAGAAAAACGCATTGTATTTATTGCTGATTTGGTGATGGGTGATTATGCAAGAATCATCAGTTGTTTTGTGATTGCTGCCGCTTGCATGACCACTTTTGCTGTTTTACTCAGAGAGTTTATTCAGTTTTTTGCACCATTTTTTCCCAATTGGTCTTTATCTCAGCTGGCATTTGTGGTGTGTGTGCTCAGTTATATGGGATCGTTTATTGGCTTTGATCAACTGGCCAGTGCCATTGGTCTTATTTTGCAACTTGCCTATCCTGCACTGATTGTTTTTATCCTGCTGAAGTTTTTGCGCCTTAAACAGCATTGGATTTATGCCTGGGTATTTTATGGTTGTATCTTTTTTAATGTCGGGTTAGAGCTGGTCAAATTAAATTAGCGGTCTTTGACAGGCAGATAAATAGGCCTTTTGTTTCGGTATGCTGTTTTCACTGGGGTTGAAGGTGGTTAAAATCAGCCTGAGGAAACTGTGGGTTAGGAAGGCATTTTTTTCTAATGCTGGAAAATTTTTTCATTATAAAAATTTTTACAAGTTCAGATTGATCTGGATTTCAAACGTTGATTTGTTTGAAATGATGAGATAAGGCATGCTGCGCAGATATTGAATTAAGAGCATATTTTTATAAATAAAGAAATATTTTCATAATATAAATTGAATTATGTTTAATTTTTCTATATGATCCGCTCGTTGCTGTAAATGGAGCTAAGCATGGATTTTGATCAGCTATATCAAGAGGCATTTAATGTTAAATCACAAGATGTGTTTCTCATTCGATCATTTTTTCATAAAGACTTTCTTGAAAAAATCCAAGTATTAACTGATGCCTTGGGAGCAGGTATGTGCTTGGAAAAAAAGTGCAGTGCTTTGTTTGTGATTGATCGGATGCTGACCGGTGTTGATCATATTTATAGTTTTCTTGAAAAAAGGCCCAAGCCTGGTACAGAGCCTTTACAAGGGGGGATTGAAGATAAAACATCAACCTTGGTGACTATTTTGATTAAATACCTGGTTGGGATTCAACAAGAGCATGGCATACAATCATTAACGGCAGGTTTTTTTGTGATGGTGCACAAAGCATCCATGCTTCTATCGCATTATTTATGGTTGGTTAAGGTATCATCTGAGGATTTTATTCAGGCAGTTGGCTTTCTGCAGGAAGAGCTGGCTTATAGTAAATCTCAGGGGGTGGGTTTTGATATTCATGATCTGCTCAGGGGCTTGGCCGCATTGCGACGTTTTTTGGATTCAAAATCACTCAAGGATCGCACTCGTTTAGAAGGGTTATTTATTTTGATGATGCAGATGCCAAATCATCCCAATTTTTTCGATCAGTTTTCAGCCTGGGAGGACTATAACCATATGGCATTCATGGCAAGTGGTGTTCGGTTTGAAAATCAGGATAATAAAAAGCATTTTTTTAGGGCACTTGTGGGTATCAATTTACGGGCGTGTTTGTTCCAAATACAGAAAGCAATAAATGAATCCCCAGAGAAATTTTTAGAGGTGATGTTTAAAATATGTGATTTGGAAGTGATGAGCTCCAGGTACTCTCATGTTCAAAGCCTGCTATGCCTCCATTTAGGCTGCCTGAAAAGAAGGGTAAAGTCCGAATACTTCTCTACTTTTATTGATAAGGATATTGAGCAAAATATTTTAGCCATAGGGCCTGAAGATCTGTACCATTCTGAGTTTAGGGCATTGGCACAGAGAGTTTATGGCTATTTTGATGAATCTTCAGAATTATGCCTGCCCCTGTCAAGACGCTATGCATTGAGCATTCAATTAAATCAATTTATTGAAAAATTTGGTCAGGTTTATGCCCCATGGTTTGCCAGTATGTTTGATGTGCTTTTTAAAAGAGAAATGATTGATCCTTATTATTTAAAAATGCGCGAATATCAAACCTCTGGACAGAGCAGAATCACAGATCATTGCTGGACTAGGGTTGGATTTTTGCCGACCTGCCCCAGATTTCCTGAAATGGATTATATTAAGATTTATCTATCGGAGACTGAGTGCGCGGATGAATATATTGTCTTGTTACAAAAGCAGTTGGATAATGCAGAAAAAATCCCCCAGTATGTTGGGCACATGATTGATGTGCTTTTGCTGTCAAAATCCAATATTTTGGTGTCAAAGGGCTTTATCGATCTGATGCAAATCATCAGTGCACTGTTTTACTCTAAAATGAGGCAAGATAGCTTATTTAGTGTCAATGAGCTGGGGGCATTGCTGGCAATATATGTGATGTTACCTGGATCTGAGGCAATTGAGAAAACGCTGCATCCTTTTTTCATTCAGGGTTATCTTCATCATGGCTATCAGCCAGACATGCTTTTTAATCAGTATCCCAATTTTAGTTATTTTTATCAGCCCCTGGATGCATTGGACACTATGATAGCACTGGCTGAGACTTTGCCTGAGGCAAATCGTTTAGTATTGTTAGAGCGATTACAGGCTGAGACTTTTGAAAATTCCTGGCGTGGCTTGTTAAGTGAGGTATTGCTTTGCGCTGTGCAGGTTAAGAATGGAATTTTGGTGGATCAAGATCGGTTTGATCGCTATTTATCTTTGGATGTAAGGATGTTGGCTGAGGATTCAAGAACGCTGGTGTTGACTGAAAGGTTAATTTTGCAAATGATGAATCTTTATCAAAGTCCGGTTTTGCAAAACTGTCGCCAGACTTTTGTTAAAATATTTGAAAGACTGTATGTAAGTACGCTTTGGAGCAGATGGCATTATGAGTTTGCCAGTCATGTCAGCGCTCAAGATTTGTATCAATTCATCCGAATTAGCTCGCAGAGGCATTCAGGATTTCTTGTAAACTCTGCACTTTTGGGTCTTGCCAAGCAAAAAATTAAGCTGCATGATGTGCTGCTGAAGGAACAGATTAAGCTTCTTCGACAGTTGGCGCCTAAAAGCAGTCAGATTGAATGTTATACAGGGGGATTGCTTCAGGGCTCTGAGTCTGATTTGTCCTGTCAAGAAGTAAAGGGAAATTACTTAACAACATTGCCATTTTTTTATGATGTGACTAAAGACACTTTGGAGTATGTGTCAAACTGGGTCGATCCTGATTTTAATCATCCACCTGCCTGTGCTGTTGATGATGAAATGATTCGCTGGAAGGTATGGCAAATCATGAGGGGATTGCATCATCTTCATCAAGGTTCTCCTTTCATGGGGCCAAATGCTGTGCAGGCTGTGCTAAAAGAAAAAGACATCAGCAGCTACTCACTGGTCGCTTTTAGGCTTGTGATTGATCAATATCAAAATTTATTACAGCCACTGCATGAAAGTGCTGTGCCCAATGTTAAGCTCAGGTTATTATTGGCGCTTTATGCGCAAGGTCAATTAACGCTTCAGGACTGGCATCAGTATTTTTTAGCAGACGATGGTCCAGCATTGCATGCTGCATTTGATGATTTGTTTCAGAAAAAGTGCCCTTCAGGCAGGAGGTATTGGGATTGTCATCCAAGTCTGGGTAGAATTGACCGGAAGGATACAGTTTGTTCATTGGTCTCAGTCATTGAGGATCAGCAGCGGCTATGTTTGGCAGAGGTTTTTACCTCCCGAGAGTTAAAATTTGTGGTTGATGTTGTCAGTGACTGGCCTTTGGCTTTTGGTAAAATAAAGCTCGAGCAGTTATGGGATGCGCATGTGATTAAACATCGTATTTTGCGGCATGCTGGCATGATGTTGATGATTAGAATCATTCGTCAGCTTCAGAGATTACCCAAGTTTTGCAGCCAGGGCATTGGCAATGATCTTTTTATACAGTGTGATAGGGTCGCTATCCGTGTTTATGAGAAAGATCAATTAAAGTTTCAGTCGGTTTGTGAAAGGGAGTGTTTGGAAAAACTGGCAGTACTTTTAAGTCACTCGCAAAGCAAAGAGGCGGTGGCAGCATATAGTTACTTAATGGCGTTAATTGCCGATGACTGTGCTGGGGTTATTGAGCCATTTCCCTTTAATTCTCATCCGGTGTATGTTGCGATGGGCCTGGAGGGCGCATTTCATGATGCTGCAGTGGTTAAAAAGGAGCTGTTAGCGCTGCAAAAATGGTGTCAAAGCCCAGGCGCCAAGCCAAAATGGTCAGATCAAGTCGTGCAGATGTTATTAAAATCATGTGATCAGGTTTTTTCACAGCGTTGGGGATGGTTGTCTCACATGGCGTTTTCTTCTGTTCTCATGGATTATCCATGGCAGGATTTTCAGGTTAAACTGACTCACAATGGCTGTGAGCTAGTGGGTAAACACCATCATCAAATCTCTGATTTGAGGAATGAAGCGGCCTGGAAAGAGACATTTTGGCATATGACCAAATGGATGAAGGGGGAAATGCCGCTGCACTTTAAGCTTTCTATGGAATTGGGCATATGTCCTGGCCTTGATCAGCTGATTTCATTGGATAAGAGGTGGATTGGGCATATCATGCAAGACACACTGTTGGCTTCTAAAGATCAGATGGATGAAAGTACTTTGAAAGTACTCATGCAGTGGATTGGCCTGCAATATCATCAAAAACAAATTTCAGCAAAGCAGGTTGCAGCATTTTTAACGCAGCAAATATCAAATCCATTGTTATTGAATAGGGAATGGTTTGATGTGATTGCTCATGAGGAAACTCAGCAATGGTCTGTTGTATCAGATCCACTTGTGTTTAAAATGGTGCTGACAGCTGATAGCTTGCCGGATCAGTTTTCTTGCTTAAAAACCTCGCTTCAAGAAAGAATTGAGCGCTGGCATAAGGCAGCTGAGAAAAAATTAAGGACATGGATGGATGAGACCTTTTCTGGCATGGAGTATGCGTGCCAATGGCAAGGGCTTGATTTAATTTTATCCTGTGGTGCTTTACAGGTGCAGGTGCAGGCAAAGGCATTTATGGCATGGACGATGGTTGAGCAGCAGCATTTAAGCCGCCAGATTCGTGAGTACTGGTCAGAGCATCATCCCATGACTTTGCTTTCATATTCATTTAAAGGTCATGAGGAAAAGTTTGCTATTATTGCAAAGCTATTTGAATATCTGCCATCACTTTGTGTATCAGGAGAGTTACTGTGGTATTATTATTTTGGACTATCAATTCAACAAGCGCCGGCAAAATTTCATATTTATGATTTTTATGGTGATAAAGAACAGATAAATAGGGTCCAAATTTATTTGAAGCAACAAGGGTTTTCTTGTTATGAAGTGCGGGATGGTGGTTTGTGTGCCAATCATCCTGTTTTGAAAATTCGGCTGATGTTTCATCATTTGCCAGCCTCGGGGGCTAAGCGATTGGGAGTTTTGTCTCAAATGTCACCTTATCATCTGAGTGACACAGGCGAAGGCTTGATGATTTGGGATGTCATTATGCAGCTGCGTTTTGCACAGTTAAAGGGGCAAGCAATTTTGCCTGCAAGTCTGGCATCTTGGTTGGGTGATTGGTCTGTTAGGGATGTGGTAATATTGTGTCAGCGGTTTGATGATGCTTATATGCATTTGCCCGATGTTTTGGGTGTGTATTTGTATCAAAAATTTTTGCCGGCGATGCCCAATGTGATACCGCTGACAATTCGTGATTGGTTAAGTTTAATAAAGGCAGATATGCCAATTGAGAAACAGGGTCAATTCGCGCAGAGTATGATTGAGATGCTTGGGTATATTGATCTGACTCGGCGTTTATGAGCAGGCGCAGACTCAGTCAATAAGGCAGCTATGTTTGCCTTGCGGTCTTTTTATGAGCCATACAGCATTTTGATCGGCATCCGTGAGATTTTGTTTGATTCATTTGAAAACGGTTAACATGTAGCTGCGTTTTATGGTATGATCAGCCAGAATTAGTTTAGTGCTTGATGTTGCGTGAAAAAAGAATATTGCTGTCAATCTTGTGAGTATGTAAGTCGAAAATGGCTCGGACAGTGTCCGGCTTGTGATGCATGGAATACTTTGCAAGAACAGTCAGTGTCTAAAAAGATCTCAAGTCATTATACGTCGCTGGATCAGCAGCATTTTACCAAAATTGCCGATGTTAAGGCACAAAATATTGTTCGATTTCATACCCATCACAGTGAGCTAAATCGTGTTTTGGGTGGGGGTATTGTTCCTGGCTCGGTCGTGCTTTTAGGCGGAGATCCTGGGATTGGTAAGTCCACATTGCTATTGGATGTGTTGATTGAATTTACCAAACAGCATCCCTCACTGTATGTCACGGGAGAGGAGTCCCTTGAGCAGGTCGCCCTTAGGGCAAATATGATGGGCAAAGGCAGCAGTCAGGCATGTGTTCTAAGCAGTACCCGGATGGATCACATTTTAACAATAGTCCAAAAAGAAAAGCCCAGACTGATCGTGATTGACTCTATTCAAACCATGAGTAGCGATGAGATCAATGCCTCAGCAGGCAGTGTTTCTCAGGTTCGGCAGGTTACAGCGATGCTTGTGGGTTATGCCAAGCAAAATCAATGCAGTGTACTTATCGTTGGGCATATGACCAAGGATGGTCAAATTGCAGGCCCAAAGGTTCTTGAGCACATGGTGGATACAGTTTTATATTTTGAAGGTGACAGCAATGAGCGCTATCGCATCATTCGCTGTGCCAAGAATCGATTTGGTCCAGCCCATGAAATTGGTGTATTTGCCATGACAGATGCGGGCATTAAAAGCGTCAGTAACCCATCGCGTATTTTTTTGCATACCAGTCAGCCTCGCTCAGGCAGTGTGATTGGAGTGGTTTGGAATGGATCAAGGCCTCTGTTGGTTGAAATGCAGGCATTGGTTACCCAGTCTTATGCAGACTATGCCAAGCGAGTGGCGGTTGGCTATGATCAAACCCGTTTGAATTTATTGATCGCTATTTTGCAAAAACATGCAAATATTAATCTATCCAGTCATGATATTTATGTGAATGTGGTTGGAGGCATTAAAGTCAATGAGACTGCAGCTGATCTTGCAGTGTTATCTGCAATCTATTCATCATATTGCCATGTTAGTGTTTCTGCCAAGTGTGCTTTTTTTGGAGAAGTGGGTTTGACAGGTGAGGTAAGGGCTGTTTTGAATGGGCAAATAAGAATTAATGAGCTAATAAAACAGGGTGTTGATCATATTTTTATGCCAGAAAAGAATATGCCATCAGAAAATAAAAAAGAATATATATCCGTTACATCGGTTCTTAATTTAATTAAAGTCATGGATTTTGTCATGAAGGATCATAAGAATATCAAATTAGAGTACGGTGAAATCTAGACTTTTCATCTAAAATATCCACATGAGGGAAGGCGATGAAATGGATTTTAATCACAACGATTGTTAGTCAATTTATATATGCTGGGCAAAACCCAACATTTGAACAAACATTGCATAATTATCTGCATTCGACCAAGTGGATGAGCGTTCAGGATCTTTACAAGCAACGCATGGCTGAAATTGACAAGTCTTTTTTGGGTTTATTTCCAACCTATAAGTTTTCTGGGATGTTCGGATCAGAGTATCGAAAGGCAGGTGTTAATATCCCTACGCGGTTAAAAACTCAAAGTACGACTTTGAATATGACAGAGTCATTTCGTTTTGGGAAGGATTATTATTTTTGGAAAGCACGTGAGCAAGACCGGGTGACTCACGCCATTCGATTTTCAGATCAAAAATCAGAAGTATTGATGGCCGGTGCCTTATTGCATCTGAGGGGTTATCTCATGGCAGAAAAACTAAAGATTTTAAAGAAGCGAAAGGAAATCAGTGATCGAAACCGGGCACAGGTTATCATCAAGTATGAGCAAGGGCTGATTTCATTCAGTGACAAGGAGAAAATCATTGAAAAAATCGATGAACTTGATCTTGAGCAGTATCAAATGGAAGGCAGTTTTTACCAGATATTGGGCCAGTATGAGGCGGAAACAGGGGTTATGGTCAGTGGTTTTGAATTACCGGTACTGACTTCATGGGATGAGTATTTGCCAAAATCAGAGAATGAGTTTATTAAAAAAGCCATTCAGTATGATACCACTGTGATTGGGGCTAAAAGTCAGCAAGAAGCTGCAAAGCTTGATTTAATGGCCAGCGAATCTCAGCTTTATCCAAGAGTTGATTTTCAGGTCAACTCAATGCAAGAGCATAATCTCCAAGGGGTTAGAGCCAAAAACAGCACAGAAAATGTCAGCATCACCATTTCACATGATCTATTTGCATCAGGCAATGATATATATGATCTTAAAATTGCAAAAGCCAAAGCCCGCTTATCGCGTATTAATTATTTACAGATTAAGCGCAATCTTGAATATGCTTTACACAATCAATGGGTGGCATTTACTCTCAGTCAAAACACATATCTTTATGCTAAACGTAAAATGGATCGAATGAAGGGGGTTATACGATTTGATCAAAAACAGTTTGAGGCAGGTCGAATTGATATAAAAGATTTGCTGGATTCAGAAGAAAAATTAGCTCAAGCAGAGGAAATGATGATTGATGCTGAGTTAAAATATCGCAAGGAGCAAATGTCAATTTTATTTGCAGTTAAACAATTGGATAATGCTTTGGCAATGGGAATAGGTGCTTAATATGAGTAGAAAGATTGATGTTTTATTTGAGTGCATTCAATATGTGTGTGAACTTGATGCTACACCCATTCCGAATGTGAATGTTCTGGAGTCTATTTTGTGTGGGGATGATGCATTGGATCCTAAAACCGCTATTACCCTGCTCAATCGTATTGGCTATGAGTGTGATTTGCAAAATGCAACAAGGCATGATCTTTTAGCATTATCTCGGTCTGATATTATTGTTTTGAAAGATAACAAAGCAGCCGTTGTTCACTCGGTGATTGAAGGCGAAACATTGCGACTGATGATCCCCGGTGAAGATAGGTTGCAACAAATGAGTGTTGATGAAGTGATGGCCATTTTTGCTGGATACCGGTTTAATATATCAAGAAAAGCGGCCAAGGCATATGATGACAATTTCTCGACTGAGGGTCAAAAATTCTGGTTCTTTTCAACCATTCGTCGAATTTCATACACTTATCCCCATATTTTTATTGCATCGGTGATTATTAATTTACTCCTGTTTGTAGTGCCACTTTATATTATGAATGTATATGATCGTGTTGTCCCTACTGGTGCCAGTGATACCTTGCTGGCTTTTGCCACCGGTGCCATAATTTTGCTGACCTTTGATTTTATTTTAAGATCACTGCGTGGAAGCCTGATGAACAGAGTTACTTCACAAATTGATTCAGAAATGTCAAAAGGGCTTTATGATCAGGTGCTGAATTTAAAAATATCCTCGCATAAACTTACCCCCGGTGGTTATATTGAATTGGCAAAAGAAATTCGTGAAATGCGCAAGTTTTTTGCCAATGCCACCCTGACGACTTTGGTGGATATTCCTTTTACCTTGCTTTTTATTTTTGGGGTTTATTTTGTAGCAGGAAGTTTGGTGTGGGTTTTAATAATAGCGGTTATTCTTGTGGCGGCAGTTAATCTTATTTTGCAGCCCATGGTTAATAAATCAGAGCGGTCATTTGTGAAGTATAACTCCATCATTCAATCACTGACATTGGAGGCTTATACGGGTATTGAAACGGTAAAGTCTCTTGCTGCAGAGTCGGTTTTTGAAAGAAAATATATTGAAGCAGGCTCAACAGTTCAAGCTTCAGATCGATATCGGTTGTTAACAAATTTGGTGAATAACCTCAATCTTTATATTAAAAATTTGTCAGTGATATCTTTGGTGTTCTTTGGAAGTAAAATGATTTTTGTATTGGATCTTACCATGGGTCAATTGGTTGCTGCAGTGATGATCGGATCCCGCGCGATGATGGTTGATCATGTGTCCAATGTGGTCTCGCGCATTAATCGAATGAGGGATGCGGTGATTAATCTTAGTCTTTTTATGAATCTACCGCGTGAATATGATGGATCTAAAGCCTATGTGATGAAAAGCGATCTTTCTGGATCGATTGAAATTAAAGATTTGTCATTTCAATATGAGAGTGCTAAATTTCCTGCGATCGATCATTTGAGTTTTTCGATTTCAGCCAGAGAGCATGTGGCTTTGGTCGGCCATGTGGGCTCAGGAAAAAGCACTTTGGTTAAATGTATTGTGAATCTTTTAGATCCAAGTCGTGGGCAGATTCAGCTGGATGGTATTGATAATACAGAAATTGATCCTGTTATGCTGCGTCGGCAGGTACATTATATGTCATCGGAGAATTATATCTTCAAAGGCAGTGTGATTGAGAATGTGCGTGTGGCGGATCCTGCTGCAGCTATGGAGAAAGTTTTACGGGTGATGGATGACATGGGGATTATGCGCTTTGTCAAGGATCACCCCAAAGGAGTTGATATGCCAATTTTAGATGGTGGCGTTAATTTATCAACAGGTCAAAGACAGTCGATTGCGATTGCAAGAGCCATGTTGTCTCCTGCAAAAGTGCTGCTTTTGGATGAGCCAACTTCATTTTGTGATTTGGAAATGAGTGCTGTATTTATGCAGCGTTTAGTAGCAGCCTGTCAGGATAAGACCATTATTTTTATTACGCATCGCTTGTCTTTGTGTCAATTTATGCATCGGGTAGTTGAAATGAAGAAGGGGAGAATTATCAAAGATGGTTTACCCAAAGACATTATTCCAGCTTTGGTGGAAGAGGCCAGAATTCATCATTTAAATTCAGGAAAATCGTATGAGTAATCAAGTCAGTTTTAATCAACAATGTGAGTTTATTGCAAGGCAAAATATCCCAAGGCTGGCATCCATCACCCTTTTTTTTGTAAGCATTCTCATGGTTGCGGTCTTTACTTATAGTTTCTTTGTTGAAGTGGATGTTAAGGCCACGGTGACTGGGGTTTTTGAATTTGGGGCAAAAAATAAGTATTTTGTAGAGTCAGATGCTCCCGGAGTTATTCATGAGGTGCTGGTGAAAACCGGTCAGCAGGTCAGTAAGGGTGAGGTACTCATGACGATGCAGAACCAATCTTTAATTGAAACTTATGATGAGGAAAACAGTCGGCTTAAGTCCCTGCAGCTTTATCTTCATCGGCTAAAAAGTGAAAAAGATGGAAGAAATTTGGTTTTTTCTGAACAAGATAGTCTAAAGTTTCCTGAGATGGTGAAAAATGAGTCATACGATGCCAGTATGGATATTAAAAAGTATCAAGCAGAAAAGAAAGAGCTGGAAGAAATTTATTTCATAGCAGATCGTGAATATGAATTGATGTTACCTTTGTTTGAAGGGGGTCATATTTCAGCTTTTGAAATGAAAAAGCAAAAACGCAAAGTCGATGCTGCAAAAGCCGCTTTGGGTGGTATTGATGAAAGACGGGTCACTAAACTCGCTGAGGACATCAAGCAAACTTACAA
>Ga0194133_10008648_pt1 | contig 11837 bp, 7 predicted proteins | sample TA2KigOf40mmetaG_FD_155448 | JGI IMG/M metagenome (GOLD analysis project Ga0194133, IMG submission 155448) | Freshwater microbial communities from Lake Tanganyika, Tanzania - TA2015055 Kigoma Offshore 40m | ecosystem: Environmental > Aquatic > Freshwater > Lake | place: Tanzania: Lake Tanganyika...
CTTTTAACTGGCAGTAATTAAGAGGCCAACCCGCCTTTGACCCGGGTACTTTTCTACCTGACCCGAAGGGAAAAAAATTGAAAAATTTGACATTTTTAGGGGAAATTTTCCCAATTCAAACCCAAAACATAAATGGTTGACCCGACCCAACCCGACACGAGCCACAAAAATTGATCCAACCCGGGTCAAAAATTTTTGACCCAGACCCATCACTAGACTGGGTGATCAATACATACAAAGAGGTATACAGATGACTACTATTACACTTACCTAGGGTACCTTGAGGCTTGATGATCTTTTTGCAACCCCTTGGTACAAAATTGCTGCCATGACCGAATATTGAATATTTAAATTAATATCTTGGTTCTCATTCAATTTCTCACTTGGCCACACTCACAGACTTCATATTTTTCATGGTCCAAAATTTTAAAATAAATATTTGCAGATGCTTTTTGCAAAAGTCTTATTTTATTTTTGAAAGCCCAAAATAAGATAAGGGAGTCAATCAAGCAAGTTTTTGCACTGAGAATTTCAAAAGTATGAACAGGCCAAAAACCTAAACTGACAAGTAGAGGCAGTGATCATCACACAAAAGCCTTCTTCTAATCAAGGAATACACAAGTATAGTCTGAAACGTGATGATATTGCTTTTGCAATCAGTTGCAGTTATTCCACACAAACAAACCACTCACTCATTCAAAATAGTCTGAAAGAATTTATTGTCACTTAAATTGAGGGTGGTTGTACAAATTTCAATACAATGAACAACCACTCAACTCAAAATTGAAAGTATTCCCAATCAAAAATGATCAAAACATTTTTTTCCAAATTAAAAATAAACAAATTGATATCAAAGAAAAGCAACAATTTACACTTACAAAAGCTGAAAAAAATTATAGCTTTAATATATTGACAACTGTCAGGCTGTGACCTCAAATCACTGAGTCGATCTTTATCACATGCTGTTCTAAACAATTATTTATGAGAAAATGGTAGAGTAAAAATGTTTACATCACATTAGGCATGTTTAGTTATCTGTAAAGTTCCATGCTTCCTTGGACTATCAAAAAAGATGATCATCTTTATCTTGTAGCTAGCTCTTGGCAGGAGATGCAACCACACCACAATAAACCATTCAAATCAGAAAAAAGTTGCGCAACTCTTTTATTCATGCTACATCCTTTTGTATTTAAATAGATTCCACTTACAATTCAAGACCTTTTGTACTCTAGACATTATTAATCGTAAATCAAAGTTATTAAGAGTTGTAATTAGTTGCTGTAGGCGGACAACAAGAGATTAATTAACTAACAACAACGCAACAAATGACTTTATCATGCTGAAGTTGGCTGCTAAATAGCAATTTAAAAGCATCATTTCACATTATTTAGTTTGAATTTATATCGATAAAAAGTTGATAAAATATGTCTTTTACCTTTTACCCAAAGAAAACCAAAAATGAGAATTCAACCAATTTATTTATCTTGATTTCTAAAACTGGATCCGATTTTCTTTAAACTGCTACGGGCAATGGGAACTTTTAGACTTTGTTAAGATATGTCCCAGATATGCAAAATAAAAACTTTAACATCTTGACTAAAGTCAGGAAATTTTGGACATAGAATTAAGGACAAAACACTCTAAAACAACATTCTTTTTATAGAGGTGGGACTTTAATAAGTAATAAAGAGCTATTTTTAAGTAGTCGACTACAAAGTGTCAAGTTTATGAAACTAGTCTTCCTTGCATAAAGTACTGACGTCAATTTAGCGATGAAGACAAGCTCTGCTTTGCTGTCAATATTTCATCCATTGATAGTGCTGAAGTTTGCATATCTGCATACAAGTCGATAAAGAGATTCTCGATAAGATAAAAAAGACCTTTTTCATTCGGATGTCAAGAAATCAAGAGGGACCATGATGTACTTCAGTTTATGTATTTTTATCTACCTTTGTCTTTATATCAAGATCTACTTTACATTTTATAAGAGCTTATTTGCTTTACTAAAATTAAACAAAGTCTTAAAGGTTGTCGAAAAATATGATTCTTTTGTCTCTGAAAAAATCCTGAATCATGATTCTTTTCAAAAAAAGAGTTGTGACGTATTGAGATTTGTTCTTAGAATTTGTTTCATATCAGCCAAGAATAAAAAAATTACCAACAAAACATTCCTTTAAAACTTCAAGCTTTTTTCCTTATCAAAAAAAAATATTCAAAAAATTGGATTTAGCAAAGCCTTATTTTGACTATTCAAAAGGTGTTGCATTCCAAATCAATAGATTCTATCTTTCCAAAAGAAAGCTATATGGATGAAAAAAAAATCTGAATTTAGTTTCAGTTTAGCAATAAATATCAGATAAAATTTTGTTAGGTATATTTTTAAATTAAATTTTAAAATAGACTTTCATTATTCAATCTCTTTTGAAGATTAATATTTTTAGAATCAAGTAGAGATTTTTCCAAAAAATCACTTCAAAACCTTTCTTTTATTTTTTTCTCTTTCTTAATATCAAGGCAAATCCCAGCTTGACCAAAATAAAGTTTCATTCAACGTTTGTTTTATATATCCACCCTCTGAATACAAAACATGTTTTTTTGCATTTTCCCATCGCATCAGATAGAGGCAAAAGCTTGAGGAATAGCTGAATCTTTTGGTAAACAAATAAGGTCCAGTCTCAGCTTGAGACATTTCTCTGGTTTTGAAACCTTTTCATTTCGTCCAGTTGACTGTTAATGACGAACCTATTGACAAGTAAATGAAAAACTCAGACAGAGAAATTGTCATCATCATTGGGATAAGGGAAAAATTGGAAAAGTAGCTGGCTGATGATGAAGGAGAGTAAAAGCTCATCGCACAGCTCACAATTCAAATCGATTTGGGATTAACTATTGGAAAATGTAGGGTTTTTTTCTTTGGCAACGAAAAGGGTTCTTTTTATTGAAAAACTTTTGCAAATTAAGTTACCGCAAAATAATAATCATTTTGATCCTGTGCAAATTAAACTCGGATGGATGTCTCCATTATCAGACTAGAATTGGGTGGAATTTTCGGCTATTTTAGACGGAGATGAAATCCTTAATTTCTCTATTGTCTTCCATCCTTTCACGTTTCCGACGTAGATTCATCTCTTTGTAAAATAACTCATTTTAGTAAGTATATTCTCCGTAAGGCTGGCGTGTTCGACTAAACCCAGTCAATAAATTTAACTTTGCATTATGGGCCGTTTCTGAAACATCGTGACGATAACAGCAATTCTGAAACTCGGAAAAGGGGAGGGGAGCCCAGGGTAACACTCAATAAACCACGTGGGTGGTACAGACACAAATATTGGAGGAAAATTTTGAAATTTGAAAAAAAGTCTCAATTCACTAACTTGATGTTATTCGGAATTCTTGCACATTCAGAAAAAGTGAGTTTTTCTCGATAGTGGATGATTTCAGTGAGAAATTTCTCTAATCAATTTTATTAGGAAAATATTCATCTTTGGGATCTTTGCGACTACAAAAGTTTTGTAATTGCATCCAACAGCCCCCCGGGTGGTTTTTGTCTACACCAATCGTTATTTGTCTTCATCGAACCTGAACTCTTCTTCTCTTTTGCAATTGGAAGTGTTTAGAGATCTCCCAGTTGTACAACTTCAATTTTGAAATAACGTTTTGCTTGATTTGGAATGCATCGGAAAATTGGATCGGAAAATTTTCTCGCCTAACGAAATATTTTCATTTTTTTTGGAGGGGGGGTTCGAAGAGAATAGGTTTTTTTCTATAAAGATTGTTCAAACGGGATACAAAGTGACCATAAAATTGTTCGAAACAGTTTTGGCTTTTGAGTGATTGAGGATGACAGAGCGTCATTCGTGATGAGACAATTGGTTTGTTTGAAATGAAATGAATAACAAAAACATACTTTCCGGTCACAGGGACTTTTTGTGGTCATTTAGGCTTTTAAATTTCGATTGGAAACAAGGATTAATGGTAATCTCCATTTCCGTGAGTCATTTTTTTGACAATGTTTCATTTTCAAAAGTTCACAAGTCTGTGGTGGATTTCAAACTTAATGTCGTGACACGCCTTTGACCTGTGCTTGCTTGACCAGGACAGTAGATGACGACTGTCAAAACATGAAAATTGTAGGTGATCAAACTTTCAGCTTTCAAAATATTTTCTAATGCCAGAAAAGAGATTTCTACACTGTTTTGAAAGAATTGTCCTAACCTAGACTAGTCTGGCTGCCTCAACTAAAGCCAAAATTGTTGACACTAATTCTTGAGGTAAATTTGGGCACTTTTACCCATCTTAAATACATCTAAATAAAAGGATTGGGCTCTGATACCAAACAAATAGAATGCCAGTGATACCTATTGAAAAACAAATTATTGCATAGGTTGCCTCTCTAAGTTAGTTAAGCCACCACATTGATTGAGATTCAGACACAAGCTGGGCAAATGACACCAACTTATTTGCACTTATCTTGCAAATGAAAATGGAGTTAGCAATATATAATTGATTGATTGACAGTTTATAGTTGGTTGAGGAACTGATTCTTCTAATGCTGTCAAAGTATTAGACTTTACAACAATTCCCTACATTATTATTGTGTCTTTCAGACACGTGAACTATCCGTGGTTAAATATTTGCAATGGTATTTTTTCTGATATAATTATTTTATGTTTATAATAATTAAATTAGGTTTTTTGTTCATGTGATCTGCACAACCATCAATCCTGACTGTGGTAATAACCATCATGTTAGATGATTATTTAAAGACAAATCCTGGGGTCAAAGATTTGCCCTGACCGGGATTGAACCCCAGCCTCCCAGTCCAAAGTTAGATGCCATAACCATTAGGCCATGGAGACCCCATAGAATGATAAATAATTATAAAAGAACAATAAAAAATGATAGTTAGGAGCTTGCATCAATCAACTAAATCTTTTTTAATTTTTCTTTTATTAAAGGCACTCTTAGACTGGGAGGTTTTTTTGTTGTTGAGGCTGCATGAAGTTGCCAGGGTGGGAACCCATAATCCCTTTGATTCTTAGCCTGATGTCATGACCATTCATCCACAGTGACCCCTATTAAAATACTGTCCAACAACAAAATGTTTCAAAGAGAGGTTCAGAATAAATATCCAACAAGTGCATGCTGCTCTATTAAAAATTTATTCTAGATATTGATTTATATTGATTCTAAATGTGCTGACATTTTAAAACAGAGAAGCTGTGTTTGTATAAAAAGGTGCTGTTCTTACGTAAACTGCAAAATCCGATTTGTTATTGAGATTTCTCTCAAGAAAATATCATCTAACTATTTTAGAATATTTTTTAAGGATTTTGTGCTTGGAGAGGTCCTTTGAATCAGTAGTTGCAAAAAAGTGTATTGAGTTATTTGGCATTAAGATTTTAAGGTTTCATTCAAAACATTGGACAAAAAGTTTCGCCAGAAAACTCGACCTTCTTATTTTCGTTGATAAATTAGAAACAATTCCAGTCCTTAATAGAGAAAACTTTCACAAAACTAAATTGAAATTCTGTTTAAGGTATCGAAACTGGCGTTTGTAACAGTTAAAAAACGGAAACCCCCAACTGAGTTTCTATTGAGGTGCCCCCTTCTCTCAATAAAGCAATCCTGAGACTACTTAGCGAATTGTTGGACTATTAGGAAACCCGAGACAGGGGAGGCATTACCAAAACTCAAAAACAGTTTCTGAAAAAAAGGAAGGTGAAAACCTCTGGAGCATAAAATAGAGTGGTTGAAGATTAGAGTGAGTTTTTGGAAGAGGAAAAAGAGACGATTGGGAACCAGACTCGAAATTAAAATGATAAAATAAAAGGGAACCGAACAGCAATATTACTAGGTCTGTGTGTGTCCGACATTTGTCTCACCTGCCATTTGGTTTAGGTACCCTAAGGTTCATTATATTTGGACCAAAAGTACCAGGAGACTGTATTTGTAGTTTGAGTTACAACATTTCAATAGATTTTTGTAAATATTAGAACTTCTCTCAAGGCAGACAGTTCAAGACAAATTACAAATCTTTGAAGACAGAAATGCCGATTTCCTCGGCAAATATTCAAATGGTGACAAAACCTTTGTATTTGTACACTGTAGGGGTCGTGCTGAGATGCTACCATTGACTTGTTTGTTTGTCTGTCCGTCTGTGTCACTTGAATGGGGATGAATGAATGAGATTAGAACAGCCAAATGGCCATGGTTTATTGGCCAAAGCCGTGAAACGTCAAAATCAAAGTTATTTAAACCCTGGCACTGTTTGAATGTAGTTTTACTGCAGGCGTTGGCTATAATTTAAACAATGGCTTGATTGTTTCTCGAATAAGGAATCGTTAACTTAAAAATATTCACCTACATTTGGATTAAACCCATAGGAGATGGGGATTCAAATTATACCAAATGATGTGAAGCCGCACTTTGTTTCAGTTGGAACTGAAGACTCAGAGGAAAAATATAAACTTGATGGTAACAGAAAGAAGTGGAACAAGTGTTTTCTACCTATTTCCAAAAAAATATCGTTTCACAGGTTATCATTAAAAGGTGAGTTCGAGGGGAAAGGGGAGATTATAGGCTGGGGTCACAGACAAAAACTCGTTTTTCTGAACGTAATTGTTTTATTACTTCCTTCGAGCTACCTGAAAACTCTTCCAGAACCATGCTCAAGACATTGTTGAGAGAAACAACTGTTCGAGCTAGAACTTTGGTAACAGAGGAGCTGTTTTAAACTTTTAAATAGGTTATAGGTGTTCAAGACTCTTTTTTTTGCCTGTTTAATTACAGTAAGATGAGGTAATTATATAACAGGTAGTCTGAAAACTGGTTGGTCAGATTTTGAAGCATATAAAATATTTAATTGTGATCTTTTTATGTTGAAGATGAACAATCAAAGTTACCTTGCAGTTTTGGAATACGAATCTTTCAAAAGTTTTCAAAATTAAATGTAATGGATTGATGAGTTACATATTTTTGAAAAACTCAATGGAGAAATCCAAATTTAAAACCCAAGAAAACTTGACTGACATATGTCAAGAGTATGTGAGGTGAACTTTCTTAAATAAAAAAGACTCAACAAAGGTGCGACCCACAAAAAATTCATTCCAGTCTCGGAAGGGTTAATCAAGATGCCTTAATAAACACTAAGGTTTTGATAACCATGAAATTTCTTTGTTTTTCTCATTTATATTCATATTCAAGACATTGGTCATGGTCCTCAAAAAAGAGGTGAAAGTTTTTAGTTACACAAAAAAAGGCTTTGTTTCTAACAAGTCTTAAGAAATTTGTGTTAAATCTTAAGTCGTCAAGAACCATTTGGTTTCATCGTAAAGTTCTTGATTGCATATATAAGAACATGTTCAATTTCACATCATCTTGATTCTGTTGTACCTGAAACGATTTTATGCTTTTTTACGTGGCACACATACTACTTGAATGTCATGTTTAAGTCTTTCATGCCAGCCAAATAAATGGGCCTTAACGAGATCAAGCAGAAGTGCAAGAACGCTACAACAAAAAAAATGACAAACTCACAGCCAGGTGTCTAAACTGTAAACAAAACTAAGAGAAAGTCCTTAAAAAGAAATTTACTATGCAGTTAAGTATCAAAATTTGTTACTTCCAAAAGAAATAAGTAAGTTTAAGTGCTTCACATACCAAAAAACCTTTTGTTTATCATCACCACAGGGAGCTTCAACTTTGGTTTAAAACTCCCTTGATGAAAATTCAATTTATGATTCTTGTTTCTACATATTGCAGAAAGAAGTTTATCACAGTGAAGTCTGTTTCTTAGTTGTCATAAACTCCCAACGCCCAATGCAGTATGCTTCATGAAAAAGTATTAAATTATGAGTGGTATTAATTAGATGGAAACGTCATATTAAACATCCCGGCCAGTCAGAACATTACAAACATCATAAATATTAAAGCAGAAAACTTTTGCTAATTAAAATATGAGAAAGAAACTGCAGATGAAAAATTAAATTCTCACAGAAGTAATAAAGTAAAAGGTTGAAAATCGTTGCAACATTTAAAGATTGGGAGCTTTTAGCTATCATGAAAAAAAGAGAAATTGGCCTGGCTGACAAATTTAAGAAAACTTCAGATGTAATGTTTATGTCATTCTCTTTTGGAGTTGTCGGTCTGAAATGGCGTGACTCACTGAATAATCTAGAATTTTTTTTGTAGAAAAATCTTTACGAAACGCCAAATGAGCATTGACTCACCCTTTGTGTGCAGTCTTAAAACCTTTTTGGAGATTAATCAAAAGAATATTGTAATACCATAATCACTGTTCCAACTTCTTTTAGGTTTTTTTTAATCTTGACGGGACCCTATAGAATTTGCCAAGTTCCCCAGAGACAAATCGCCACGCCTTTACATTTGTTCAACCATGTGTGTTGTTCAGTGTGACATTAGAGAGCCAAACCACATTCACTGACAATCTGATCAGGGGCGAGACAAGGTTTATTACGTTGAAATAAGGACCGTATGTTCATGCAAAATCGCGTCCAAGACACTCAAAAGTCTTTTTTTCTGAAATATAATGTGATCAAAGGGCTCCCATGGAAAAAAGTAAAAACAAAAAGGGTTCTGAGGAAATGATTGGGCAACGTCATATAATTTGCAATCATCTGGCATGGTGTGTTTCCGCAATGGTTAAATAATGCAAGGTTGAGGACTTGCCAGTTTTTGTTTTGGAAAAATGATCAGCCAAACTAAAAGTGGTGGACTTTCAGCCAGGTGAGAGCGAGGGTCCTGTCTCAAAAACACAGATCACATCGATTTAATGACTTTCTGATGAACTTTATCGCACCGTAACCAAACATTAGAAATTGCCTAAGCCTGGTCTTGATCCATCAACATCATCACCCCACCCCTTTAGCATTTGATTTTATAATTGCAATATGGTCGTGCTGCTTTTGTCCCATCGTGAAATTGTAGGACGTGATGGCTGCTAGTATTGCCAGATCAATTCAAATATCTTTCTTTTGTAAACGACAAATTGGTTCAGCTATCCTTCAATCCTTACTGTCATTCACAAAGAGTCTTCAATATCTGTAACCAGCTAAAAATGAAAGGAGCTGGTCGACCACAAATCAATCAAAACTATTTTACATCCAGAATCGAATCGAACATCAAAATCCTCATCTAAGCATTAATTAGTTTTTCATTCAATAACTAATCGATATAATGTCTGAATAAAAATAAAAGAAGAAGGGGAAAAAAACTCAGCCAGGTTTAGCACACGTTCAAACGCAATTAGTTTTCCTTTCACTTGACCGATTGCAATCCGACATGAAATAATTAAACCAGGTGGGAAAAAAAGTCTTTTGAAATCAAGATATCAAACACAAGACGAATAACTCAATTACTGACAGCTTAAAAACGATCCATCTAAGAAATTAGAAAAAGCTCTTTATTGCAGAATTGAATAGAGAAAATGCCAATCTAGAAATGTGTTGAAAGTGCAAAAAAATTCCAATGAGTCAAAATGACAAAAGTTACAATCATATATCTACCCTTGTCAAAATATATAAAAAGAAATTATTTCTTCAGATCAGATAACAAAAAAGAAGATTGGCCAATATGAGTTCAAAGTCAAAGTTCGACTATGATAAAAGACAATTTTCCTCTCCTCCCCTCATGTTGTTTGAGACTTTTTGCTTCCTTTAAAAACTAAACTTTCCCCTGTTCTCAAAGAAGCATTATCCCACTTATCTCCAAACTCTTTTTACAAGTCATTTTTTTCAGTCAAAGTGGTGTTGGATGCGACACAAAAACTTTCCAATTAATAACATTTGGTCTGACAACTTTTTTTCGTCCAACAAATTTGACTTCTTAAGATTAAAAGATTGAACAATGACTTGACCACCACTTTCTGTAATCCCAATCTTAATATTTGATTGGGATTTCGTAGTCAATAGAGGATTATCGATCCAGTTTGCATTCAAGGAAAAGAAATTGGTTGAGGGCAACAAAGAAAAAAAATGACTCCTAAAGAACCTAACCTAGTGAATGGTAAAAAGCTTAGAATTAGATAGACAGGGCAGGATGTGAGGCACCCTCTTGGAATTACGACGACAATCACTTTTGAACATCAAAGACCATTTTGCTTGCTCCACAAGAATTATCACCCAACAAAAACAGTCTTTCTTTAGACACCCTCATACTGAAACTCAGCGTGTGTGGGCCGTAATTTCCGAAAGTTGTAACAGACATGGAAGTAATATGCTCAAAACTAATAAATCCTTATTGCAACGATGACAGAGTTTTGAAGTTGAAAGAGGGAGACAAATTTGGAAGAAGAAAAAGCTTAAAAAAACGACTCTTTCTTTTATTCTTTTCATCTTGGGGTGATCAAATCAGACAATTGTGCAAACCTAAGATAAACTTGGTCTCCTGACAAAGTCGCTTTTGGGGGAATCCTTGTAACGATAAGAGAAAACTGGCATCATTCCGTTAAGACGAACAATTAACGACAAAGAAGCAGCGAAGGAATCTTTTTGCTGGTATAAAGTTCAACACTTTTAACTCATTCGGTACATTATCTAGAGAAAAAAAGTAAAATGAAATTGTCACGACAGAGCTAAAAATTGGAAATAAGTGGTTTAAAGAATCTCCGGCTAAGTTTTTCTGATAAAATTCAAAAATCTAGGGCATCGAAGTATCAAGATAACCCAGTATCTATAAAGGAGACTTCAATAAAAGATCAAACTTTTGGAGAAGAAAGTAGGATTAGATAGATAAAAGCTGCTGAATCCTTTAAATTCCAAACCCTTTGGATTTTTTTTATCTTCTTTAATTTCCAAGAAGAAAATTACAGAAAAAATAGGAAGAGAATTTTTGATTAGATTTGTCAAAAAGTGTTAATAATAATGTTGGAACTATTTCAAGAAAAATGTTCGATTTTCTCAAGTTTTAATGAAAAACCTTTTCACCCAAAATATTTTCTGCCAGATTGGCAACTAAACCACGAACCCACCAACTATTTCAAAAGCTCAAAGAATGTTGGACCAACAACTATAAAGTATTTTATTGTTGCACGAAAAAATTTTTTATGAACAAAACATATAGCATCAGCTTATTTTACAAGTGGACTTTACCATCCAGGGCTCAATGCATTTTCACAACTACGAAGGGACAAAAGAAAATTTAATTAGAGCAAGTTTAGGGTTCAGAGTTGGGTGATCCTCATTGGCCAAATCGTATGTCAAATTCAGAGTCGAAGCAATCGTCTTAGAAAACCCTGGGGCGATCAGTTTAAGACGTTTTACAACACATTCAAGACGTAAAACAGGGGTGATGAGATATCAACGCAATTTCGAAACAACCCCGAGGCAAGAAAACTGTAAACTGAAGCAAATAGAAATAAAGCTAAAGAATTGATTTTCCAATTGCTTTTTTAGGGCTCAGCATATTAGAGAGATTGTTCAAGTGATAAACGTTGAAAAATCTATCATCTTATCACAACTATTTTTTCGAAAACACACGCAGGCTGTACGGAATGATCTTGCAATCGATAGAGGAAGAAGGGTCAAGCACGCCCTGATTTCATTTCCAGATTCTACGTTATTCCGTCGAAAAGATCAATGAAAATTACATTAAGACTATCCAAGATTTTGAGTACCTCCCTGATCGATGCAATACAACAATTCTAACGGGATGCCCTCCCCTCTTCCCTTCTCTCACCCCAATTGCAGTGGATTATTGCCCGTCAAATTCTAAGCTCGGGGCTATTCTTTGCTGATGTGATGAAGATTGAAAAAAGAAGCTCTGAAAGTCTTAAAAAAACTTTCATAAACCCTGCATCCAACCTACACCCCACCCTC
>Ga0194133_10008649_pt1 | contig 11837 bp, 3 predicted proteins | sample TA2KigOf40mmetaG_FD_155448 | JGI IMG/M metagenome (GOLD analysis project Ga0194133, IMG submission 155448) | Freshwater microbial communities from Lake Tanganyika, Tanzania - TA2015055 Kigoma Offshore 40m | ecosystem: Environmental > Aquatic > Freshwater > Lake | place: Tanzania: Lake Tanganyika...
CATCGCCTGAGTCCTACCTGCTACAGAAATTATCATCTTTTAAAGTACGTCTTTCGGCTTTCATCATCAAAGGCGCACTAAGGCTAGGAATATTTGTTATTGTTTTTGACAACCCGTCATCAAAGGTTGCTTGGAGGTGCCAAGGTTCAAACCCCAACACTCAAATTCCCAGCCTGATACCATGATTAATCGGTCACCTTGACACCATGATTTATCAAAACAAAAGCTCAAATTTTTGAAAGAATATCATGATGGATAAAACCTTTTTCATGCAGATAAGTATTCCCTAGAAATAGTTTACCACAACAACAAAAACAGGTTTTCAATGTGCTTTAGATTTACATTCAACTTTTAAACATCAATAACCAAAATTGTGTTAATATGTTAAATTTGAAGTACCTTTATTTCAAAATGTTGAAACCATTTCACCATCTTGTTGTCACTTGGTAGATTAAAACTTCATGCACAAAGTTTCTTTTAGGCAAGGTCAAATGAATGGAGCTGTACATGTACTATCAAAAACTGGGGCAAGTTATTGCTTAAGACGTAGTTTTTCCACATGATGCAGTATAAAACTATTTTGAAACTAGCAGTTCAAGAGCTGCTAAGCTACCCTGCTTGTTTTCTGTTTTTTCTTTTTTCCATATTTTGCAATGATATTTGCTGTTTCCACACCAATCATTTTTCTCGTTCTTGCAATGATGATGTAACATCACGTGAGCTATGATGTAGCGTCACACGAGCTATGATGTAGAGTCACACGAGCTATGATATAGCATCACACGAGCTATGGCGTTACGTCAGATGAGCTATGATGTAGCGTCACACATGCAATGATATAGTGGCACAAATTGTTTATCTATGTTAATTTGATATTGTAAGTATCAGCCATTTTCTAAACTTCATCTGACCATTTCTTCACCTGTTGACCAGTTATTTTTGAGGATTAAACTCTTCCTCCTCATCCTGCTAGGTCATTTCAAGTATTCTCCTTATCCGCGGCTTGCTAATAGGCCAGTATTGGTTATTTGCAGCGCTTATAATCAGTTGGGGTGGTCAAGTAGGTTATGAGCCATATTTCCATCCCGGCAGCCAGGGTTTGACTCCTACCTGGGTTAACCTTTTACCCTAAAAAAACCACCTAGTGTGCTTTTTATGACCACAAGTCACAAGACGGCATTCCCTAAAATGTTAAAAAAAAATTCATAACCATAAAAAACCTTGTCTATTATAGAACTGAGGAATTGGGGTAAAACCATGAAACCAATGAGATACAAACTGTTAATTTGAGGAAGATGAAAGTTTTATACACATGCAACTCGTATCAGTACATTTGGCAGATGGAAAGCGAAGGATTGAAGTTGTCGATCATCAAAAGGCTGTGGTGATTAAAGATAATCTGAAAGGTCATTGATATGATCGATAAAATCATTTTGGAATGAATGAAACTTTTAACTGTAATGTCAGAAAATAGGTATGGTGTTTTGATCATTTGTTAGTTTTATGCATGGAATGGAAATCTGGCACGTAATCCACTTGACCGTCCTAGCTTCCGATTGCAAAGAAATCAACAAGGCACTCACAGTCAGGGTAATAGTAATCTGCAATGGCTCTAACAAAGTGATTACCACTATGCTGCTTATTCTAAGTTAGAATGATAATGCACACATGATGTAGGATCACTGTGCTCTTATTATTTTATCCAGAATCCTATCTATTCCATGTTTGATTGCTAAGCGCACCTGATCACTGAGTTGCTTCTCCCCGTGTCGATAAATAGGCTTGCAGACCTAAACCTGTCAACTAGAAGTTATATTTCACTGTTCTTTGAAGTATGAGTGTATAGGATAATTAGGCCATAGTTTTAAGTTTAGTACAAAAGTTTTTATTTTCAATTTTTTCAATAAAGTATGTTCAGCATTTTGCTTTGACTATTTTTCCAAAAGATTACCTTGCAAAGAAACATGCGTTATTATACCAGGTCAATGCTATTCCGCCCATGAGAATGCCTGAGGCTCATTAACATAAGTTCTCAGCAATGTAGCCTACATTCATAATTGAAAATAATTCTTTACAGTTATTGAAAGCATATTATCTCCATGAGCAAGCAAAGCAACCAAGTGGGCTAGAAAAATCAAAACTGTTTGCACACAAAAGGAGAGCAGCAATCAAAAAAATTTTCATCGATCTGTTCATCGGCTTAAACTCCTCCCTCAGTTTGGTAGATAGAGGGCTGAACTTTTGCATATAAACTTCTCATGTTAATATCAAAAAAGTTACCGAGGGGATTTTTGAAATTTTGTCTTGGGGCTGACATATGAGAGTTTTGCTTGGTTGGGCTGGGCAAAGTTGGCGCGGCTCATTAGCGCACACTCACTTGGCATCTTTACGAGGTCGAGTCTGTATGGAAAATTTGAGGGAGGAGGCAAGGCAAGCTGGCGAGGTTTGCTGGAAATTACTGTATTTGTAAAAAATTTGTTACGCTTATGCTTAGCGACCTCAAACTTGTGGCAGGTATGCATTTTTCAACATACAAAAAATGCATGTCTAATTAATTAAGATTTACTTAAGAATAGAAAATTTGTCTGTTTAACAATTGAAATGAGTGTTGAATTTAATTCAAGATTAGGGTTCTATAATTTTATTCTACAGGCAGCTTATCTATGGCCTCTCATTGGCAGGACTGACTTCAAGTGTACAATATAAATTCCCATTCTTATGTGATTTCAAAAGTTAAATATCAAGTCAATCATTTTTCAAATTTGAAAAAAAGTGCTGCAATTTTTCATTTAGTAATCTGAATCAGTTTGTCCTTGAACTAGAAATTTTAACAGTTGCTTTGATGAAATTTGAAATCAAAATCCAAGCACATTTTTAGTGATTGAACTTGCTTTGTCAAAAAAACTATTTTCCAATCTGCCAGCTGTTAAATTTTTGATTTTCAACTCTAGGGCTTCCCAACCCATCCATATATCAGGTTTTCTTTTGTTGATACTATTGCAGGCAGACATATTAGCATTGAACTTTTCTCATCTTTTATCATCTATCTATATAAAAGTAACTGTTGGTACCTACGTACCCTTTTCACCCCCAAACTGCCGGACCAATCTCCACCAAATTTTGTACAGACCTCACCACCAACTCAGGGAAGGTTCTTAACACAAGTATGACCCCGCCAACTTGACCACTGCACCCCGGGGTACCCCAAACTCCAAAACCCAAATGGGTCACGTAAGCTCATCAAATTTTTCCCAGGCAGCGCCGGGGCCCGGTTGGCTAGTATAATATAAAGGAAAAGGCCAAGAGTCAAATGACTCTGGGTAATTTTTGACATGACCCGAAGAGATTTTTTTGACACGAAGAGAAAAAAATTGAAAAGTTTGGGATATTTAGGGGAAATTTTCCAAACCCAAACCATAAATGGCTGATCCGACCCGGGTCAAACCATCACTTGTCTGGGTTACGTGCGGATGATAATTCATGGCCCAAAAGGTAAGGTTAGGATAGGTTATCCAATAATTTTTTTTGCAGTGTCTCTTGAAAGACAGGGTTGCCATATATTGAATGATTATTCATAGAAACTCATTGTGATAAGGATCACTTTCAATGAGTTTTCCTCAAAATGCAACTTATTTAAGGTTGCACAGGCTTATCATTTAGATGATCTAGTATTGCAATGATAAGTTTTCCAAGAAATTGAGTCTGTTTGAATCATTTTTGCAAATTTTCCAAAACAGAAAGCTCACTCAAAGAGATCTTGCCTCAATTTCTTTCACAGAAATTGCCTATCAACAAAAAAAAATCTCCCTGTGAAAAGAGGCTGAACAGTTTTTCATGATTGAGATAACACTTCATGACATCATATATCTCAACAGCTGAATGAAGTATTTCAGTTGCCTGCCTAATTTCTGTTGTGAAATGTAAAGTCAAATGTAATTTTTTGATTCTGAGTACAAATTTTCAACTTTGCCCTGGTGAAAACATATCAAGATCAAGAAAAAGGGTTTTTGATGTTATTAAACAGTTTGAGGTGGAATAAAGTTGGGTAAGTTATTTTCTTGTGATGTGTCAGGGGCAAAATTTTTTGACCCAGATCGGGTCATCCATTTTTGGTTTGGTTTTTAAAATTTTCCCCTAATAGTGGCAAATTTTCCATTTTTTTCTCTTCGGGTCAAAAAAATCTCATCGGGTCGGGTCTTAAAGCACCCGGGTCAGAGACGGGTCGGCCTCTTAGGTCTGCAGGTCAAAAGTATGCTCAGGTCAGGTCAAGATAAACTTGTCCATATTATTGAATGAGGTGACCTGAGAGAACCAACTTTGCATCATTATTTTAAAGTACCTAGGTCTTCTACTCCTAGTTTATTATTGTTGTTGGCAGTAAAGTTAAATAGGACTCATCTGCTTGAGGTGTCTACCATATTATGATTAAGAGATCCCGACCGGAAAATTGGCACACCATTTTCTCAAAAATAAATCAATTGTCATTTTTTTTAAAAAAATTTGTCCAATGTTGAATAGTGACATGGTATTTTTTGCGTGTATTTGAAAATTACACTTGAAAATGGTGGTGCTTTTTTGTCTATTATTGCCATAAAATGCCACATATCACCAATTCTCTTATTTTATTCCAATATTGCATGAAATACAATCATTTTTCTGGCAGACGATGATTTTTTGCAAGAAAACTGTGATGACGTAATGCGTTCCTTTTCAAATAAAAGATATAGAGCGAGACTGAACTATTAATTGATAATTACTGATCTCTTCTATATGTTTATGCTTTTAAGCCGATTCATAGTAAATTTTATAAACACATACAATCACATCGTGAAAGGAACATATTTGACGCTCGTCATGGAATAGTGTACAATATGAAGTGTAGATATACAGACTTTACTGAAGCAAAATAGACTACAGAAAGTATATATGTCTAAGAATGGCACATCTGTGTGCACACTCCCTATACCCCCTTCCCGCCTCCTAACTCACCCCAAAGGGATGAGTGCATACGGCTGGCCTCAGGCCAGCTCAACCAGGGAAACGCGCAAAGCGGTCTGGCCGAAGGCAATCTAGTCTATAAATATATATATATTATATAAAACTACAAAATGTCTTCATTTTTTTCAGATGGAATCTTTGTAACTCAGGTGCAAATGTTGAAAGTGTGATATTTATAATTGTCATAATGATCCAAAGATGCTGAAGATTTAATCCTTGGGTGCAAACTTTAATTGTGATTCAGCAAAATGTTGGGCTTGTGCAAATGCTGCATTGGCTACTCAAACCTAGAGGACAAATACCCAATCAAAAAGGAGTCTGGCATTGATCAGGAAACTTCTACAGAGCCTTTGGTTGTGATTTCAGAACCCAAACAACTCCAAGAATCCACTTTTTTCACAGAGGATGATTCAGGAGCTTGTTGTCAAGATGAAGTTCCCAAATCCTCGAGCGATGAGCCTTCAGCTGAGAATGTAACCTTGTTAGAGGAGACAGACTTCATTGACAGAGTCCAGCTGACTGTTTCCAGCATTGGCTCAGTTCTGGATGATGTTGATTATTATGACAGAGTCCAGCTCACTGTGTCCAGTGTGAACACAGTTCTGGAAGCTTTGCCAGAAACTGAAGATGAACATGATTTTGATGACAATGGATCTGTGAGAGAAAGTCTACCTTTGCTAATGCAAAAACAGGCAGGATCCATTTCTGTCATTCCAGCTGACCAATCCAAAAGAACAACGGTTCATGTTTCAAGGAAAAATCGATTGCTAAAAATTGAATCTGTTGAAGCCAATGGAATTCCAATTGCAAAATTACCTCTACTGGACAACCAAGAAAGTCAAAATGGATTGCACAGCAAAACTAATTTAATGTTGGGACAACTTATCTTGGACAAGAATGGAAAATTGGGATCCAACCCCAGAGTTCACGTGTCCAAATCCACCAACTCATCGCGTCACAATTCCGGAGATAGTTCCATGAAGCTGCCATCAGTGTTGAAAAATAAAAATTGCATCAGTGTGAGTAATAGTGCTGGGGTTGGACCCCAAACTCTTGGAGCCTCATCCTCATCTAGTGGCAATCCGTCACCAGCAGCCTCCATCGGAGTGATTTCAAAAGATAGAGAAAGATCACCTTGTGTTTCCTTTGGAGTAGATGTGATGTACATTGAAACTTGTAAAGGCCAGCCAAGGCCAAGGTCAAGGTCAGATGCATCAGCAAGGTTCATCACAAATTCTGTCGTGGATTGGCATAAAAGTAAGTTTGCAAAATTGCGCGAAAGAAGAGAGCAGAAAAGGAATAATGAGAAAGCCGCCTCTATTGACCTCGGTGAAAATCTGCTTCTTGCCAAAGAAACACCAATCCATCAGGATGAACCAGTTAAGGAGGAAATGGACAAGGAAGCTCTACCCCCAACTCGAGAACGCGCAAGATCAGAAAAATTGAGCCGACCTAAAAAGGACACGATTTCCAGGGAGGTTGCGAAGAAGACACCTTTTGAATGGCCTCTTGGAAAACTGGGCAGACAAAAGCAGAAAGTTGAAAAGGTGGATGAGAGTGGTGATGAAAGACATCCTGTTGTGAGGAGCTCGAGTGTAGCTGCTCTGACCAAGCATGAGGCTGCGAGATTCTGCTCTAAGATAATGAGGACCAACTCAGAGAAGAGTAAATCCAAGCCGAAGATTGGGTTCAATAAGTCTCACAGCACATCAACCAATGCCAGCTGGTGGACAAAATTGTTTTCAGACAAAACCAAAGTGAACAAGAAGAAGTCTAGGCATTTAACAGATCCCAATTCAAGTAAGTTGTGTCTTCTAAAATCCTGTATCGCTGAAACATCTTGCGACGTTTAGTGTCCTTAAACAGGGTCTAGGATCTTTCGCCCAATGCAAGTTCACCAATACCAGTTCGCACTAGGTTAGGTTAGGCTAAGTTTGGTTTTAGGTTAGGTTGGGAATATGATCTTTGGCGGACTTGCATTGGGCGAAAAATCACAGTATCCCTTAAACACGCTTTTGAGGATGGCAGGATATGATTTTATATTGATTGCATAGGAGGTGCTTGGGATCCAACCCGTGCCCTTCCAATTGCTATTTGTTTATCAGAAAATGTTTGGTTATTAAATGAGTGAAACTGTTACCTTAAAGATTAGTGGGTATGAGCTAAATTCAGGCGTCGAAGTAGAACTGAGCCTAAAACGTATTGAATCAAGCTGGGACTTGCCAAGTTGGGCTTTAACATGGAATTTGGGGTGAGCAAAACCATTTCAAGACAAACCAAATGTGTTACTGCGAGTTTAAATTATTATTTAGGTTAGCAAGTGAAGCTATTTGATTTAGATTAATCAAAATTGTGTTTCAGCAAATGTTTGGTTATTAAATGAATTAAACATAGTTTCCTCAAAGACTAATGGGCATGAGCTAAATTTAGGTGTTGAAATTGAGCTGAGCCTAAAACGTATTGAATCAAGCTAGGGCTTGTCATATTGGGCTTTAACTTGGAATTTGGCGTGAGCAAAACCATTTCAATACCCAAGACAAGCCAAATGTGTTAAGAGAGTAGGTGTCAATTCAAGCGGTATCGAGCTGTCACAAGAAGGCATGGCTCGTTCCCATGATAATCCTATTCTGCATTATCCCATCCCTCAAAGTCAGCAGGTTGACCTAAAAGCCTATAACCTTTCTTACCCTGCATTTGGCCCACATTTAAACATTGATAGATACTGAGTAAAAGCAAAAGCTATAAATTATATATCTGAATTGTTTCTGGACACACAATAAAGCCTCATATTTTAAAAAGGTGGAAGAACATCCTTGGATCCAAGCCACAGACGTCGAGCAGCTTCTCTAAGCACCCCACACAGAGCTTCAGATATACAGGCAATGAAGTTGATCAAAATATTCTCGAAGAAGAATTGACTTCACAATTCCAGATGACTTCATTTCAAATTGTAAATTTTTCAGGTGGATCCTCAAATGTCAGCCCTGCTTTTCCGGGAAGTCAGAGGGGTATGAACCTGTTTAACTTGATTTTTTACTTATCATTTAACAGTCTGGGAGGCATTGATGGTACAGATAGAAAATTTAGTAAACTGAGGTAAAGGGGTGAAACCGACTAGAAATGAAACAAATGAGATACTTACAGTTTATTAGAGGAAGCGAGAAGGTTTTACGTAGATTTAGTTGGAAAAAAGTAGTCAGGAATAAGTCCTAGTGGGCAATCTTCAGATCTACATTGACATTTAAGATCAATAAGGATTTGGGTATTTTCCAAAGGAAATAAAAGACGATATTGTGAATGGATAAAACAGATAAATAAGCCTTTTGATCACCAGGGAGAGGAGCGTAAATTAAAAATCATAGTGCCAGAGTGAAAGGGTACTGTTTTTTTTACCATGTAGAGTGTAAAATTTACAGATGGAGTAAAAATGCAATCTTTTGATTGCTCGATGAGGTTCAAAAGAAGTTAAGGCACTAACTGTGGTAGCCATGGCCGATTGCTCATTGCATCAGGCTGGGAATCCGAGGATTGGGCAAATCCAGGAAACCTTTGACCTCAGGTTGCCTAAAACAACAAATATCCGAGCCTTAGTGTGCCTATTATGAATAAATTTCCAAGGCGTACTTAAAAAAAATTTTTTAATGTCAAAATCGTGAGCTTTAACTCTTCAATCCCAAGGTTTTGGCCTGTGAGGGGAGTATTATGATTGTCCTAGCAGTTTAAGAGTGGCTTTCTGCCGGCATGCCCACTCCACGCCTGCGTGATGGGACAGATGTTAAGGTTTTATATATATTAATAAGGAAAAATCTGGGAATACGTCGTTTCGCCCAATGTGTCATTTTGCCTTACCCGGGTTAGGCAAAACATGCCCCGCAGGGTTAGGTTAGGTTAGTCTAGGCTTGGCTAGGCTAGGTGTGGTTAGATTCGGTGATAGGTAGGACACAAAAGGCAAAACGACATGGTATGAAAAAATCTAAACTGAACAGAAAATGTTACAAAATCAATCTAAAAACTAAATATATTATTTGATCTTTCAGCTACCCATCAATACTGAATTCATGAAGATTAGTGATCTGAAATCATTAAGTAAGTTGCACTATTATCATAAACAAAAATTGACATTTTTAATAAGCTTTTTAACTTCTAAAGGAGCTGATGAGCAACAAATCTATGTGAAATTTTTTCACTACCACAAATGTTATGATCTCATTCCCACTTCAGCCAAGTTGGTTGTGTTTGATACTCAGCTTTTAGTGAAAAAGGCCTTCTTTGCATTAGTTTACAATGGTGTGAGGGCAGCCCCATTGTGGGACTCAAAGGAACAGGTTCAAAATTATCCTTTCTTTGTTGAAACAAATATTGCCTCTGGTAGATATATTGGATAAAAACCTTAAATGTGTATCATAATCACACAAAGTGCTAAGTCTGTATTGTACGTATGTTACACCTCTGAGTTATCTGGATTCCCACGTCTGGGTGTCTCATCAACATTGCATTTTTTATCTGATGTCTGGTGGATCATTTATGTATACTATATATCGTCATACAGGTAGTGTAAGGGTATATAAGACCTTATATTGAGAATCTAAAGTTAAGTTAAATAAGTATTCAAAAATGAACAACGTTGTTATTCTTTACTGTCATTGTGGTCAGAAATATATAAATGGCAAATAATGAAATTAGGGTGCATAAATGGTTTTCAACCCACAAAAATAGAGAAAGTCTGATATATCAAAATGAATGGATTTTTTCAGAAATTCATTGGCATGTTGACAATCACAGATTTCATCCACATTCTTACTCAGTACTACAAGAATCCTGGAAAGCAGATAGAAGAGCTTGAAGAGCATAAGCTGGAAACCTGGAGAGGTATGTTTTGATCTAATCCTGAAGATTGTCATTGACTTTTTAAAGATATTGCTCAATTGAGATTGGCACTGTGATGAACAAGGAGTCAGGGTGGTCTAATGGATTACCCCTAAATTTTCATCAACACAACCCGGGTTCGACTCGCGCCATTGGTTAATCCGCGATGAAAAAAGCCTCTAAGAACTAGATTTCCAAGGCCTGATATAAGATATTAAAGTTCTAAATGAAGTGCTTTATGGATTTGGGTCCCAAATGATCTTCCAATTGTAGGATTAGTATTTGCTTGGGATTTTAATTGCTGAATCAATTAAGGGATCTGACTGAGAAGTATGAACCAATGTTGTCTGTACAATCCCTATTCCTTCAATTTTTTCCCTGTATTGAAAAAACAATCCTGTGTCAGGGTGATAATAGTCTTATATGGTCAATTGAGGTGAGGTGATTTGAATGTCAAGAAATAAGACTAATGAGATGCTAATTACTTATATACCTCAAACACGCATCAATAATTTTGGGGGTCCAGGAGTTGTGACAGTCAAGCTTGTACCAATATTTGCATTTGGGAAGGAAGGAATGTGGCTCGTATTCAAAGGGAATAGTTGGCGGTATTATTTAAGGATATTTACAGCATCAAACTTGATGATCATAAAAGAGTGAGGTGATCATAGCGAAAAGCAATGATCAAGCGTTGCATTAAATCAATGACCTACTGTTTTAGCTGTTTTCTGCTTTTGTTAGATGAGCTTGATGGCAAGAAAAATCTGCTTTCCATCAGTCCAGATGCAAGTCTTTATGATGCCATCTCTACACTTCTCCATAACCGAATTCATCGACTTCCCGTTATCGATCCTAACACAGGAAACGTTCTTTACATCATAACACACAAGAGATTGTTGAGGTTTTTGTTCCTATATGTGAGCATTTTCTGTTAAAATCAGCTTACAAAGAGCGATTATCAAAAAAGTGTCGATACTTCCAGGTTCATGATCTGCCAAAGCCAAAGTATTTTCAAGAATCCATTTCTGTATTGGTAAGATTTTCTTTATATGTTTGAAAGTACGTCTTGCAAATTTAATCATTAAAGGTACACTAAGGCAAGCAATATTTGTTGATAGAAGCAACCCAGGGTCAAAGGTTGCCTGGTCGTGCTGGGGTTTGTACCCTGGCCCTCAAATTTCCAGTCTGATGCAATGGCCACTTGAAAATGGCAACCCCGACTGATCTTCAACAATTTCAAACAGAATTTCACTTTATAGTTTTTGCACAAGACAATGTCTTCACTGGTTCTTGAACCCTGTTCCCCCAGCTTACCAGTCGTGCTTGCTAACCACTAGACCACACAGCCCATATCAAATTGTTGCGAAAATTAAAAATGCAAATTTAGTTTGAAACTTTTTGAATAGTGAACCACCCATTTATTTAATTCTTGAATTAGGGTGGTATAAAAAAGCCACTTTCATTGAATGGATTTAATCATTCAAGTTTTGAACCAATCCATTGGTTGGCTAAATATTCCTTATATCCTCTGAAAGGAAAAAACCGAGCTTTAGCAAAAAAACTAAAGTGAATATTGTCAACTGAAATTATTTTCAGTGTTCAAAAAGGTTTTTTTCAAAGAAATAAAACGGGTTAGGTAGCCCCACAGGGTTAGGTTAGGGGGTTGGTTGGGTTTGGTTAGGTTAGGTAAGCAATAAAGTCGTCGTCGTCATCGGCAACATTGCATCCAAAGTCCAAACAAAGTTTTAAATCAGGTACCCAGATGAAATTAAATGAGTTTTAAACTGCAAAATAATGCTTTAATTAATCATAAATGATGATTAGTATTTAAGTTTTGGACGGAAACAAGGGTGGGGGAGGGGGCGGCTTGCCGCTCAAAAACCTACTAGTAAAAAATATATATTCAGTTTGAAACTTTTTGAATAGTGAACCACCCATTTATTCAATTCTTGAATCATGGGTGGTTTAAAAAA
>Ga0194133_10008651_pt1 | contig 11835 bp, 7 predicted proteins | sample TA2KigOf40mmetaG_FD_155448 | JGI IMG/M metagenome (GOLD analysis project Ga0194133, IMG submission 155448) | Freshwater microbial communities from Lake Tanganyika, Tanzania - TA2015055 Kigoma Offshore 40m | ecosystem: Environmental > Aquatic > Freshwater > Lake | place: Tanzania: Lake Tanganyika...
ATCCTGACCAATGACGCGAGGCGACGCCGGGATTCTCGTCCCGAGAGCAATGACCACCTCAAGGACGATATGGATCTATATAAAGCCTTTCCCCATAAAGATAGGGACTTCTGTTGATTATGGACTTTGGTCCACATAAGATAGTGATCGTGCCCCTCTCCCTTATCTCCGAGTCTTGTTAATTTTTCTTTACGAAAATTGATTTTACATGTTCTATTTATTATACACGCAGCAAATATATAACTTTCGTTTACTCAGACTTTTATTTCTATATAAAACGGCAGATGAGCCGATCCCGCTTTGCTCGTTTAAGATGAGGAATATCGAACCTTAAGAGCTCTATTCTATCCAGGGTAGGAGCGTGGTTCATAAGAAAGGCCACCTCTGTCTCATAAACAAATTCAAGGTAGAAAAGAGTGTCTACATTCCCAATCAAGAAAATAATCGATACTGAACTGTTTATTTATGGAATGGCAGGCCCTAATGTTAAGTTAACTCAGATCAGCAACTAAACTGATAAATAGGGGTCAAATGGAACGAGAGGAAGATGCATACCTTGCACTGAGCTGTTGTGTCTCAAAAGTAACAACCAATTGTCTCCAAATATAATGTGTGAAAGAAAGGTCAGGTGATAACCTATCGTGAAATGAGTTTTACGGAAAATGCGATTAAACAAAGCATCTACGCAATTTGAAATATAGTGATAATTAAGCGTAAAATAAAACTAAACAAAATAGAGGGGAGAAGACAAATTGGACTTATTGTCTTCTCCCAAAATAGAGTGCATCATACAATTTATGTAGATGGCACAAACTACTCAAAATTGAAAACAGGCGGATGTTCATTATATAACCATCAAAATACCTAATTTCTTGCACCCCATTTTTATATCCCAACAGGAGAGCAACTGTAAATTGCCCAACCTGTGCCCCAGAGCACAAAAGTACCTCATCTCTTTCATTATTAAAACATCATTACTCGCAAAAAGAAACCATTAAGTCATAATGAAAAAGTATAAAAGCATCCTCCTTTTTGATCTCGTTATTGAGTTTAACAATCACCCTTGGCTGCAGTAACACCTGCATAAGATGAGTTCCCTGACTGAATGGCTACAATACCTCTGTTGTTTGTTCACCTGTTATTTTTGATATCATTGCGGTAAATAAAGTATTTCTAGATTCTAGATTAATCTTGTATTTTCCTTATAACGAGTGAGATAGAAAACTCAAAGTTACAGTCAGGATGATTGATTATCAGGGAGAGAGATTGTTCTCACATCTCTACATTTATGAAAATATAGTAATTTCACAAATGTATATATGTTTTTCCCCACGTCATATATGAAAGCTGCTTGACCGAACTTCACCTAACTTCATATTAAGCCTCGCCAAATGCTCAAGAAACATTACAGATGGGCTCTGACCCAACCCGAGCATTCTTTTGACCCGCAGTAAATAAGAGGCTCACCTGTCTTTGACCATACCGATGATATTTTTTTGACCCAGAAGGAAAAAAATTGAAAAATTTAGGATTTTAAGGCAAAATTTTCCAAACCCAAACCTTAGATGGCCCAGGAATTTGACCTGGACCCATCGCTATCCCACATAATCTCCCAGGGCTCATTTAACAATGGGGAGAGCTGAGATCCAGACACACTACAGCCTAAGGAGTGTCAAGTCACTTAAATATTTACAATCTCAATAAGAATGGCATTGATTTTTTCAACCCAAAGTGTGAAAAAATTTCTGTCATGGCTGGAATTTGAATCCAATTGAGTTTCTGTTATTTTCTTTTGTCCTCAGAATATTGCTTATGGGTCTCTTGACATTCTTTGAACATTTTTTGCCTTTGAAAATGAAGACATTCTAATTTTAGAGTAAGAATAAGTCTGAAATAAGAAAAATCTGTATTTTTGTTTAAAGGTGCTATTTATTACATAACTTAAACTTTTTATATGTATTTGAAAAGATCAAACTTTAGCATGCCTAAAGTGGTTTTTAGATTGAGTAACATCAGATATAGTAATACCAAAACAAATCACAATCACAATTAAAGACAGACAAATATTCTTATTTTGAGAGAGATTTACAACAATACTGAAAAAAAATGAAAATTCAAAATTAGGTTGAAAAGAAGCTATTTTTGCTAAGAGCTTTCAATACACCTAAAAAATTTGGAAGATGATGGATGGTCCTTATGTTAACCATACTACAATTGTTAGTGAGCCTTTCTTCCTCTTCTCCTTCAAGGCTGTATATAATAAATCTATTTTTTCTAAACCTTTGCAATTATTTGTAAATGGGAAAAAGATCCCATGAAAAACTGGGTTTTGTATGGGAAAAGTATGAACTACTTCTATGCTATACACAAGTATTGGTGCAAAAAACTTAATCCTAATATTTATTTGAGTATTTGTAACAGCCAATGTCAGTTACAGCATAAGGTTTGTGAATCAAGATCAATGGGTTCTGACCCTTATGAGTTTTCCCAAATGAAGTTTTCCGACTGAAATCTTCCTAAATTCATTTTCAAGAAGAAATTAAAATTGGGGTCAGGGTTAGGGTCAATAAATTTCAAAGAGAGTATTGTGCTAAGCAATCCTAACCTAACCCCATAATGTTGAACTTGACTCTGACTCCAATTTTGTAAAAAATTGGAATTTGGGATTTTTGAAATTCTGGTGGATGTTGGTGAGAAAATGCATTCGGGAAAACTTTAATTGGGAAAAACTCATAGTGTCCCAAGCCAGTATTACCTAACCAGGCCCACCTACCCTGATGGTAGGGTAGAAAAAGCAACTCACGATATAATTGTCTCATACATATTACACCTCTAAGTTATTGGTATTCCCACAACTTGAGTTTCCTATCTGAAGTCTGGTACGTCGATCACTTATGTGTTATATCCCTATCCTATTCCTGATGGAGTGTAGTATAAAAGGGTTCCCATTTTTTCCTGTTTTTCAATGTTTGTTGGTCCTGCAACCCATTTGGTTGCTTTGACAGACAGATGTTTTAGTCGTTTAAATATGTAAATAATTTGACCATGCATGGTTAGTATGTGGCTGTTTCACTTTAGTGTGTCCTATCATCGTACAAGATCTGCTGGACAAAGCTCCATCATCATAATTATATTAATCTTGTGCAGTATAGACTCATCCGATGTTAATGCACAAACACCTTTATAAGAGTTTGCCATAGACTGTGTCTATGGTCACCGCAGATTGCTATTACCCTTACTGAGTGTCCTCGGTTGATTTTTTTGCAATCAGGGGTTGAAAAATTGTTGGCATGGGTGGCCAGGGATTGAACGCACAACCTTAGATCTTTGTTCTCAGTCAGGTGCCTATGACCTCTCAGCCATGGCGATTATGTTTGGCAAAGGTTATAGATTGCTCTCTGGTCCATTTTATTTTGGGAAAGAGTAAAAAAAACAATTAGTAGGTTAATTTAAAACAGTTCCAAGCCCAGATCAAAACAGGAACCAGGAGTTATCCCAAAAATTTGTAAAACAAGGTTGTCCTCAAAAATATTTCCCTAAAAAAGTGCCACACCTTTGTGATGCAATCAGACATTATGGTTTTATATATATGAATATTGAAAATTGAATAAAAATAAAGCTCATCAAATTTAGAGATTTCATTTCTTCTTTCAGATTCTCAATTCCACACCCTCAAGTCTCTTACACAATGGCCCTTGGAGATCAGAATGGAAGAGCACTTATGAAGAAGGACTTTCACACCATATATGTTCAATACAAAAAAATAAAAATTCAATTATTTTATGAAATCCTGTTGATTGAACAGATAAAATCCTTTAGAGTAGAGAAAAGGAAATTGAAATTGAAAGTTCTTGACAAGTTTTAAGATTGATGTTTTCAGTGTAAAAAAATCTTTCCAACCACAAAAAAATGCTCTAGAGAACTTTTAGCTTCAATAATTGAAAACTTGATGTGAGATGCTTTTTTTGTAATCTGTCATGTAGAAAAAGTAAAGTTGTGAAATAATAATTTCCTGTAGATCTAGCTTGAATTAACAATATGTCAAAGTAAAATAAAGTATTGGATTATTGTTGTTCACCATCTTATCTAGTAGTATTTAGACATGTTTGGTGTTATTAAAAATATTGAAAATTTTGTATTATTTTTTGGCAATATGAAGTCAGAGGTTACTTCTGTATGGATTTGAAATCCTTGTTATGCACACAACAAATTGCCACGACCATTCGGCCTTGACGACCCCTATTAAGCATATTATTAAGGTGCCTCTGAAAGGGGGTGGTGAGAAGTGCAAGTCTTTTCCTCAAGATGCAGGTAGTCAGGGCTGTCCGATGGGTTAAACGCCAAAATTCCTTCCTAGCGACCAAAGTTTGGCTCCTGCCGAGGGTAACTTACAGAACAAAAATAAGGAACACTGCTGTCTGCCTTTAATGAGCGCAGTTTTGCAAGGCAGACTTTAAATAAGTATTTTGGTCAAGTACATGTACAGGTTGTTTCAATTCTGAACTTAATCCATGCCATCCTCTCAATTTTAAAGTCGGTTGTTTCCACATATAAACGAGCGCAAGAATAGAAGGTGAAATTGATGCCCAATCTGGGCAAAGAAAGTGAATCACAGAGGGCTAATTTATATTTTGAAAAGGAACCTTCAGAGATTTATGACTATGCAGAACTATCAAAAAAATTTCTGCAGAGAATATTGCACTACAAGTTTCTAATGAGCAAAGTTTTCCCGTATACAATTTTCCCACCAACATTTATTCTGACACCAATTTTTCCCTAATTTTTTTAAGGGCTGCATGGGATAGGTTAGGCAATATTTTTTTCAGGAAAATGCATTTTGGGCAATCTTATTTTTCCCCAAAACCATAACTTATGTCCATAATACAAGAGAACAAGAGCGTAGAGGGGGCAAAGCCCAAGTGTATGAAGGGGTGTTGCTTAGCAGCTCTTAAACTAGTATTGTAGAGGAACTATATTTTTTCATTGGTAATCATCAAAAGTACAAATAAAACCCACTTGCTTTTCATTTGAATTTCTTTTTCTAACTGACTTTATAGATTACAATGTGGTCATTCTAACAGGTAAAAGGAGCTAAAGAAAGGAAGGCGTACAAGCATTCATTCTGAGCATGCAACTGCCACTGTTACCGCACTGTAAAAACCAATAAAATAAATCATTGAGGTAGGTGCTACATTTGACAACCATAGGTATCCACACCTTCAAAAAGAGTAATAGTGGCAGCTGCCATGAGGAGTTTAAGAACACTTCCACTGACTTAAACGAACCAGGAAATTCTCTTAAAATTGTCGACAAAACTGTTACTTAATTGCAACAAGTAGACTTTAGAAAGCTCTTGTGTCCATGATGATCTTAGTCAATTAGATCATGATTAGCGTGTGGAAAAAGTGTTTTTCCCTTTGGTATAGGCACACACAACAAACAAAAGAAAGCCTGTTTTTCCGTTGCATATTAATACCTCGATTGCTGCATGACTCCTGAGACCACTGCACTCATCAGGTCTTGCAACCCGTACAGATCAAATGACTCTCAAAAAGTTTTCCTTCATTTTGTGATTTCAAATGGATGAGTCAAAAGAAAAAATATATAAAAATATATACTAATGTAAGTGGACTAATCTTGCACATATGATGGGACTGAATGCAATCACGTAAACAGAATAGTGATGTCCCAGTATAATCACACATCTTATTCTCGCCAGTTTATGAGTTTCCCTCCAATTTAGAACTAAAAGGCTTTGTATAAAATGCTCATAATACTTCATTGGAGTAAATAACTTACAAACCAAAACTTAAATCTACTCCCAATTATCTACCATAATCTAAGAATAGTGAAAAATTACTAGTTGCCATCTAAAGGCGTGCAGGCCATTTTATTGACATGTGGGACAGGAGCGTGCTAATCAGGAGTGCTTAGGAATCATACTTGAATAAATAGGTTGAGTGATCACAAAATTAATGTAACGTTAGTACAAACATCATACCGAGATCCATATGTGCTAACTACATGTATATATTTCTTAAAAACCAATGAAAAGAAGAAAGTCTATTGAGTGTTTTTACTTTTTTATTTTGCTTACAATTTTCCATATTGAATAGCAAGATCTTTATACCAATCAGGGATGGAATCATAACTAAGGTCATAATTGTAATTTATGAAAATCTCCTCATCTTTTTTGATATTTTCTGTTGATCTAATGCAAGAAATCTCTCCAAATCTGGGATGGTGTACAGAACAGAAGGTAGCTTTGTGATTTATAAAATGGTGGTTGAACTATAAAATTTTAACTTTTTCAAAAAAATATTTGATGCAATGAAAAACTGAAAATTTCAAACCTTGTGTCCCAGGGTTGCTCTGTATTTATGCATTGAGTCCATTTCAGGTGGGATATCCAACATGGTTGTTTCATTGAAACTCAGCCAATTCTTGTGTATGTCTTCCTTTGAAGGAGATAAAGTCCTTTAACTATAAATGTTAAAATAAACCATTTTAATTTACTCACTTTAAGCTCCTTTGAATAGTGATCTGGAAAGACCCTAAAAATTGAAAATTTGTTAACATATGGTATCTGTATAATCTTTTATTTTCTTATCACAAAATTTAACACAAATCCCCAAACCAACTACAGTTAGGAATGACTGGAAAATAGGGGGGCGTATACACAAATATTTTCATAAAATAGTCAAAATCGTGCGTGATTACATGGAAGGACCCAATTCGAATAAAGGCAAACAAAATTTCTTGTCTGGTTTTGTACTGACTAGCAAACGTGTAAATTTATACCATTTTTTCATTCATCTACATTCCATTTTTTGGCAAAATACATGTACTAGAGATGGGCCCTGACCTGACCTGAGCCTACTTTTGACTCGCCTTCGACCCGGGTACTTTTTGACCCGAAGAGATTTTTTTTGACCCAAAGGTTAAAAATTGAAAAATTTTCCAAATTCGAACCCAAACCATAAATGGCTCACCCGATCCGACCTGGGTCAAAAATTTTTGACCTGGACCCATCACTAACATGTACTGTCTAATTAATGTTAACCAAAAGCTGTCAGACACTTTTTTGGTCAAGTACCTAATAACGTAACATATCTTATAATGGATCTTCTTGGTTTCTTGCATCTATGGGATTTTAAACCTATACGTGCCCGTTCCGGTACTCTGAATAGGTTATTGTATGCCTTCCATTCTTTGCACGCTTTTACCTCTGAAGACGATCGCATTGTAATTGATGAATTCAGTTATGGAATAGAATTCAGGTTAGAAACAAGATGTGTTTTATTTCTGGGAGTTGTTTCAACAGCCCTGACATTATACATTAAACTACCTTTTTTATGCCATAACACTTGGCCATAAACAAAAAAAATACAACCCTACAGATGACATCTTTAGATGCTTCTGTCTTTGATGTCTCCCTTAATTGCTAACATCTTCATCGGTCGTCCCCTTCAGTAAAAAAAGCCTTATATTCTTTCAAAAGCCTGTAAAGTATTGATTCTTTAGTCGGTGCTATGAAAATTTGTCGAATCCCGATTTGTCAAATCATTGTTTTACCAAAAATTCATTCCGTCGAATTCTCGATTCGGCGAATTCACGATTCGTCAAAATTCCGGTTCGTCGAAATTAACGATTCGTCGATTTTCCGGTTCATCAAATATTTGGTTCGTCGAATTAACGATCGTCGTAACGCGCGCGCGTGCGCTAACATTGCTAACCTAACCTAACCAAACGAGCGTGCGTGCGCATGCTAACCTAACCCTGCGGGGCTAACAAGACCTAACCCTGCGGGGCTGTGTGCGGTTATTCGGCAAATCGTTAATTCAACGGAACAAATTTTAGGTAAAACGGGGATTCGACAGAACGAATTTTTGGTAAAAATCGAAATTCGACGAATCATGAATTCGACGAATCGTGATTTGACGGAGTTTCATAGCACCCTTTAGTCAATGTCCAGTTATTAAGTGTACCCTGGCTATATTATTCCTCATGATTTAAGGTAAGAGAAAATAACAGTGACTCAATTAATGATTTAAGGATTGTTTCAAGTCAAATGATAAAAAGTAACCATACCATGTGCTTGAGACTTTCATTCCAGCATAAAGGGCAATCATTACACTACCTAAAAAAAATCATGATTTTTCTTTGTGTCTAATATAGATAATTGAAATATGTGCTTATCTGACTTGGAAAATTCCTCCTGGCATAAATTCCCTCAGAACATTTCATTCCAGAAATGGTTGACTTTTTCACATAAATCATTCTTTTTTCAAAAGGGTCCCTAAGGGTGGGTTGACTTGTCACAAATGTTGAATTACCTTCTTCAAATTTATAAACATTTTCTGGATGCAAGATTCTGGTAAACTGAAGTAGTAAGAAACCTGAATGGCATCTTTGGGATGACAAAAGTTTTTTTTTAAATGTAAGATTTGTAGAATGAAAACTTATTTGTTATAATAGAAACCTGTTATTACGGATTACGTTCTTTTCAAAATAAAAGACTTGGAAAGCCTGAACTGTTAATTGATAAAACCGAGCTTTTTTTATGTTTTTGTCCATAAGCCGATTCAATAGTAAATGACGTGATTACGTCATGAAAGGAACATACGCAACGGGTGTTAAAGAATATTTATCTTATATGTACAAATCAAAATGTAGTTATATACACTCTACTAAGTGGAAATGGAATAATCAGACTACAGAATACACTAATTGTTATACGTAACTACAAAATGATGATTATAATCACCTGTAACCTTTGATTCGCCTTTCACGTCCTTCAATGAGAATCCCATTCGTAAAGTTTCCAAAAATTACAGTTTCAAAGTCATCAAAAATATATGCAATGTTGGTTCCATGAAGAGGATTTATTTCATTGGTTGGTCCATAAAGCCATCCATCAAACTCTTTTAAACCATATTTTTTCCATGACATGTTGAGCCTAAAAAACATGGCAACTGAGCTTAATTTAAAAGAAAGCTTGAAACCTCTGCAAGGAGGATGCAATTTCAAGGGAAAGAAGAGTAGACCCAATCAAAGGCAAAAAACATTGTACTGATCCTAAAGTATAGAAAGACTTTGTGAATTGGAGTCTCTATTCCTCAGAGCCGGTGGAATAGGTTAATGCTGACATTAGCTAATGTGCAAAGAGAAGTTAGATCAATTGCGAATGGCTGCTAGCGTCGTACTTTCAAAAGATGGTTGGACTTAATGGCAATCTTTGCTACCATAATTGTTTGTAACATCTATGGTAAATCAAGGTGATGAAGTGTGAACGGCAAGAAATAAGAGCAATTAGGTCTATACTGTTTATTAGAGGAAGAGGCGAGTTTATGTACATACATTCATCACGCATAAATGACTTCAGCAGTCAAGAGGTTTTGGCGGTTATTCTTGTATCAATATTTACCGTTGGGTTATAAAAGGAATGTGGCTTGCAGACCAAGGGAATAGTAGCTGTGTAATATAATTGATTAAAGTTGTCGATCAAAGGTGGTTAAAATTATCATTTAGTTGATCGTAAAAATATTTTAGAGAAAATACATCATTAATTGAAAACATATTTAAAAGATGATAATTTGAAATAATGTGATAAAGCAAGAGAAAAAAAGAAAGATTTACATAAAAACTCACTTTTTGCTTTGCAAGTAATCAATGGAGTCACTCTCAGAACTTAGGAGTCCAAGCATTTTACTCAAAGAAACTCCTTTTAAATCATGAAAGCCATTGAAACTTTGATTTTTAGGATAATAATTTGTCAAACTTTTGAGCCAAGATTTGATAGGGGCTCCTGAACCTTTTATCCATGGAGTGTCCTAACATAAAAAATTAACATAATTTCTTCCTGTGCAAAATTTAAGCTTTGTACCTTTGAGCATGAGCTCCAAACACTTGGATCACTTTCATTGACCTCTTCAAAAATAAGGCATTTTAAACTAAAATTGAATAATGGAATATTGCACAATTACTTACCAATGCTATGGGTTAAAGTAAAAAAACAACAAAATTGAAAAAGTAACCAGAGATCCAGCAGCATTTTGAAAAGTTTTCAGCTTCACACACTTTCTTCTTTACCTTGGCAAAATGATTATTTCTATTCAACAAGTGTTGAAAAGTTTTTCTGAAGTAGAGATATACATGTAATTATTCCATCTTTCTTCTTTTTGAGATCTGCAGATGTTTAAATAATGAAGTGTTTTGAGAAGGGGAAAACATTTCATGAAAGTTTTTGTGTTAAATAAACACCATCTTTTGACTGTCTCAAGTATTGATTGATTGTCATCCTCTTTTTGATAACACATGAGTGTTGTGGTTGTGTAAAATTCACAATATGGATAAACGTAAATATCTTGATAGTTCTCCTTGGTTTCAAATATCAATTGGGCTCTCTCCGTTTACACGCCCTTTCTGTGATTCCCTTTTTCATGCTCAGTAGCTGGCTCCATTATGTCCTTCATTCTTCACACACTTTAACCTGTGTGGGCGAGCACATTGTGATTTATAAAGTCAGTTAAAAATAGAATTCATAGTCAGAATAGCGTGTTTTTTTTATCTTGGGAGACATTCAAGAAAGGATCAAGTCCTTTTTTGTGTACCTCACATGTACATGTTTACCAGTATATCACAAAAAGGAAAAGGAAATGAAGGAGTGTTTAGACTTTAGACTCTTTTTTGATGTGCATATAATATATATCCCATAATTAAAACAGATATTGTTTCTATTCTAAATATATATATTTACTGACTTTTCAATGGCAATGCCTTCATTCTTGCATGATAAAACCCTTCAAAGAGTGTTGGCGGCTGAATGCACCCACTCTGAGCACAAGTAAAAAGAAAAGTAACAGTTTTGTGAATGTATACTCAAAATATAACACACCATGTTTTGATTTAAAATCATATCCGTAACAGAATTTCATAATTTTCAATGCATCTGTTCTCTCAGGTAAAAGCTTCCGAGAATGGGGGAAATGTGATAGAAATAGAACATTGTTGGTAAAGAGATAACTTGAATTGAGCACATTATACGTGAATCTTTCTGCGCCTTTTATTTCTACTGGAACGTAACTTGCATACTGTTATGAAGCATCATCATTGTTCTATGCTAAACATTTTGGACTATTTTTGTATCCTTTATTCAAACCTTTGGGACAAACATACAGTTCTGTTTTCTTTATTGTGAAGGATCTTAAATGGAAATCTTTGTAAACATTCTATTTTAGGATCAAGGGTGATGAAAACCTTATTTCTAGTGACAACCTTTGTTTTAGCTGAAACAATTGAATGTCAACCTCAAAGTTAGTCTTCTACAATCTTTTTTTCTCTAATACATTGAACACACCATTGATAAAAGATTAAGCTTGTTTATCTTTTTTAGCTAATGGCAATGGCCTATTTGAAGGTAACCAAACCTGACTTTGCACCATAAATAAATGAAAGCAAACAAAATATGGGTCGTAGTTAAAAAAAGGATTATCTTTTTTTACCCCAGAAGATGGTTTTTAACCAAAAAAAATAGTACACCCCGGGGTTTAGGTGCACATAAATTACAATGGACTTTGTTTATTTTTGTAATTAACAAATTTATTTTAGCAATTTTAGTACACTGTAAGAAAAGCTTTCAAGACGCACGGTACGAGTTCATCTTTAAAGGCGAATCAGTAATTTTAGTAACCTATAAGTGAAAATGCGAGCAAATTCATGTTTTGACCTGGAAAACGATGAAAGAACTGGAAAATAATTTAAAATAAGACATAGTGACATATTACGAATGGTATGTGTTGTATATGCCAGTGTGGTATAAATTTACACCATTTG
>Ga0194133_10008652_pt1 | contig 11834 bp, 7 predicted proteins | sample TA2KigOf40mmetaG_FD_155448 | JGI IMG/M metagenome (GOLD analysis project Ga0194133, IMG submission 155448) | Freshwater microbial communities from Lake Tanganyika, Tanzania - TA2015055 Kigoma Offshore 40m | ecosystem: Environmental > Aquatic > Freshwater > Lake | place: Tanzania: Lake Tanganyika...
CCTTAAGTTCATACAGGTTCACCATCCAAATATCCTAAAGATTATACCAAAGATTTTATAAATACCCAAAGTGACTTTCCAAAGTTCCCTCCAAGACCCCACTTCATTATGTACAATGATGCAGGGATTACAAATATGCTTCTAAGGTAGTCAATAAAAATTTAGATAGGAAAAGACCTTTGAAAAACCTCCTTTAATGCAACCAGTTCTAACCATTTACTTTCCTCACTCTCAACATGGCCTAGGTTCAACCTTTTCAATTTATTGAGAAAGTCAAATGTTGTTTTTTACCTTTTTGATAAGTGTTTTCGGCAACTGGCGACGAAATATCAAAAGATGCAATGCTGAGGTCTTCAATCGAAGCAAAAGGAGCTGAACCCTTCGGAGCTACTCTAGAACCTGACGGTCGTGCTGAGGAAGAGCGACCTGACCAGTCCATTTTCTTTCATCTACATAAAAAACTTGAGCCTTAGAAAAAAATAAAGTCTAAAGAAAAGATTTTTTTGTTTATTAATTCTATCCCTTCAGATGGTTTTCTCAAGATAAAAACAACTTTTCCTGATCAAAGTTTATTAAAACAGAGTACCCATCCAAAAGCTCTGCATGAGAGACTTGACACCGGATTTCCTATCAAGTTTGTCATCCAAAAACTTTCTTTTCCTAAAATACCATTTTGGGGCGGGCAACCCTTGGATCTTCTATGAAAAAATTTCAACTTAAGAAATATTTCGTTATAGTCCAGGAATGCCGCATTGAGACGTGACAGAAAAGAGAAATTATTGTTTCATGAGAAAACTCACTAGAGATATGCATTAAAATGCTCTTTAATTTCAAGTCTAAAAGTTAACTGTGGAAGGATGTTCGATACCAAATACTTTGTTGCAACTACCCAAGAGTTGAGAATAGCTCTAGACCTTATCCTGCCCAAATAAAATTATTTAAATAAGGTTTAGATTGGATGAAGCCATGACATTTTTTTTGGTGCATTGACATCATTAAATTTTAGTTGGTGTTATGCACATTTTGAAAGATTTTTTAGAAACCCTGGGTATAATGAAGGGTTTTGGCAGGACTGAGAACCATTTCCTAAAGATAACTATATTATCTATTAACATTTTTTAATCATTCAACTTTTGGTCACACATGCACAACATTTTTGACCTTGGGTAGAAATCATTTCTCTGCATTTTGTTTGTACTTTGCACGACAAGAGACTGCCTTAGAGGTTGGGGTTTGAACCCTTGATCCTCTGATTCAAAGCAGATGAAAAAGCCAACTTTACTTGTTTATATGCAAAACTGTGTGCTGGAGAGGAGAGAAGTAGGAAGAAAATACACAATTCAGTGAAATGATTGAATCCAGAAATTTTATTTCTTATTACTCGAAAAACAAAAAGAAATTATTTTTTTCAGTCAATTTTTTAGCAATAGCAAAATAGCTTAGCTTTCGTAAATGGAATAAAATTTTCCCTAACAATCAGACAGTATCAACGTGATTTCATTTTACTTTACCAAGAGATTTAAAAGTAGTTCTTCAAAGGCACCGCAGACTTTTTGGTTGCAAAAGAGTTTTAGCCAAAGTTTTAGAAAAGATGGATGACATTTTTTCATTCTGAATGCAGATAACTGCAAGATTGATGTCAACTGTAAGCCTTATGTCTGAGGTCTTGACAAAACGACTTGGAAAATTGAAATGATTGTTTGTTGGATGAACTTTTTTTCATTTCACATACAAACTTTATTGATGAAGTGAAAGGTAGAAATAAAAATGTTTATGCCTTACAAAATAGTCCAGATCCATTACTTTAATTAACTTTACCTTTGAAGATATACTCAAAGCTTTGAATGTTTACATATGTGAGCATCTTTTAAAGTGTACCACTTAAAAAAAGTTGAATGTAAGTTAAGAATATTCTCATGATCAATCTTTTAAGATAACTTTTTAACACTTCCATTAACTATGAGAAGCAGGTTTTTTGCACTACAATTGAATTATTTTGGAAAGGCCTTTAAAATGTCTTGATCTTTATGGTCTTCACAAAAACTTTTGATCAGACCAGAGTTTTTGAAAAAAATAATGCAAGTTTATCTATCTAATTTGAGCAAGCAGTTTTACAATATTTGAAAGAGCAAGAGCTGAATAGTTATTATGAATTAAAGAAGAACAGAAAGCATTCCTAATCTTGTTTAGAAAATGGTCGTGTTTCAAAAACAGTTTCAAGGTTCTAAACCACATCAATTATACTCCTAGACTTGAAGAAAAGTAAAATTTAAGGTAAGCTTTCTTATTTATTCAAGTGAAAAAAAACTTTTTTTTTGTATCAATAAAGTTTCTTTTTTCAAGTCCTTTAGTTTTTTCATAACCTTTTTGTGTAGCTTCAATCGTTAAAGATCCCATTAAGTGACTGGCCGGAAAAGAAACGGCCTTGACTTGGTTCTCTCGGGTCTTTTAAGAACACTGGCTTTCTAGCTTTCACGCTCACACGAGGAAAACTGACTTTGCAACAAAAAGTTATTAATCAAGATGAAAACAGCTTCTATACTTCTAATCATTTATTAGTTGGTCGGGTAAAAAAATATTAAATTACCTCCAGTCGTCCATGAAAAGGCCAGTAAGTTGCCTTCAGTTCTAGGATAACCTGAAACATTAAGGATATGGGAAATTAAATCACTAGCTATGCATTCCACTCTTGTTGGGTTGACACACTTGGTTGCATTTTCCTGGCCAGAAAAAATCCTTATCTCCAATTCTTTTGGGATGAATATAGAAAACTTTGCAACAGACTAATGCAAAACTGCATTGTCTTTTAAAGTAAAGAGCAGAAATAATTAATTTTGAAATCTTTTAAAACTTATTCATAGGATATAAGTATGTATTTTGGTGTTCACAGATAAAATACTGGCATGGTCCAATATGCTTATCACAGCAATTTTTGATTGATCTTTTCAACCATCAGCCAGGTCAACAGATTTATCTTTGACCTTTGCAATCCAATGTCATCTGCAAGTGACACATCCACTCTCAGGGAGGTAATCAAAATGAGGAAAGTTCTGTTCCAAAATATTAACGAATATAAGATTTTGCTTGAGCATTAATACTCATGCTCTTTTGGAAGTGTGAAAGAAAATAAATTAAAACTTCGAATACCCTATAAAGCCAGATAAGAAAATTAGATGAAGGGACAATAAATGGGAAAAATAAAACCCCAAGAGGTGTATCTTTAACTTTAGCATGGCCAGCCACTAAATTCTTGTTTGAGATCTCTAAAAAGAAACTCTTTTCGGAAAGGAAGTTGATGGATGGGAAAACAATTACAAAGATGGTGCATTCTCTTTAAACATGACTTTTTCAATTGATGGATCTTGTAATCACACATTGCATGTTTATGATACAAAAAGCAATTATAAAACTAATTGTATAGCATTAATAGTTGTGATAGATTATCCTTCATTATGAAATTAGGGGCTTTTGTGTCTGGATGTTTCATGATGGTGATAGTGTTTCGTAAAAAAAACCAGTCAAGCCCAGCTGATCATCACCGACTTCCCGCTATCTTCTTTTCAATTAGAAGAGAAAAAATGAGTATTTGTATGTGAATGACATGACTTTGGCTAAAAATGTAAGGAAGATTCCATGTGTGAAGTAGGAGGTGGATACAAAACGCCTCATTCGTCTTGCTTCTTCAACTGAAACTGTCTTGTCATCAGAAAAATCACCTCCAAGACAAAAAAGCTAACATTTCGTGCATAAACAGGCATACATTATTCACTGACTTCTTCAAAAAGAATATTTCAGATTCTCCATGGTTTAAATTTTCTTCCTTTTTATGTTTGAATAAGATGGAATGAAGCCTGGCCCGTATTCCACAAAAAGTCCAACTACAAAAATCTGTTTCTGAAACTGTTGAATAATGAAATGAACTTTATTTTCCAGATTGTCTGACTTTGTAAAAAGTCTAAAGTGGTTTGTACGTGCAAACACTTGAGATAGAATTTTCAACAAGGAAGAAAAATATTTGCTTGAATTCGGGTCGCTTAAAAATTTAATCAAAGTCTTTGACATACAAACCAAGTTATAAAGATTTAACATTACGTTGAAAAAGCATAAAAGGGAATTAAAAATGATGGCTTTAGAAAACGATCAGCTTCACAATTTTTCTTCGTCTCTGCGCAGATTCCTTTTTTTTTGCTAAAAGAACCTTGACAATTGAATTTTGTGGTTACATGCTTTCAAATATATATTTTTGCAACTAGGATTTCTTTCAATCAATGGCTTGATTTATGAAAAGCATCAAGGTTAATCTCATACATATGCAAAAATTTTAAAGAGTGCTTTCACGCTCATTCAGCCATTTTCCACCTTTCTAGCAAGACCATTACCCATTTTCTAATGCACAAACAAACATTTCAGGGCGTAGTTTCAGCAACTCTTTCAACATTTATGAAGAAACAAAATACCAAATTGTCTTATCCAGAAGGAAAAGAAGGCTGAAAATCTTCTTATATCCTTTTTTCAGGGACTATGTTTTTCCAATTTTTTCCATCCTTTCCGGGATTGAATATATCCAATCCACCTTTCGATAATCAATGTCACTCTATCTATTACAGAATGAGATGGAATTCTTTTAGAGATGTGTTAAAATACCACTGAAATTCTAAATAATGACTCCAATCAATGTAAATAAGTAAAATGGCTTTTATCATCGTGACACACGCAATATTACTTTTCCACACGTAATTAAGAACTAATAAAATGTCACGAAAGAAGTTCTTGGAATGTCATGCAATAAGTATAAAAAATAAAAATGTCTGGAAGACATATTTCCATGGCTCCTTTTTAAGTTTTGGTAAAGGTTTATTCTTTTCCTTTTAGGAATGATTATTTTGCTTGTGATTTTTTTCCTTGTCTTTTCTACAACACCCTGTGTTTAATCCTTCTTTTTATGTTGATCTTCTGCCAGAAATAATAAGAAAAAACATTGTCTCTCGTGTTTTGATTTAATTACCATTTTTTTTATTTGAAAGCTAGTTTGTACAAATTTGCTGCCTGATATTTGACCACAAGGTTATAGCACAACAACAATAATGGCAAAAATGTTTTAGAATGAGATGACCGATAAGCTGTCACAAGTTTCCAATAAATTGGATTTTTTAAAGTCAGACAACCAGCAGTGGTTGGCTATCTTCCATTAAAGTAATATCACTTTATATAATTGTACTCAAATATAATTGGGTAGCTAGACAACAAAGTGTATAAGAACTTTTTGTTGATATTCTAGCCATCAAAAAGTCTGAGTGGCAGAATGGGATAGGAAAAAATGTTGGTGCAATTAAAAGAAAAAAAAGTTTCTTGTGTTGTTTCGACAGATTTCTCTGCATGGATGATCTATCAGACGAAAATCGATTTGAAGATGAAAAAATGCCAGAAATACTACTGTTGCCCATTGTTGACCCTTTCCATTGGTTTTTCGATTGGAGGAAACTATCTGGAGTTTGCTTCTTCTTCGCTTCTTCACCTTCGATTTCTTACATTATCTGCAAAGTAGGCTGTATTATCTGATTAAATTTCTAAGGTTTCATCTCCCCCACGAAATACTTTCATGGCCCTTGAGTTCTCTGCTAGATCCAAATGCCTGAATTTTGATCAATATTTTATTTCTAGGTTTTTGAAGCCAAAGCTTTCGTTGATAATGTTTTGAACTTTGTTTTCTTCTCTTGGGAGTTTGGATGGGAAAGTTTATTATAAACAAAAATTGTGAACTGAAGTGTCCATGGAAATGCAGCAAAAAATACTTTTTTATGCTTTTTTTGCAAATCAACTTCAAATGTGAGGCTTAGCAAAAACCTAATTAAATCGAGTTTTGTTTAAAGTTATGTTTTCTGGAGCTTTCTACCTTTCTTTGAATGGAAATGAAAGCCTTGCTTTGCTTTTATTTCTTCCATCGACAAAGGAAAATGTTTTTCTATCTTGGTTTGAAAAACACACTTTTTGATCTTTTTTTTCCTGATCATTATTGACACACAATTGAGTCTTGGTGTAACTTTGAAGAAGAAAAAAGACACGCTGAAATAAGTAATCAATGTTTACTTTTACAAAAAGGAGTTTTCTACAAAAGACTGGGATAGAAAATTCTTCTTTTGTTATTATTATTTGTTGTTTCAAGACAAAAAACATACATTCAGCAAATAAGGAGGATTTTCTTTGGAATCAATATTTTATTTTTCTCCACTAGAAAAATGCAAAGGAGGTAAAACTGAAAATTTTATGTGCCCTTTTTTCTTTCCAAAGTTCTTTTGAAACAGTAACTTAAATCTACCTATCTCCTTCTTCAATATCATGCTTGCCTTTAGCAATGCGAATTTTATTGCCAGTTTAATACAACTTTACTTGGCAATTGAGATGATCATTCAAGTTCTCAAAAGATTTGAATGTTCGTACATCTGGTTAGACTAAAGTGAGTAAAACCACTCAGACATAATCCACAAAACTGAAGAATGATAAAAAAAATTGCAAAGATAAAAAGGTCTTATTATGAAATAAGTGGACTTTGAGAAATTGGTATTGTCATTTCACTACTGCAAAATTTATTTGGTAGCATGAAAATTGCCAGAATATAGGCTTGCAATTTATGCCAGCCACAACTTTAAATTAAATTTGAACAAACAAGAACTTTCTGACACTAGAGAACAAAATGGCTTCTTTGTTTTCAGGAAAGGCATTTGGCAATGGCAGCAGAATTACAGTCAAAATAGTTTTGCCAACGATGAAACTTTGTTTGAATGAAGCTATTATCCAAGAATCATCCTTCATGTTTCATCAAAACTTATTTGCTGATGATGAAAATGTTTAGAAACTCAACCAATCAGGGCTAATTTGAAAGATTGGATAGACATTAAGTTGTAGTTTTCTTTTTTTGGCCAAGAACATCTCATAGGAATTTGTAAATGAAAAAGGCCAACTAAATTTTCAATTCATATTTTGTTTGTTTGAGACTACCAATGTTATTCAAAAGAATTAAAGTAAGAATTCCTTTGAAAATATTTTACCTATTCTTGAACAAAAAAAAACTTTCCTAAATCTTGTGTGGAAGAAAAAAAGATTTGAATTGAAAAACTTTTCAAAACGGGACTTTGACTGAGAAAAACATCTTTTTTTGATGATGGAATTTTTCTCACCATTGAAAACAAAAGAATTAATCACTGATCACAATTTTACACTTTGCTGCACGCAATAGTCTTTTTGAATCTACATATCTTTTTTCCATTGACTCAAGGAATTTTTGTGTCTGATCAATTATTCATCAGGTTCAAAAGTCACTGTCGAAACTTTTTGAAGAGACCTGACGGATGTAAAAAGATGGATTTATTAAAGATTAAGGATATGAAACGAGGTTATGTATTACATAAAGGTTGATGAAGAAAGAAAGAAAGAAAGAAAGAAAGAAAGAAAGACATGAAACTAAGCCTGGTCAATTTTGTATGATGAAATAGAAAAGCAAAGATGAATTAGCTGTCAGGGTAAAATGGATCTTACCCGACAGAATCATAATTTTATTGATTTATCCTTAATCAGCTTGAGAGCGATTAATATCTCCTTTTTGTAGGAAAAAGGGATTGTAAAGGAAAAAATTATGTCTTTTTTTGTTAGGTTTGTCTGAAAAAATGGCCTCTTTTGCTTAGAAAAAAACTGTCCCAAGGGAATTCCAGATTTTATTTGTTACTGACTTGTCCAGATTCTCTCTTCCGTGTCACAAAAATAAAATGATTGTCTATATCTCAAATCAAATATCTTTTGAGAATAGAAAGTTGAAAATAGACGTTATTTATTTGACCTTTTTGTTGCATTTTTCTTTGAATATGACCGGATGAATTTTCATCAGGAGTGAATCTTAAAAAGTAAAATCCCTTACCTTAAGTGGATGAAAAAGTTACTTCTTCAAACTGTTGTGTTGTCTAGAAAAGTTGGTTTGATTTTAAAACACATTCAACTATTGTTCTTCAATGAGTGGAGTTTGTCTTTAAGCTCTATTAAAAGCATGAAACATAAGTGTTTTTTTGTAAGGCAGGGAACACCTTTATCGAGTTGCTAAGTTCCTTGAATGTGGAACACAGCAAAGAACAAAAAAAGTTGCTGTTCTCCCCCTTTAAGTGGAGAGAAGAGGGTGAAAGCAGGCGCTGGAAAGGCGGGCCACACCAACAAAATTGGACCTCGTGGCTGGAAAGACAAGAAAGAAGGCCAAGGAGTGGAACACAAAAAAGGACCTTTTTCCATAGTCCTCTACGAATTAGGATAATTTAACTTGCATCGACACCGCAACACTATCTCCCCAAGGAAGGATCAATCTTAAACAGAATGATAAAGTCATGAAAGGATATAAACTATCAAATTTCAAATTTCCATATCATTTTGTAGAAAGAAAAGTGAAAATCAAAAGAAAATAGTTGCTTTATGATCCGAATATTATGAGAATCATTTATTAAACCATGTGACTGAAAAGATTGATTAAGAATTGAATATTTTTTTGAAGAAGAATGAAACTGAACGAACATCAATACTTGGCATTGAGACTCTCCATAAAAGAACACAGGAAGAGAGTTAATTGGGAAAAGATTAAAGAAATCACCAACAGAATGAAGAACTGGAAGAAATACTCATCTGCATCAATGGTAATTAAGATCATCAGAGATCAAACACATAGTGTACTACTACATAACAAATTGATGAAAAATGTCTACCTGGAACAGAGAAAACCAAAGTTTGTGTACATGTATAATTGCTCGCAAAAAAACATGGGAAAAAGGCATTTCATAATTGGATTAACTTAATCTTGAAGCAAGTAAAATTCCCGTGGCATAATCTGGAAAGGCCACTGAATGATAACCTGCTTAGGATTAGATTAAAAGATAATTTTGGATATTGAATGGACATTAACTCATTTTATTTTTGACTTATTTGACGTGACTGTAATAATGCTTAATTATTAACTTTTCTTTCATAATTATCAACTTAATCATGAATTTTGATAATGGTATTTGTAAAGTTTTATTTATACACAATATTCATAATACGAAGGAAGCAATAAATGGAAGTTGAAATTGAAAACTCTTTCATGTCTCCATTGTGTGAATTTATTGAGATAAATGTTGATTTTGCAGCAATTCCATCGAGGTCTTTTTTAAGTCATCAAACATGATTTAACACATAATTTGATGATTTTAGCTGACTTTAAGACCTTCCTTGCTAAGAAGGTATAATGTCGAACCCTGAACCTCTCAGTTCTCAGCTGGTTGTCGTGGTAGACTCATCTTTAGGCTGAAAGTGATTTTCTTTTGTGTGATTTTGACTTTTTAACTTGATGTGGAGTTTTGCAAAGTGAATTGCTCTAAACATGACAAAGTATCAACATCAAAAAAAGGTTAGAAGGTTCATTCTCCTAACTCTTAATCCTTTTTTGAGGCTTTTCAATTTTAAGATGTTATTTCAAAGTATGTTTTTCTAGCCCAGAAGAATTAAAAATTAAGTGATTTTAAATGTTTAAGTGAGAATTGCACCAATAAATCATTTTCTTCACTCTCTGTGATTTGAAATCAAGTGCTTAAAACACTGTCGATAAAAATACAATTTAAGCTTCTTTTGAACACCTTTTTTATATGGGTGGATAGTGTATGTTGTTTTGATTTTAGCTTATCCTGCTGAGGAGTGATTCATGCCTTTTCATACTATAGACTTTGCCTAGATCCACAGACATATTAAAGAAAGCAACTTTGCGCAAAAGAGGAAACTTTAAAGTGGAAGTAGACTTTTTAAAGCTTTTTGTTTTCTCATGACTTTTCATCTTTTAGCATTGTAAAACTGATAACTTTTGATGTCTATGTGAGAGCCCAACTCCATGCAGGGGGCTTCCACGCACAGTCCCTTCAACCTTCAAAAAAAAGGTTGCTTACAGGAAGTAAGAGGGAACGAATAAAGAAAGAAAGATGTAGAAATTTTTAGGTCTTTCTTTTTTTCTGCTCTACTCCATTCTTATGCCTTTTGTAAGCATAAAACAACAACACAGACAGACCAACCAGTCATTTTAGCTCCTTGTCCCAGCCGAGTCTTCCCTGACAGCTTATCTGTGTTCCTATCGGAAAAAAATAAAGCATTCAGAAAAAAGAACCATTTGTTAGACACGGTTTTTGCAAATAGTAGTATTATTAATCAACGTTGGAAACACCTTGCTTTCATAGAGACCATTTCAGTCATATTTCAACAAAAGCAGTTGACATTCTAACCGAAACACGTGATTCTCTCTGCCAAGGTTGTGGGCCAAAACAGCAAAAAAAGTGCTCATTTAACCCTAAAAGTTTTCCACATTTTCTTTCCTTACAAAAATAGAAACATAAAAGTAAGATATAGCCCCCAAGGGGCTACAATGTTTCAAAACTTTAGAGCTTTTTTTTATTGAATGAAAAGTGGATTTCATTTTTTTTTCATGATAAAAGAAGACTAGAGCTCAATTAGAAAGCTTCACTGATCCCCTCCCTCTGCCATCGATAATTTTTTCGTCTCTCAAATTTTATCTTTACAAAGTCAGGATTCATATTATTTTTGTCACTTTCAATTAAGAAAGGCTTTTTGAGATGTTAATTTTGCCTTCAAGTGTTATAGGTAAAGAAAGAATATAGTAAAGAGTCTGATGCTGTGGTTGAGGAAGTGAAAAGACTGTGGTTGAAGTTTATAGTGAAACCCAAAGATACCTTCCCAATCAAGAAAAGAATCAATACTGAACTGTTGATTGATACAAACAAGGGGTTTATATGCAAAACAGTGAAGCTTAATGAGGAGGTGGAACAGAGGGGGAGATGAAGAATGGATCAATAAAATAACTAACCTCAAGGAAGAGGGTAAAACTGAAACGGCGAGAAAACTAAATGCGGGAATGAAAACAAAGGCAGCCTGTTTGGAATGAATTACGTTGCTTCAAAGGAAAGATGATCTAACGGCAGCCTGCTTGAAAAGACTTTGCACTTGAAAAAGTGAAAAATATCGTAGTGCAAAAAATGGTGCATTTGAGCAAATTCTACAATAATAGTATAAGAAAAATCTTAGCATTGTTTCAATTGTAAAATCAACAAAGACAGAGAAATTGCAACCATTAAACCAAAAAATTGCAATGACCATTTTTGGCCACTTCAAACAAAACAATAGTGCACTTAATTTACACAAACATGCAGTCTCATGAAAAAAATTGGACAGAATTTTTTTAGCTTTCAAAAGAAATCAGGTCTAGGTTATTTCTTCCAAAAAGTTATCCTATGGCAAACATTTTCATGTGAAAATAAATTTAAAATTTAGTGAGGTCGATTCAGCTCAAAAGAAACCATTTCAAGGACAAGTTTGTGATTGACGAGGAAAATAAGCAGCAATAATACATTTTGCATTAATTTCCACACTTCCATCTAGTAATAATTAGTTAAGCCTTCTCGAAAATATTGCCACAAATAATTATCATATTGGATATGTCAATAAATTGAATATCACTCACTTTTTAATGAGAAGCAATCAATGATTTCCACTAATGAATTAGTTAACCATAAAAGAGAAAATAGGATAAACTATTTACATGTTGGAAATCTTTTTGTGGAATATTTGTATGTACACTTTTATTGATACCCGCCTTCCATTCAAACTTTCAGCAAAATGCAAAACGAGTCAGCAAATAACACTTGCATAGTATTACAAAAGGACTTTTAGATGTCAATTTCAGAATGTATATAATGACATCTGAAGTACACAAAAAATCTTAACTTTATGTCATACTAAAACAAAAAAACCTCTCAATCCAGAGCTTT
>Ga0194133_10008653_pt1 | contig 11833 bp, 11 predicted proteins | sample TA2KigOf40mmetaG_FD_155448 | JGI IMG/M metagenome (GOLD analysis project Ga0194133, IMG submission 155448) | Freshwater microbial communities from Lake Tanganyika, Tanzania - TA2015055 Kigoma Offshore 40m | ecosystem: Environmental > Aquatic > Freshwater > Lake | place: Tanzania: Lake...
CCCCGGGAGATTGTCCGCAGGGCCCTGCTGCGCAACGCCACCGCCGTGATCCTTGCACACAACCACCCTTCGGGCGCCTTCGAGGCAAGCGTCCCGGATCGCATGCTCACCGATGCCACCGCCTCGGCGCTCCATCTGGTCGACATTGAGTTGCTCGACCACTGGATCGTTGCGGGGAGCCGATGCCTGTCCTTCGCGCAGCGTGGCTGGATACCACCTGTGCGCCGTTGACGGGGAGACGCAAGGGGCCGATGCGCGCGAACTCGGGCTGGGGAGACGGAAGGAAACGGGCTATCCTCGCAATGGATCCTGTATGATCCGGTTGTATGGGTGCCACGGTCTTCGTGGCGAGGGGTGGTTGGCCGGGTTAAAGATTCTGATTGAACCACGGCACAGCGATCATGGCACAGTGGAACGCTTCGGGCTTCCCCCGAGATCTTCCGGCCCCTCATCGCCACACCATCTTGAGGTTCATATGGCACGCGTTTGTCAGGTCACGGGGAAAGCCCCCATGTCGGGACACAATGTCTCGCACGCCAACAACAAAACCAAGCGGCGATTCCTCCCCAACTTGCACCGTCGCAAGTTCTGGTTGGAGAGCGAAAAACGCTGGGTGCGCTTGCGGCTTTCGAGCGCAGGGCTTCGTCTGATCGACAAGAAGGGACTCGAGGTGGTGCTCGCAGACTTGCGCGCCAGGGGCGAAGTTGCCTGACCGGGCACGCATCGAATCCACCGCATTCACCCATCGGGTTCGCCAGCCTTTGCGGCAAGTCGGGCCTGAAGCGGATCCACGCTAGAAAGGCAACACCATGCGCGAAAAGATCAAGCTCGAATCCACCGCGGGCACTGGCCACTTCTACACCACCGATAAGAACAAACGCACAACGCCCGGCAAGATGGAGATCAGGAAGTACGACCCGGTAGCGCGCAAACACGTGCCCTACAAGGAAACCAAACTCAAGTAGTGGAAAGCCGAATCCCCCGGGCCACTCGGCTCAGCAAACCGGGGCGGTGAGGCTGGCCGGTAGGGCGCAGTGGGCTGGTGGGGCGAAGTGGGCTGATGGGGCGCAATGGGCTGGTTCAGCCCCGCAGCAAGTGCGCGCACCGGGTGCCGGTGCGACAGAAGGCAAGAACCGGCTTGGGAAGTTCGCCCAGCAGTTGGTGAAAACGCTCCGCGTCAGCCCTCGTCATGCTCGACGAAACAACAGGCTGATGCACATAGCGCAGGCCACTTGCTTCTGCAGCCCGGCGCATCGCCTCGCTGCTTGGCTGCTGTGGGCCGCCCTCGAAATCCGGTCGATTGTTGATCACGCTTGCGAAGCCCGCCGACTTGATCGACGCCATCTGTTCGGCGGCGATCTGGCCCGCGAGCGCGATCTCCGGGGTGGCAGGCGCAAAAAACGGCACATCGAGCCACTGATAGCTCGGAGAGCCCCCGGGGGCTTCAGCAGGCTGCTCCATCGGCTGCTCCATCGGCTCCTGCATCGGCTCCTCCATCGGCTGCTCCACAAGCTCCTCCATCGGCGGGTCCACGAGCTGCGCCATCGGCTGGTCGGTGGGCAGCACGTTTGCGGTGCGCTCCGAGGATGCGCGCTGGGATGCGTTTGGACTGGAAGTTGGCATGGCAGGCCCGTGGTTGCAGCAGCTCAGGCGTAGCTGCGCGCCCTGAGCGAAAGTTCGTGCAGGGCTGCAATTCCGCTTTCCTCTGCGCGACGGCACCAGTCCTCGAAACGTGCCACAAGTTGCTCGACGGTGAGTGAGGAACGCTCCCAGAGCGCAGCGAGTTCGGTGCGCATTGCAGTGAGCGCCTCCACCGCGTCAACCGACTTTGCGCGCTTGGCGATGCGGATCGATCGGGCACACGCTGCCATCATGTCGTAGCGGTTGGCAATCACCGCGTGGAGCGCGCGCGCGTCGATCTGCTCGCAAGGCAGCTGGAATCTGGGCTGCCTCGACACACGATGGACCGTGGCAAGCCCGAGCGCTGAGAGTATGCGAATGTAGAACCAGCCGATATCGAACTCCCACCAGCGGTAGCTGAGCCGGGCCGACGATGGGAAAGTGTGATGATTGTTGTGCAACTCCTCGCCGCCGATCAGGATGCCCCAGGGAACGATGTTTGCGCTTTGGTCGGGTGAATCGAAGTTGCGATACCCCTTTGCATGGCCCACTCCGTTGATCACGCCGGCGGCAAAGAACGGTATCCATGCAGCCTGCACTGCAAACAGCGCAAGGCCCATCGCACCGAAGAGCACGAGGTCGATCGCAAGCAGGATATACACCCCGAGATAGGAATGCGGGGTGTAGAGCTTCCGTTCGATCCAGTCGTCGGGCGTGCCGTGCCCGTATCGCTCGATCGTGTCGCGATTGAGCGACTCCATCCGGTAGAGCTCCACGCCGCGCAACACCACGGTGTTCAAGCCGCGGGTGAGCGGACTGTGGGGGTCGTCGTTCGTCTCGCACTTGGCGTGGTGCTTGCGATGGATGGCGGCCCACTCGCGGGTGACCATGCCGGTGTTCAACCAGAGCCAGAACCGGAAGAAGTGCGCGATCGCTGGGCGCAACTCGAGCGCCCGATGCGCTTGCGAGCGGTGCAGGTAAATGGTGACCCCGGCGATGGTGATGTGGGTTGTGAGGATCGCAACAAGGAGCAGCGTGCCGAAACCTGCTTCGCTCAGACCATAGGCAACCCATTGGAGCAGCGGCCGGATCCAGGCCTCTGCGTCGCCAAGACTGTTCAGCAGCCCCCCTGCAGGGACTGCGCTATGGATGGTGTGGGCTTCCAGCAAGTTAGTCCCCGGCAGCATGCGAAGAACTGCTCACAACACGCGAGCAGCATCTGCGTGGATTGTAGGCTGATTTGGCCGACGGGTAGTGGTGCTGCTCACCTCATCGCGCCGAAGGCCGGCGTCGCATCCGAACTGCGAAGAAGCCATCGCATCCGTCCCGCACGACATCGCTTCGCCAGAGATGCAGTCCGCATCGCTCCTCAAACGCGGCAACTCCAACGGACACACCCAGCGCATCGAGGATGGGGCCGAGCGCTTCGGTGACAAATTCGGGCGAATCGCCCAGGAAAGACTCAACCTGAGCCTCGTTTTCTTCGCGAAGCAGGCTGCAGCTGGCATAGACAAGCCAGCCTCCGGGGCGGACCAGGCGCGCCGCCGCGCGAAGAATGCGCGCCTGCAAGGCCACGACTTCCAGCAGGTCCTTCTCCCGGAAACGCCACTTCAGATCGGGATTGCGTCGCAGGGTTCCGCTCCCGCTGCACGGGGCGTCCACCAGGACCGCGTCCGCCTTTGCGATCAGTTTGAAGAGCTTCGGATCATTTTCGTGAACGATGTGGAGTGGGTGGATGTTGCTCAGCCCCGAGCGTTGCAGGCGCGGCCTCATACGGGCAAGCCGCGGTGCCGAAACATCACAGGCGAAGACCTGGCCGGTGTTGCGCATCGCGGCACCGAGCGCGAGCGTCTTGCCCCCTGCGCCCGCACAGAAATCCACCACCACCTGACCCCGGCGCGGCGCGAGAAGCGCGGCAAGGACCTGGCTGCCTGCATCCTGCACCTCCACCAGTCCGGCAGCAAAGGCTCTCGTCCTTTCCAGGGCTGGCTTACCCGCAACCCGCAGCGCACTGGGCAGGCCCGGACAGGGTTGAGCCTCGATACCGTCTTGCGCCAGCAGCGCAATCACCCCCGACATCGAATCGCCTGGAGCAGCCGACGGGTGCCACACTGCAACCCGCAGGTCGAGCGGAGCGGGCGTGAGGAGCGCTGCATAGAGCGCGCGCGCAGCCTGGGGATCACCCGAGTACTGGTGCTGCAAGCGCTGGTGCAGCCATGCGGGCAGCGAGTAAGCAACCCCATCGTCGAGTCCCTGATCCACAGAGGCCGCTGGGTCCCCGAGCACCGCCTCGAGCAGCCTGGCGGAGCTATCCCAGGGCTCGGAAGCGGGCCAGCCTGCGGGGGGTGAAAGCGCCTCCGCCCGGTGGATGAGCCTTCGGCGGTGGCGCAACATGTAGTACACACGCTCGGCGATCGCGTGCCGGTCGCGTCGTCCAAGCCTGGGTTCGGCGCGGAAGTGGCGGTGCAGCACCTCGCCGGCTGGGCGCTCGAAGGACGCGAGTAGCCTGAAGATCCGCAGCAAGTGCAGGTTGAGGTGGGGAAGCGTGGCGCTGGCTTCGCGTGACCTCCCCGTTGGCGGGAGTCTGCGCCCGCTGGCCTTCATGGCCGCGCGTCGCGATGCGCAACCAGCGCATCCTCCACGAGAAGTATCCGCGGCAATATCGGCGGCCAGCACGGCGCTTGCGCTGTCGCCGCTTCCCGCGGGGATGGCAGCACTCCGGCGGGGGGGAGTTGCTCCAGTACACGGCGCACCACGAGCGGCAGGAGCCGGTGCTCCATGCGCAGGACGCGGGCCGCAAGGGCGTGCTCGTCGTCGCACTCCCCCACCGCCACAACCGCCTGACCAAGAATCGGCCCTGCGTCGAGTTCGGCACTCACCCAGTGCACTGTGGCGCCATGCAGCAGGACACCCGCGCCGAGCGCCTTGCGGTGGGTATGCAGGCCTCGAAACGCCGGAAGCAGCGAGGGATGGATGTTGAGGATGCGCCCGTCGAAGAGCTGGAGGAAGCTGGCCGAAACGATGCGCAGGAATCCGGCCATCACCACAAGGTCCGGCGCGAAGCTTGCAACCGCTTCTCCGAGTTGTACATCGAAGTCGGCGCGGTCGCTCAGTCGGGACTCGTCCACGAGGCGGGTTGCGATCTGGTGTTCGCGAGCCCAGACCAGCGCGGCGCACTCGCGGTTGGCGACAACCGCAGCGATCCTCGCGCGGACCCCGCAGGCCACACCGCCCGCCTCATGCCCTGAGATTGCGGCGTGAAGCGCCATGAGATTCGACCCGCGACCCGAAACCAGCACCACGATCCGCCGGGTATCCTCCCCAAGGACCTCGCCCTGCCCCGCCATCATCTTCCTTCCACGCCCGTGAGGTTGACCCCGCCGGTTTTATAATCGAACCGTCATGCGAATCATCCGCCGTCCGGTCGATTCGGACCATGCGGCCGATTCTAGCCGCGTGGCCGCATTGCCCTGTGTACTCACCATCGGCAACTTCGACGGTGTCCACCTCGGACACCAGGCGCTCCTGCGCGCCGTCGTCGAGCGTGCGCGCCAGCGCGGGATACTCGCTGCACTGCTGAGCTTCTGGCCTCACCCCCAGCACTTTTTTGCGCGCAGATTCCCCGACCGTGGGATCACTGCGCCATCCCGTTTGAGTTCGCGGCGCGAACAGTGGAGCATGGTTGCGCGGTGCGGGATCGATCGGCTCTTTGCGCTTCGCTTCGACGAAAAGCTCGCGCTATGCCCGGCCGAGACCTTTATCGCCAGGGATCTGGTTAGCGGTATGCGAGTCCGTCATCTCGTGGTGGGCGACGATTTTCGCTTTGGAGCGAACCGGCGCGGTGATTTCGCGATGCTTGTGCGTGAAGGGGAGCGCTGGGGTTTCACGGTGGAGTCGATCGACAGCGTGCTCTACAACCGGAAGCGGGTGTCAAGCTCACAGGTTCGCGAGGCGCTTGCGCAAGGGCGCTTTGACCAGGCCGAGGCTTTGCTCGGTCGTCCCTACACCATTTCGGGCCATGTCGTCCACGGCCGCAAGCTCGGGCGCACCCTCGGCTTTCCCACGCTCAATCTGCGCATCGACGCCGAATCTCCGGCCCTGCGTGGCATTTTCGTGGTGCGGGTGTTTGGCTTGCAGGACGAAGGCGCTACAGCGGAGGCGGGCGTGGCAGGGGTGGCGAGCCTGGGGACGCGGCCCACAGTTGAGGCAGGCGGCCGCTTTCTCCTCGAGGTGCATCTGCTCGACTGGAGCCGCGAGGTGTATGGGCGTATCGTACACGTGGTGTTCCTGCACAAATTGCGCGATGAAGCGCACTTCCCCTCCCTCGAGGCGCTTCGCGCCCAGATCGAGATGGATCGCAACGCCGCGATCGCCTACCAGCATCCGGGAGCTGTCAACTGCCGCGCCAATCCTTGCGTCAACCCGCGCGTCAACCCACGCGTCAACCCTTGCGTCAACCCATGAATCAAGCCCCGACGATGTCTACCCCCGAGCCATCAACCGCCGAGCCATCAACCGCCGAGCCATCAACCGCCGAGCCCTCGCAGTCCAGTCCCGCCGCGGGGGGCTACCGCAGCACGCTCAATCTGCCCGACACCAGCTTTCCGATGCGCGGCGATCTGGCACGCCGGGAACCAGGCTGGGTGCAATCGTGGCAGGAGCGCGGCATCTACCAGCGCCTGCGTGCGTGCGCAAGCGGACGACCCATATGGGTGCTTCACGACGGACCACCCTACGCCAATGGCGACATCCATATCGGCACGGCGGTCAACAAGATCCTCAAGGACATGATCGTGAAGAGCCGGCTGATGGCCGGTTTTGACGCCCGCTACGTTCCCGGCTGGGACTGTCACGGCATGCCGATCGAGATCCAGATTGAGAGGAAGTACGGCAAGCATCTGGCCGCCGCCGAAGTGCAGGCCCGCTCGCGCGCCTACGCCACCGAGCAGATCGCGCGGCAGAAGAAGGACTTCATCCGGCTCGGAGTGCTCGGGCAGTGGGATCGGCCCTACACCACGATGAACGCAGCCAATGAGGCCGACGAGTTGCGCGCGCTGGCGCGGATGCTCGAAGCGGGGTTTCTCTACCGGGGCCTCAAGCCTGTGAACTGGTGTTTCGACTGTGGCTCGGCACTTGCCGAGGCGGAGGTGGAATATGCCGACAAGGAGGATCTGGCAGTTGATGTGGCGTTTCCTGCGGTGGACATCCACCGGGTGGCCGAGGCCTTTGCGCTCGCCTCGCTTCCCGAAGGCCGCTGCAGCGCGGTGATCTGGACCACCACCCCCTGGACGATTCCTGCGAATCAGGCCCTCAACCTGCATCCCCGGATCCGTTACGCGCTGGTGCAGGTCGAGCGGGACGGGAGGCCCGAGTGCCTGATCCTTGCCGAGGATCGTGTGGCGCCCTGTCTGGGGCGCTGGGGCTTGCGCGGCGACACCCTGGCGCTCTGCGAGGGTGCCCAACTCGAAGGCATCGCGTTTGCACACCCCTATGCCCCGCGTAGCGCGCCTGTGTACCTCGGCGACTACGTCACCCTGGAGACGGGTACCGGTCTTGTGCATTCAGCGCCCGCCTATGGCGTGGAGGACTTCGAGTCGTGCAAGCGCTACGGGATGCACGACCACGAGATCCTGCAGTGGGTACGCAGCGACGGCACTTTCGTCGATGAACTCGAGAGCATCGGCGGCCTGTCGATCTGGGAGGCCAATCCGAGGATCGTTGAACTGATCCGTGCAAAGGGATGCCTGCTGAAGGTGGAGCGCTTCAGGCACAGCTACATGCACTGCTGGCGGCACAAGACGCCGGTGATCTACCGGGCATCCTCCCAATGGTTCGCCTCGATGGACAGGCCTCCAAAGGCAGGAGGGCCGAGCCTGCGCGAGATCGCGCTGCGCGGCATCGAAGCCACCGCCTTCTACCCGGGCTGGGGAAAGGCACGTCTGCAGGGCATGATCGCCAACCGCCCCGACTGGACGCTGTCCCGGCAGCGTAACTGGGGAGTACCGATGGCCTTCTTTGTCGATCGCAGCAGCGGAGAACTCCACCCACGCACTCCGGAGTTGCTCGAGGAGGTTGCGCAACGGATCGCGGCGGGCGGTATCGAAGCCTGGCAGTCGCTGGATCCTGCCGAGGTCCTCGGCGAGGACGCCGCGCACTATGTGAAGAACAGCGACACGCTCGATGTGTGGTTTGACTCCGGCACCACCCACGAGACCGTGTTGCGCGGCTCACACCGCGAGGACTCGGTGTTCCCCGCCGACATGTACCTCGAAGGGTCGGATCAGCATCGGGGCTGGTTTCATTCCTCACTGCTCACCTCGAGCATGCTCAACGGCTGTCCGCCCTACCGATCACTGCTCACCCACGGTTTCGTGGTGGACGGCCAGGGACGCAAGATGTCGAAGTCGCTGGGCAATGTGATCGCCCCACAGAAGATTTCCGACACGCTGGGCGCCGAAATCCTCAGACTCTGGGTGGGTAGTGCAGACTACTCGGGGGAATTGTCCCTCTCCGACGAGATTCTCAAGCGTGTTGTGGAGTCGTATCGGCGCATCCGCAACACCCTTCGCTTCCTGCTTGCCAATCTTGCCGACTTCGATCCCGAGACCGATGGGGTACCCACTGAGGACCTGCTCGAGATCGACCGCTGGATGCTGGCTCACACCCACCGCTGGCAGCAGTCAATGGAGGATGCCTTTGCGCGCTTCGAGTTTCATCCGGTGGTGGCAGGTCTGCAGAACTTCGCCTCGGAGGATCTGGGTTCCTTCTATCTCGACATCCTCAAGGATCGCCTCTACACCACCCGCGCAAAGGGCCACGCGCGCCGCTCTGCGCAGACCGCGCTCTGGCAGGTGAGCGCCGCATACCTGAAGATCATGGCACCGGTCCTGTCGTTCACCGCCGAGGAAGCCTGGCCGATCTTTGCGCCGAAGATCTGGGCATCGCAGGCCCAGACGATCTTTTCGCAGGTCTACGGCAGGCTGCCGCTTCCTGACGACAGTGAGGTACTCCTTGCGCGGTGGGATCTGATCCGCACCGCGCGCGCGGAGGTGATGAAGGCCCTCGAGCATTTGCGGATCCAGGGCGCAATCGGATCCTCGCTCCAGGCCGAGGTGCAGATCGCCTGCGCAGGCGCGATGTTCGAGGCGCTCAGAGCACTTGGCGAGGACCTGCGCTTTGTGATGATCACCTCGGCCGCAACCCTGGTGCCCAACGACCCACCGTTGGCGCTCTCGGTGCGCGTTTCCCGCAGCCAGCATCCGAAGTGCGAGCGCTGCTGGCACCATGTGGAAAGCGTGGGTTCGGATCCACGCTATCCGGGCATTTGCGCCCGATGCGTTGACAACCTGGCATGAAACCTGCCCTTCGGTCGCTGCTGCGCTGGCTTGCCCTTGGTTGCGCAATCGCTGCGCTCGATCAGGCATCGAAATGGTGGGTCCTCGAGAAGCTCGCGCCCGGTGTCCGTGAGGCGATCATTCCCGGATGGTTTGATCTCACGCTGGTCTTCAACCGTGGCGCAGCGTTCAGCTTCCTCGCCGACCAGAGCGGCTGGCAGCGCTGGTTCTTCACAGCGGTTTCGTTTGCCGCGGCGCTGATCATTCCCTGGCTCATCTTCAGGCAACCCGGGCGCCCCTTGGGATGCGCCGCGCTCACAGCGATCTGGAGCGGCGCCGTCGGAAATGGGATCGACCGGGCTGTTCACGGTCAGGTCACCGACTTCTTTCTCTTCTTTCGGGAAAGCTGGAACTTCTACTTCCCGGCCTTCAACATTGCAGATACCGGCATCAGCATTGGCGTGGTTATGCTCCTGCTCGACGAGTGGCTGATCTGGCGCCGGCACGCGCGCAAGGGCGCCCCCACAGCAAAGCCGGGAGAGCTGGGAGCGCTGGGAGAGCCAGGAAAGCTGGACGAGCCGGATCTGCTGGAAGGGCCCGGAAAGCCGGAAAAGCTGGGAGAGCTGCGAAAGCCAGGAGAGCTGCGAAAGCCAGGAGAGCTGCGAAAGGCGGGAGAGTCGGGACATACCGGGGATATGCGAGGTCATGGACGCTAGCGAATCCGCAAACCCCGCGCCGAAAGCAAACGGGCGAGGCACAGATGCGCGCGGCGCCACTGCCCAAGGCGCATTCCCGCAGTCTGGCGGAGAGGGCACCAGCGCGCCCGGAGGCCTTGCCGGGCGATCGATCCTCATCGGCGTGAGCGCTGGTGTGGCCGCCTACAAGACCTGCACGCTGGTGCGAGATCTGCAGCGTGCGGGCGCGCGGCTCACGATCGTGATGACCGAGGCGGCGCAGGCTTTCGTGAGCGCGGCCTGCTTTCAGGCCCTCACCGGCGAGGCTGTCTTCACCGACATCTGGGACGATCGCATGCACAACCGCATGCCCCACATCGAGCTCTCGCGCGCGGCCGACGCGATCCTGGTTGCCCCGGCCTCCGCCGATCTGATGTCGCGCCTTGCGCACGGTATCGCTAATGATCTGCTCACCACCCTTTGCCTCGCCCGAGCGCGCGAGCGCTGCCCGTTGCTTCTGGCTCCTGCAATGAACCGGGAAATGTGGTCGCACCCAGCCACGCAGCGCAACCGCAGCACCTTGCAGGCCGACGGGGTGCACTTCATCGGGCCGGACAGCGGTGAGCAGGCCTGCGGTGAACTCGGCGACGGGCGTATGGTTGAGCCACAGGGCCTGCTTCTCGAACTCCTGCATCAGCTCAGCCCGAAGCGGCTCAGCGGTCGGCACTGCATCGTCACGGCGGGACCCACCTTCGAGCCGATCGATCCGGTGCGCGGGGTCACCAATCGAAGTTCGGGCAAGATGGGCTTTGCGATTGCACAGGCTGCCGCGCGCGCCGGTGCCCACGTACACCTGATTGCCGGACCCGTAGCGCTTGCCACGCCGTGGCGGGTGAGGCGCGAAGACGTGACGACCGCGCGCGAAATGGATGCCGCAGTGCGTCGGGTGTTCGATGGCATGTCGGCCGCGCAGCAGGTTGGCGCAGTCTTCATTGCCGTAGCTGCGGTTGCCGACTGGCGGCCCGAGGCGTCGAGCGCCCAAAAGATCAAGAAGCGCTCGGGTCAACCCCCACCCTCGCTGCGTTTCACAGAGAATCCCGACATCCTTGCCGCAGTCGCTGCGCGCAATCCGGCGCCATTCTGTGTGGGCTTTGCCGCCGAGAGCGAGTCTCTTGCCGACTACGGTGAGGCCAAGCGGCGAAGCAAGAATTTGCCGCTGCTCGCCGCCAACATCGGACCGGATACCTTCGGGCGCGAAGACAATACCCTGCTCCTCATCGATGAGCAGGGTCAGACCGCATTGCCGCGCGCGAGCAAGGAAGTACTCGCCGACCAGCTCGTGGCGGAGATTGCGCGGCGACTCGGCAGTATCAGGACCGCAGGGGTCGCTCGGTGAAAGTCAAGACGCGTTTACCCGGTTGCTTTGGCGCTTTCCTGCCCGAATGACACGGGAGTCGCGGGATGCAGATCGACCTCAAAGTGCTCCACCCGGCCATGGTCGCGCACCTGCCGGCCTATCAGACTGCGGGCAGCGCGGGGCTCGATCTGCGCGCCAGCATCGACGCTTCGGTTGCCATCGAACCGGGGGCAACCTTCCTGATGCCCACCGGCATTGCGATCCATGTGGCCGACCCGGGCTACGCGGCGCTTGTGATTCCCCGCTCCGGATTGGGTTTCCGGCACGGGATCGTGCTGGCGAACCTGATCGGTCTGATCGACTCCGACTATCAGGGTCAGTTGCTCGTGCCGCTCTGGAACCGTTCGCAGGAGCGCTTTGTGGTGCACCCGCTCGATCGGATCGCCCAGATGATCATCGTGCCGGTTGTGCAGGCCACACTGAATGTGGTGGAGGAGTTTCCAGCGTCGACGCGCGGCGAGGGCGGATTCGGAAGCACCGGGCGCTGAGCGCCGACCAGTCTTGCGCACTTCACCCCAATTCCTCACCGCCCCACAAATAATGAAACCCCAACCGTTCTCGGTTGGGGTTTTTTCTTGGTGCGCCCGGCACGGGCGCACTCTTGGAGGTGCAAGTCCTCCCGTAAGTTGATCACAGCGAACGAAGCGAAGCGCAACTGCATGAGGGTGACCGAGTGTGGGGAGGAAGCGTGGAGCGAAACTGCGAGCCGATGAACAAGAACCGCATAGAAGGCGTTGCCAAGCAGGGCGAGCGGGCCAAATACCGCAAAGCTCTCGTGATCAAGGCGA
>Ga0194133_10008654_pt1 | contig 11833 bp, 2 predicted proteins | sample TA2KigOf40mmetaG_FD_155448 | JGI IMG/M metagenome (GOLD analysis project Ga0194133, IMG submission 155448) | Freshwater microbial communities from Lake Tanganyika, Tanzania - TA2015055 Kigoma Offshore 40m | ecosystem: Environmental > Aquatic > Freshwater > Lake | place: Tanzania: Lake Tanganyika...
AAATAAGCAGTGATTTTTTCTACTTGATAATTTAATTTTTCAAGTGGAGAATGAGTTTTTTTTATCAGGTTTTGCACATGTAGGCCAAATGTAGGTGGTGCAGTGTAGAACAATACAAGAAACAAAAAACATTGGAAACAAACAAAGCTGAATATTAGAAAGAAAGAAGAAAAACCTTTATTATTTGGATGCATGATGTAATTATGATCTTTTCAGCATCTTATATTAGATCCATGATTTAAACTTTCCAATGAAAAATGTTTCAGTGATTTCAAATCTAAATATTAGGGCTTGACTAGATGGTTTTGAATGAAAAACATTATAGAGTTAGCAACAGCAAGACAAACCATAAAATTTGGACATGGCACTAAATTAATTTTTTCTTCTTGGTGTTACAACTTTGAAAAGGTTTGAATAACCAGAACCTCCATTGAATTTTTTGGCAGGATTTAACCAAAGTTTTTGATCTACTTGGAGCAAAAAGGTCTCAAAGATGGGTTTTTTAAATATTTTATTTTTTAGAATCTTTTAAAATTTGCCTTGTGAATATTTTTTCATTCAAGGCACACTTTATTGATGGGAATATTTTTGATGATTTTTTAGGCAACCCGGGGTCAAAGGTTGCCTTGATGTGCCGTCCGGGGATCAAAATCAAAAGCTTTGAATTGAATTTACGGTCCAGAAGAAGGCCACCCAAATGCTGCTGATGTGAGGTCTCACCATCATGATTAGCAGTGCAATGAGAGTCACCAATTGTTCACTTAGAACTAGTGATGGGTCTGGATTAGCAATGTTTGACCCGGGTTGGGTCAGCCATATCTTTGGTTTGGGTTTGGATCTGGAAAGCTTCCCCTGAAAATACCAAATTTTTCAATTTTTTCCCTTCCAGTCAAAAAAAATCTAAAGGGAGAGTGAATAAAATTGTCAAATTTAAGACTATGGAGATTGATATAAGAGTAACTAAGATTTATGGTGGATCTTTCAAGCTAATATGTCACAAAATAACTCATTTCTTCAGAGAATAATGCCCAAAAATAAAGCCAATCTTTTACTTGATGGCAAAGTCATTCAATTTATTTTGAAAGTCTTAAACTTATGGAATGCGAGTTTAAAAAGAAAATGGCTTGGACTTTCTTACTTCAAAGCAAAAACATATATGCCATATCATGTCCAGACAAAAAACAAGATATGACAAAACCTTCTTCATTTTGAAAAGTCAAAATGTTTAGAAAGTAACATTGGATCTTTTTCCAACAGCATATAAAACATTTTTCTTTCTTGTGTAAAAAGGGTCTTTCTTATAGGTTGAGATTGCCATTATTTCATAACAGCCATTGTAAGACTAATTAATTTTTACTCCCATAATAATAGTCCTCAAGACTTCATTCTACCCATCAAAATGCTAATTTAAAAATCCCCTTTGTAAGGGGTCACCTGTTAAATTATCTCACACAATTTGCACAGATTCTGATTGTAGAAGTTTTGAAAATAACAATAAATAATGGTCGAAATTGTTTCCCTTTGTTAAATGGACAAAATGCATCTTTTCAATAGATGTGTGTTGAAGAGTTGAGTGGGTTAACTTCAATTAATTGGAAAAGTTTGTAGAAATAGGTAAGGCAGCTGTTTTTAACTTATTCTAATACCGACAAGAAGACTTTTTTTGAATAACTAAATAATAATTGTATTTTTTCTTGAAATTTTAAAAGTATAGTAAAAATTTAGATATTATAAGAGATGTTTGTACACATATTAGGAGTGAGGAAATGAAAATTGAGGTCTGGTTTTCCAATTTTGGTCTCACACCAGGTCAGTTTTGTTTCAAAAAGGATTCTTGACCAGCAAGATTTATAGATTTATTAATTAATTAGAGCTTTTCAAAATAATGGCACAAGTTTTAATAATAAACATGTACTTACATGTGTTAACATTTTTTAACCCCATTTGATTTATTGTACATCAACACTTGTTCAATTAAACCATAAATAATTTTCAACTCAATCATTATATGAAACATAAATCATGATAAAAGTTTATTGACAAGGACATTCTTATAATGTAATTAATTTCAATCCATTTCTAAATTTGAAAATAAATACTCCTGATTTATGTATCTATCTGCAAATGTAATCAGATTGGCTATAAAAAGGAAATTCTACAAAAAACACTTGTGGCCAATTAAATAAATTGCCCCACACACATGATAAAGTTGAGAGAATATATTCATTGCCCAACAGGTTAAGCGGACGAGACCAAATCTTATCCTTATAAGTTCTTGTCCACAGTTATGGATTTGCCTATCTGGACACTGAAACATTTAAAATTACAAAAATTAACTATGAGTCAGAAGCTTGAAACTGGAACAAGTAAACATAGAATTAATTGAGAAAAATGCTATTCCAGTTGTGTTTCTAACACCCACGACAAAAGTATTCACCTGAAAAAAAACCAACTTGGTAGGGGGAGGAGGAGGAGGAGGAAAACTTTGCAATCTTAGATTTCAATTATCAAAGGGTTTTTTCAGTTGATTTTAAAATCAGTTTTGGAAGGCTCAGTGAGACAGTTGAAAGTTTTCAAAGATAAGCCATCTAAAATGGATTTTTCCGTTACAGAGAAACATATAACAAAAAAGAGACAAGGTTACAAGAATTTCTTAACTTGTTTGTAAATCAAGAAACACTTTTTTCTTGTAAATGCGTAGGTTTTGTAGCAACAACTACAACAAGGCAGAAAACAAGAGAACTTTTTTTCCAAAGGTAATTTTTGCTTTGGATGACCTCACTAACTACCTTAGTCATCTAATCAAGCAAGCTGGAATGGAGGTATTCAGCGGTCCAAACTAATTAGCCTCAGGTCTAATTATAATGAAATAACCTAGCTTTTTTGTGGTACTCCAGATAGGTATGGGTAAAATTTTTTACAAAAAAAACAGTTTGTATGTGAAAATTAACTTTTAGCAGATGTCTGGTGGTACTTATTTATTTATCACAATTTCTTACCTTTTGTTCACTGCAAAGCAATTTGGTTTCTTTTCATTTTAAGTAAAAGATTTTGTGCAACATTAACTTGTGTCTATAAGAATTCAAATAATGAAAAGAATCCCACCTCAAGGACTATCTATTTGCCAAGGTAAATTTCAGCTGAAAAAATGAAGTGAAAAGCTGCTTGTGGTTCCAAATCTTTTTTTCAAGTTTACACATATATTTGTTTGATTATCACCTTATAGTTTTCAAAAGGGCTAGCCCTGGGCAACTTGGGTTCAACCTTTGATTTCATTTCGACTCAAACTATTCTAAAAATCATAAAACTTTGCCTTAAATATCACTCAAAATGAAAATATTGTATAATTTGGCTCAAGAAGAGCATTTTTTCAGTATAAATATTCCAGCCGTAGAAAGTGGTGCCAATTTTCTGCTCCATACCAACATTTTTTTTAAAATAGTTAATTTGATAATGACACCTAAGAACCAGCCCAATCAAACACCTACATAAAACACAATTCTTTTCTCTCTTAAGATTTATTTCGAGCCACCTGATTATAATAAATCCTCTGTCTAGTTAATTCAAAGATCCGTTTCAGCTCATATGAAAATGAGATCTTTGACATTTTAGGTCAGATTTTGTTACAGAAAAAGTATATCATTCGTTTCTTTGGTCACTTTTTTGACCAACTTTATTGTAGCCCTGTAATTTCTTTTCAATATTAAATCAATGAAATACAAAGCTTCTCAAGTTAGAGGATCAAAGGTTATTTTGCTTTTACTGTACCATATGGTACCCAGGGTCAAAGGTTGTCTGCACCTGGGAGAAAAGGTCATCCTATTAACCTGAGATCTATCTTTAACAATTTGGATTGGCAATCCCAGTAGTTACCTTTATTTAAGGGAAAAGTAGGACAAACCTTTGTTAACTTTCATTAAGTGTGAATAAGAGTAAACATATCTGATTAGGAAAGGACAATCTCTTTGTAAGAATTTAGTAAGTTATGTAAATTTCCTTGATCAAATAAAAAAGTAATTATCTGCTTGGACAGTCAAACTATTCAACTCAAGCTTAGCTGCCTGTTTATCACTAAATGATATTTATGTTTTTGAAGGCTGGTAATATGAGGTCTGGGGTTCAAATCCCAGCACCTTCAGGCACCCTTTAACTTGGGGCTTCTGTACAAAACAACAAATGCTCCTAACCTCAGAATGCCCCTATGGAAGAAATTTGCAAGGAGTACTTTAAAAAGTTAAAAAAAAATCTCAGAGAAAAACGATTTTGCATCAATCTTTTACATTGCAACCATTTCATCTGTTTTTAATGAATGTGTCTACCAGTTGCTGTTACTTTAAAGCCAAGCCCCTTGCAATGTCTTTAATGAACATCAAAGACAAATTTATCTAAATCTAATTACATTAATGGATTGAATAACATTTGGCCAGCAGTCAATTATTACTACTTTTATTATTTAAAAAAATATAAATTTTTGGTGACAAAACCTTACATAACTTGTTATTTGAACAAAATCGCCAGACAAGAGAGGGATAATTTGTCACATTTTAGACATCATTTTTGAAATTCAAAATGGCCCATGTGAATATCAATCATCTCTTAAGATTTTCAATCACTCTGAAAATCTATCTAATGATGAAACTGACCAATTTCTTAAACTATTGTGGCGCCAGTCATTTGAAGATTTTGGTCAATTCTCCATTTTCAACTTTTGGAGATTTCAACAATCAACTCTGCAACTTCAAGTAAATTTCACGCTTTTTCATCTTCTTTTTTTTACAATTTCAATCATGATCCTTGTTAGAACTTTACATCTTTTCCATTTAAGAAAAGGCTTTGTTGTAAATAATTTCCTCTACCACTTTGAATTGAATGGATTCTAAGACCTCTCAGACTTTTTATTTTGGGCGTAACTTGAAACCAGCATCAGCATTGAACAATCATTTCATTGAGCTAAATGTTTTGTTGATATTGTTTGTTAAAAGAAACTACCCTCTGTAGTTGCAACACATTTGGTCTTGATAAGAATGGACTAAATTTAAGTCTTTGTTGTTGCTTATCTATCATGCTTCACTTAATACAACAACAACAACCAACATGAATGTCAATATAAAAACAAAACCATAAAAACCAAATGGGAAGATGTGACGTAATGTTGAGCATATTTGGCTGCCGCCAAAGCCCATGACAAAATTGTTTTAATTTCAAATATGGGCAATCGAACTGATTTAGGGAATCTCACTTTTTGCCTTCATGCCACAACTTTTTCTATCTGAATGACCCAAGTCTAGATCTGAAACATGATTTCGTTTTTGCTGTACGTTGCGAGCTGACTCAATAATATACTAGATGTTTTGGAAGATCAAACAGGCCCCAAAAAGTCAAAGAGACCCTAAAAAGTTTTCAAAAAAGGAGATCTTATAAACTGATGGTGAGAAAATTATACTGAGCTTTTAACTGCACCCTGATTGACCACAAGTGCCTAGAGCTTGCTCAAAAAATTAAAATGGCCTTTTACAGAGAAACCACAAAATCAAAAGATGGAGTAGTTTTATTTTAAAATAAGTTCAGAGCATTTTTTTCCACCAAAAGCCTATTATAAATTTGGGTTAAGGCGATGAGTATGTCTATTGACCATGAGAGATCAATCCCCAGACCCTCAGGGCGTAATGAGAGAATGATATTCAGGTGTGTTTCCCCATTTGACCCATTTAAAGAGAGGCCCTGACCCGACCCGAGCATACTTTTGACCCGCAGTTAACAAGAGGCCAACCTGTCTTTGACCCGGGTACTTTTTGACCCGGCTCAAAGAGATTTTTTTTGATCCGAAGGGAAAAAAATTGGAAAATTTGGGATTATTAGGGGAAATTTTCCAAATCCAGACCCAAACCAACGATGGCTGACCCGACCTGACCTGAGCAACAAAAAATTGACCCTACCCAGCCTAGGTCAAAAATGTTTGACCAGGTTCCATCACTAAAATTAGGTAACACCAGGGAGATGATAAACATAGAGTTCTTGCATCCCTACAGCCATGGGCAGAAAAATTTTATGGTCCCTATACTAGAACAGATTCAGCTGTTGAGAGATTTTGAAATTGCCAAAAGATAAGATTTATTTGATAGCTCTGGGTATCCATTTTTCCTAAAAAATAAACAAAAATTCAAATCAATGGCAACTTTAATCTTTTGGCATTACCGAAAACCCTTAACAGTCAAATCCATGAACTGTGAAATTTTTGTTGAGTGTTCCTTCTTTACCTAACATCTCTCTGAGTAACACACCTTGTTCTTTAATATATCATTCTGAAGAGGCAATAAATTGTTTATGTGGTGAAAGGCTGCAGCTTGAAAGGTTTAAGAAATCTGATTGAGGGTTAAGATGTTTTGCTGTGGTTGCAATATTACAGCAATTTTTCAACGCCAGATTGCAAAAAAATCAGCGTAGTGGCATCTCGAGCCAGAGGCTTTTATGAAGCACTCTTTGCTTTGAGTCTAAACTGCATCTGTCGATTTAGTACTTATCCCTTTTAGCCATAATGAGATAATGCTCAACCTTGTTGTAACACAGCAACATTTTTCTTGGAATCCATTGAGCAAAAATACAACCTAAGGTGCTTATTTCAGTGATGAATCAATTGGCACATGACATCGGTCCTTACATTTCCGTTAAAAATTCCAGGAATTAGCATAAATATAAAGAAGGTGATTAGCAGCTTTATGTAATGGATGTAAATGAAGACCAGAACGAAAGTGGAATGCATATAGAATGTTCAAATCAGATGTAATTTATACTCAAAGTATGCCTAATATTTGTCCAATCAAACCGAATCGAGATAAGGCAGAGGAATTATCTTTTTTGACAATTTTGAGCTGTAAATATCATTTTTAGTCGCATTGACTTTTTGTATTTAGGGACTACAATAGTTTTCTTGTTCATAGTTCGTCTCCCAAAGGTAGAAGAATCATCTTGATAAAAATCAATTTTTGCCATATTGAACATATTGTGTTATTAAAATGGTTTTGTTCGCCACAGGTTGGTGAGTCACCAACCAACAGCAGTTTCTGGAGCTGCGTGATCTCAACTGCCACCCACTTACTTAACACATGAAATGTTTAACCACAAAGATCAATTAATATATATTGCTATTGAAATATTTTCAAAACTTTAATTACATATAGTAAGGTATATTACAGGCAAAATGAAAGAGACATTTTGTCAACTCTAATCTCAAAGATCTTAGCTCATCTTGGCCTTGATCAAACTTATCATTAATCTTCACTAAAGTTGCAATAATTGCACTTAAATTGTTGTTGAAGTACATATCCCAGTCTATCAATTTGAAATTCATCATCAAGGAAAAGATTCAATCTCTTTGACACTATTACTTCTTTTAGAAAAGAAGTACAGAATACTATTTTTTTCTGTATAGACATCTTTTTTCTAGTCTGATAATACATCACAATCAAATGTCATCAGAGGTTTTTTTTTGACTCAAATGCAAGATTTACTGATGCCATTTTAGAATCAAAGTCATGACTGGAAGCCACCTACACTAGTCACACATTTCTTATTTAATCTACTAAATCGTCTCAAATTGTGAAAAATTTGAGACTCAACTGTTCTCATGAGAAACAGTTGAAGTTTGGCTGATATTCAGAAGGATCAATTCATGCTAATTTTTCGGTAGGTATTAAATAAAGTTTGAGTAAAATTTGTTAAAAACTCAATACCTATGGCGTGGGTTTGGCTGAGGTATCTCTGACGACATAAGAAAAGATGAACACGACATAACTATGTATGTGGCGTGACAAAAAAGAATTTTTAAAACAAGTTTCACTCTGTGAAAACGCCCAGTGACTATTTTTAGAGACTAACCTGTGCAGTTTATAATGTTTAAAAAATACACTAACTATATTGTTAACCTTGAGATTGAGCTAAAAGTATATAGAGATTACAAGAAGTGTTTACCGCACAGGATCTCAGTAATAATAATAATAATAACATCCTATAATGCATTTAGAACAATGCAAGAGTTTAGATAGTAAACATTATAGAGTTTAATGGTTTATTTCCCTTTGAAATAAATCAAAAAAGAACTTGAGAAAATTTTAGTGTTTAGGGCTTGCAGCTTCCCTTAAGGTAAGTGATCTGATGCTTAAGTTAGGGTGTCTCTGGTCATATGAGACTTCAACCGTAAGAGAAACAATGACAATTGCTTTGAATCTTTATTTAACTAAACCCTATTTTTGGACTACAAACTATTTTATATTCTACTTTTACCAGGAATAGGACACAGTTAGTAATGATTGTTATACCAGATAAAGATATGTGAGCCGTGGGATTCCTAATACAAATGAACGATGCTCATGAGATATTTAGTGTGATTGGATTAAAAGGAGCACTATAAGTTTTTCCCAAATGCTATTTTCCCGAATCCAGTTTTCCCAAAAACATTTTCCTGAATCGATTATCCCTATAAGGTAGTAAAAAATCACGTGCAGGTTAGGTTAGGTTATAGGCTAGGCTACGTTAGGTTAGGTTAGGTTAGGTTGGGTTGGGTTGGGTTGGGTTTAATGATGGGTCTGGGTCAAAAATGTTTGACCCGGGTCGGGTCAACTCTTTGTGGCTTGGGTCAGCCATGTATTGTTTGGGTTTTGGTTTGGAAAATTCCCCCACAAAACATCAAATTTTTCAATTATTTCCCTCCGGGTCAAAAAAAATCTCTTCGGGTTGGATCAAAAAGTATGCGGGCCAAGGCCGGGCCGGTCTCTTATTTACTGCGGGTCAAAAGTAAGCTCCGGTCGGGTCAAGGCCCATCTCTAGTTGGGTTGGGTTAGGTTAGGTTAGGGGATAGTATAGCCAATAATTCACAAAATATAAAAAATGTGAAAAAATACAGATATTGGGAAAAAAATCTAAAATTAGGAAAATGTGTGCTGGAAAATTGCATTCTGAAAAAGCTCGTAGCACTTAAAATATGTAGGCCAATTTTCTTGCAATCTTTTCCATTTACGGTTCAGTTGTAAACAATAAAGTGAAGCTAGTTATCAACACAGCCTTTTGACACATATTTTTCTGCACTCACAAGTTGACTGCTTTTATACCCTTTTTCAGCTTTGGTATTTTATCAATTAATCTGCCTATCAATTTTGACTATATTCCATGTAAAGAATTTGAGTGAACAGTATCAGGCTAAGAGGCTCATCTTCTTAAATCTAAAATGAGGTTAAAAACTTTAAGAGACAATCTATAACCAAGGCCATTGTAATAAATAATGTGATCTTCCAATTTAATTCAATAATTTCTGACAACAATAAACAAAACCAAAAATACTTGTGTAAAATGATTTTTACATAGAACCAAGTCAATGCTGCGGCTCTAAAACTAAAACAACGTCTTGGTATAAACCATAACTAATGTGATAGTTCTGGATGTTTTGACTGAGATGAACTTTTGTAGATTTTTCATGGTTTTTAGATAGCCTTACATTTGAAATACATTTCAACTTTTCATATGTGCTTGAGCTTTGGAAAAAAATTAACTTGCTGATGCGAGGAACATTTTTACTAAAAGTTTAGCTGTTTGATTGGTACTGAAAAACAACAAACTCAAGATGATGCAAGAAAAACTAAAATAAAGTTAGATTATAGAGTTGAAAAATGCATTTGAAATATTGACATTTGCTGTAATGGTTTTATCTCCATTCCATGAACTATGTTACTTTGCACCTTTAATTTTGCCCATATTTTCCAACTGACAACTTTCATCAACATCTTTTTGTTCTCGTTTAATCATTTTTAGCCAGAATTTGCATTTAAATAACTGCTGAATCCTAAAGATTTATGCTTGTGCATTAAGCTTTAGGAGAGAGCAAAATTAAATATTTGCATAACTTACAAATACAGTTAAAATTTTCTCATTTTTCGGTTTAAAGAACATCATTTCATAACATATTGGGTTTTCAAAATAAGTGTTTACAGCAAGAAAAAAATATTATATGGTTGCCCATATATTTTTTGAAAACTGCCTGAAGTGGAGACAAATTTTAATCTATCAGATTATGTTTTACAATTCCTTTTGTTTGTGATTCTTGAGTTTGAAACGCTCGTTTTATGAAGTACTTGATAAGGTTTGACACAAGTCAGGATTAAGTCAGTCAGAACAAAACTTGAGCCTTAAAATTCAAAATTCTTCCACAACAGTTGATGTTGTTTAAGGTAATGGTTATATTCACAAGTATAAAATGATATGAAAGAGGGGTCACAATAGCCAAACTGGCCTTCTCTGGAGTGAATGCTGAAAAGCATGTAATGATAAACTCAGCCCAACACATTTCATAGGATGGATTCATTTTCAGAATGGTCGTCGCCTTAAATGAATGTTTTTTGCCCCAAATGGTTTTTTTTGAAACAACTTAAACAAACTAGAGCTGCCAGGTAATTTTGATCATGAAGGTTGTTAAAGGTCTTTTGAACTGCAATCAGACTACTTATTGTTCTGACATGACCACATGATTGATTCAGTTGTTAGAAAGATTGATATTTTTCAAGTGTGAGTCATATATTTAATCACTTATGCATTCACTGTCTCAAAAAAGTACCTGTAAGTGTGGAGAACAAACTATATATAATGAATTCAGGGCTCCCTTATTTGTAAGTCCCGCACTGACTTCAGATTTCATCATTATTGATCAACATACAAAAACCAAGGCTTCACCACAGGACTTTTTCGATAAAATTGACAGACATGACTTGTACTTTATTGCTAGAAGTTTTTCGACATTTAAAATCTTGAGTTGTTTTTGTTCCTATAGCTTCTAATTCCAAAGGAGTTTTGCCTTTTGCTTCAAGGTTTACCCAATCTTGAATATCTTATTGGCAACCAAACGACCTCTTGTTGATTAAAGGTCTGTACATTCCACACATGCTTAAAACTCCTTTCTGTCACGACATTTTTCACCCAGTTAAGAAGTTTTTAGCATGAAAAAAGTTCCAATTTTGAAACAGACTTTTTAACTTTTAATTTTCTGTCTTGACATAAATCAAAACTGTTTCCATTCTCAGATCAGGCCATGATAGTTTGTATCTTTATATGATATAGGGGATTGTAATTATTACCTTGTGATTGATCAGAAACGTGAACTTTAATATCATTCACAACTCAAGGTAGGAATTCTCTGACAGATATTATCAGGATTGCATCTCAGTTGTAATTCATAAGAATTTTCTGGTAGAAAAAATGATCTTTGTCAGATTGGTGAAGTTGTGTGTTGTGCTTCCTGTTGTTCTCAACCTATTATTGCCTGGACCACATGCCTGCAAGATCATTTTTCTTAAGAGAAAAAAATAGAAATCGACATTTGATTTAACACTTTGTTTAAATGATTCATTCTTATACAAAATGCATGCGTTGTCAATACTTTTCAGGAAGCATTACCTTTCAGTGTTTGTTTCAATAAATCCAAAATGTTGCCTTGCAAAAAAATTATAAGTTTCACATCAACAAATAATGCAGGCAGAACATTATCATCTTTCATCTGTACTGTGTGGCAAATCACTCATTCTTGGTCCTAGAGTTCCTTGAAAAGATGATTGGCTTCATTACAAAAAAAAAGTTTAAAAAAATATGTTGAATTTGAAAACTGGTTGAGAAATAAGATCTAAGGCTGAGGTTTTGAGATGCAATACTCAGCCACACCAACAATCTTTCACCTCATATTGTAAAAAAAACCATGTATATCCAGTCAGTATGATTTACTACAGTAAGCTTTTTTTTAAACACTGTTGATTGACTGTTATTGTTTGTCATAGTTTACAAGTTCAGTAGAATGGTA
>Ga0194133_10008660_pt1 | contig 11829 bp, 4 predicted proteins | sample TA2KigOf40mmetaG_FD_155448 | JGI IMG/M metagenome (GOLD analysis project Ga0194133, IMG submission 155448) | Freshwater microbial communities from Lake Tanganyika, Tanzania - TA2015055 Kigoma Offshore 40m | ecosystem: Environmental > Aquatic > Freshwater > Lake | place: Tanzania: Lake Tanganyika...
AGTTTTTAATAAATGGTTTCTTTTCTCTGTGGAAGTTGTGATTTTGTCTTTGGGGGATGAAGCGGAGAAAGGCATGCCAATAAGGAAGTGCTTTTACAACACAGTTGCAGATTCAAGAACTATAATTTAACCGTTCTAGGCCTTTTCTCGCTTTGTTATATGGTCACCCAAACCCTCAACCACGACATCTCAGGAAGAAGCGACAGCAACAAAATGCGTCATTTGAAACGCTTAAAATTTGATCGATTTATGGCAAATTTAGAAACTGATTCAACAAGAGACACATAATGCTCCTCAAACATGCAACGTTTAAACGTGACCAAGTGTGAGAAATTCAACATGAATCTATTCTGCATAAAGATGTATTTTAAGCTAATTGATATTTAAATATCAATTAGCTTAAAATACTAGAAATTTCTAGAGGGAGAAAGAAAGATACGGTTGAATGAGATCAAGGACTTTCGATTTTTTTTCTAAAAATATCTAAACTATTGGCGTCAGACAATTTAAACTCAAACTTTGAAGAAATTCAACGTTTCTCCGTTAAGGTTTTAGAGAGGATAAAACTTCCTAGAGTTCAAAAGATTTTTTTCTCTTATCTCTTCTAACTTTTTAGAACAAATTTGAATCAATAACTTGGGAAAATGTTATTTCTAAAGTGTGTCACGACTCTAAAGAAAGATGGGGATCAAATAAAAATGAATGGAAGTTATTTCGATGTTCTTATGTGGATTCAGTTTTTCTTGACTATTCAAAAGTTCTTTAAGGAAGTTTAATCTTCACCCTTTCTTAACCTTCATTCTAGTTAATCACAAACTCCTATGACCCCCTTTAGCATCAATATCAATGACAACAATAGTAGAACCAAGATGCCCGAGGGAGTCATAAAATGGCTTCTGCTGAACGAAAACAGTTAATATTGAAAATTATGTGAACATCTTTCCATTCAAACTCTTTCTAAAATATATTTTGATGGCAAATTTAAACAACGTGTTTTTTCATAATTGATACACACGAATAATTTGAAACTTACGTGGGAATTATAAATTTGTATATTCTAATGTTCCTGTTTATCTTTTCGAGTAAGGATAATCATTTTAATCAGAACATTTTGGATTAAGAAACGAGGTCCAAAAGAATTGATATAAGCTCTAAATATGTGAAAAGGATTTTGTAATTTTGTTTTGTGGTCTCTCAGATTTCTCATTAAATTCTTAGAATTTTTGCACTCTATGGTCTTGCGTTGTAAAAAGTAATTCAGTATTTATGGCTGCTTCTAGCTACTCTCAACTACCACATTATCTGCATCTGAATATGTAAGCTGGTTTGTTTAGTCATAAAATTTTTTTACACCCTTCGCTTTAGGGAGCTGTGTGTTATTTCTTGACATAGGGTTACTTGTCACAGAAGAGTCATCAAAAAAATGAGAGACAATTTTGTACTTCATTTGACTTGTCAGAAAAAACAGTGATCAAATTTTGAAAAGAGTAAGAGGGAAACACAGCAATTTCTTACGATCATAAAATGAGCTCATCACGTTGGCTAGTTTAGGAAAGGGAGAATAAGTTTTCATTTGAATATCTGAGTAATTTCAGGTAGGTACTTCTTAACAAGCAACCAGTTTTCATGAATTTGACTTTTAAAAAAAATTACATATGAAATTATAAATATACAGATCTTGATTCTCAAAACGTTTGGCACTTACACTTTCACACCAAATTATGCAAGCCTTTTTAATCATACATCATGCAGGGTATGAGAAAAACATGAACAAATACATAATTTTATATTTCGAAATAAGTTAAATTTCTTTTTTTCTACATATTTGCTGAAGATCCTGTTCCTATCAGAAGAAATATAGGCGCGTGGTGATATGAGAAGAAAATACTACTTTAAATTTAGTTAAAAGAGCTGCCATCTACCGGCAAAAATAATATTTTTTACTAGAGTACTGGTAGACTATTTATGAGACAAAACTTTCAAAACAGCATCTTTTGAAGGTTGCCAGAATTTTCGAAATAATGATTATCAGCGAATTTTACATTTTAAAAGTATTACAAGATAATCAAAAGCTATCAAAGGCATTTCTTAAGTAGAGTTGAACTGAAAAATTACCATAACCTTTTCAGGGGTGGAAATCTTATCCATAACATGCGCATGCTTCTTAATTAACGCATGACAAAATAATGTTTTTTATTCATATCAAAGTTGGATTTATAAAGAGAAATTATTTGCCTTTACCGATGAAAGGGTTACTTTTACAAATAAGAACATTTTCAATCTTGCATCAAAAGCCAATAATTTCAAGATTAATGCAACCGCTGGAGAGTTAAAACATTTTCACGAGACTTGAATCAAGCAACCCTCGATGTGCTGGGAAGGGCAAGGCCCTCAACAGGGTCAAAGTATACCTTGATGAATCTGGTGATGAAATGCCTGAATACACCTGGGACTTGTCAAAGCAATGACCACTAACATGTACATGGAGAGATGCAGACCTTTGAGACCAAGATTTTATGATGGGTACCACTTCAAAGTTGGATGACAATTCCTGAAGAATCGTGTGATATGGATCATGATGGTTGAAGATGACTGAATGATGAGCCCAACAGATGATGCCATTTGAAGGCTGCTGAAAAAGACATTAAATATTGGCTCTCAGACCACTGGGTGGTTTTATCCCCTGGGTAGGGGCACGCAAATTCATCAAAATCACAGTTTTCTACCCATTTGTGTTGGTCTGGTTCTTCAAGGGCCCAACCCAAAGGTGCTGTTTACAAAAAGACAAAGCCAATGACAAAGAAAAGGAAGATTTTATTCAATTCTATCATTTATCCCTCCCAAGAGAGATAGCAAATAAGCTATCTCCTCGCTCCCCCAGTTTTAAAGATAGAGGGCTGAAATTTGGCAGGAATAATCATCATATTGGTAGCTCAAAATCTACTAAACAGAATTTTGATATGTAGTGAATCTAAGCTGTCTGAACAATTGAATGCACTCATGCATGATTTTGAGCCTGACAAATTTCAGCCCTCTATCTTCAAGACTGTGGGAGGAGATAGAGGTGATAGACAGGGTCGGCATCAGGGTCAGTGTCTGCATAGAGCTCGGGGACAGGGTCGGGGTTGGGGTCGGGATTGGCATTGGGATCGGAGTCGGGCTGCAAAAACCCAACCTGAACCCAAACCCAAGCCAAAATCCGAACTCAAACCTTAATAAATCATATATTCGATTAGATTTTTAAAAAGTAGTAATTATTATTATGTCCTTTGTCTTATTATTATGAAAGAATCGAATAAATCAATTTCAATCACGCGAATACAAATGGTGCCCCCTTGATGGAATCAGTTTGCAAAGACCTTTGTAAAAATAAAAAAATACTTTTTTACAAAACTCGAACAAAAAATTGACATTATATACTTTTAGAAAATTTGTAAAGCTTTCTCAAAAATAAACGTAGAATAACAAATATTGTTTTTCTCATGCCCATTAAAGAAAGTTAACATGGATATAATTTTACCTTAGTTCAAAATAAGTTCACTTCGATTCTAAACAAATCCATTAATCCGGAAAAGTACAGAAAAATATAGTGCAATTAATGCAAAACTTACTTAACCTAACCTAACCTAACCCAACCAACCCCCCATGCAGGACTATCTCATCTTGCGATAGATCAAGTTCCCTTGGATTAACGTGGCAAAACCCATCTTCAATGGCAGCCTCAAGATCAACCTAAAGAAGACGCATTTCATTTTTATTGACCACTTTCACATAGTTTGACGTATTTCTATTTCTTTTATGAAATTGTACTTCTATTTAAAATCCTGAGTCTTATCTGGCTCTTATTAAGTATCATTGTATTCTTATAATTATACACATGAGCCAATAAATGTAATTGAAATTGAACTTTTAAATCTAAAAGCAAAGCTAAATTGTTTTGATACTGATGAGAAATTTAAGATTTTTCGAGCAATTTTAAATTTAAATCACAAAAATCATTTCGAATTCCAAGCACCCTCATTTTGAATGAAATTCAGCATCGAGTCAATCTGATAAAGAGAATAAAAAATCTAGAAACCCCGTTCTCTAATAATTGATTAGGACGGAACTCTTTAATGTGAAAAGCAATCAAATTTTGTCCTTTATTTAAGCAAAATGATTAATTTCATTGCTCAAGTATGGAAAATAACACATATTGTAGAGCACTTTTTGAATCAAGATGGTTTCATAATGTGGTTTGACTTTTAATAAACAAAAATAATGCACCGATAAAATTCAGAAATTCCAATCATCGAATAACAAAAGCTAACGTTATAAAGGTTGAGATGCAAATTTGCCAAAAGTTGAGGGGACTTCTCACTATGTTGACAGAAAAACTTTACAAAAATACGTCACTATGTCGTCGTGTCTGAGAGGTTACAGGTACCTGAAAGTTGTGGGTTCAATCCTCAGCCAAGCGAGCAATTTTTGAACCCTAGCTGGATTGCAAAAAAAATCAACAAGGCACCCTCATTCTGGGTAACATTAATCTGCAGTGTCCATTGACAGTATGGCTGGACTCTTCTAGAGGTGTTGGTCACCCATCAGTATCGGATGAGTCAATGATGCTCATGATTATTGTTATTGTTAAATGGGTGCGGCCTTTTTTCTCTTTAAACTCTGAGAAAATACCAAGTAATAACACTTGCTTGAGCCTTGAAAGATATTATGATGGCCTATTGCAATGTAAACCGACTGGAAAGGGTCACGAGTAATATGGTAAAACTCTGAAACCAGCTGCCAAAAATACCTGTGCCAAAAATGGGTTTTTACTACTCGTATTTTTGCTCGAAGCATCTAAACTGTGGCGTTTTGGATTTCTTTGGATGCACCCATTGCTCGGTCCCTTTCAAAATAAAACATTTGCGAAGGAGACGTCGTTTCATTAAAACTAAATCTTTCTGAATCGTGACTTCCCGTTTGTTAGGATTCTTTCTAAAAGCTGGAACTTTTTTATCTTTTGTCTCTCAACCTCGCGCATGCACCCCATAAAAAAGTTAAACTATAACTATGACTATAATGGTTTATTCGTTTTAAATCTATTCGAGGGAACATTTCACTTTTTAAAAATTTGGTATTTGGATGATATGAATGCTACTTTTCAACAAAAAATGAGTTGAAGAAGGAAATTTTTCACACTAGTTGACACTCAAAAAATAATTGGAAAATAAACTAAATCACGTATAGGTTTTTTTCATTAGAATTTGTTGTCAAAACATCAAAACATAGGTAGCTATACTATACACAGGCGTAATTTAATTTGTTCGACAGCATAATTTTGATCTTGAACACTGATTTTGAACTTCTTCACAATAAATATAGCCAAAGGGTAACAAAAAAGAACAGACTCGTCCGGGCGGAGTTCTACAGCAGGGTTTGCCAAATAAATGCCTCGCGGTCAGCACCACCCGTCGCGTTCGGGTCTCAGAGGTGACCCTTTTCACTGAGAGAGGTGCACGGGACCCTGACCCTTACCCTAACCCTGACGCTGACCCTGCTTCAGAGACACATCAGCTTATGTCTGAGGAAAACAATAACATCAACAATGACACAACTAAGAATGAAACACAAGTTTTCGGTGAGAAACAACAGATTTTAGGTTTCCATCTTCTTTATCATTTCCATCCTTAGTTCGTGTTCTCTTGCTTTTAATCGCAGTGCATTGAGGCTGTCGGCGGCGGTTTTCGGATTGGGGTTCGGAGGTAGGTGGGACGGCCTCCCGCCGGACAGGGCCGCCACTGCGGCCGCCATCGACGTGGGGGACGGAGGAGGAGGAGGGGACGCACCGATGGAAGGCTGGGGGGGGACAAAACTGGGCAAGGACCTGGCCACGGCGGCCGCCAACGACGGCAAGTTGGGCTGCTGCATTTTTAGTAGCGCGCCAAAGTCCGGCGAGGACGACTGGGGGTGACCTCCACCAGGCGCGAGCGGCGACGAGGTCGGCGAGGTGGACGGCGAAGAAGTCGCCGCCGGTCGGGGTCGGTACGCGCTCAGGCTGGCGAGCACGCTCTGAAAAGAGGGCGCCCCGTTTTCGCTTCCAGTCTGGAGGCCCGCACCCGCGGGAGGCGAGGGTAAAAGACTGTGAGCGTGACCCGCGGCTGCCAGGCTGGCCGCCAGGGCAGGATGGAGACCCTGCGATAAAAATCCGGCTTGGGCGTCGTGAGGGTGGCCCCCGTGACCGGAGGCCGCTGCAAAGAAGTGCCGCAGCGCCGGATGGGCTGACATCGGACCGAAGCCGGGCGGCAGGCCGGTCATTTTTGCTGCCCCGGGAGACGGCAACAAAGGACTTCCCGGTCCGTCAAAAGGTTTCCTGCCGGCTTGGGCAGCGGCGGCGGCCGCAGCCGCCGCAGCCATGTAGCCTCCTAGCGAGGCGAAGGGTCCTCCAAAGGAAGGTGGCAGAGGTCCCCCGCCTCCGCCCGGTCCTCCCGGCATGCCCAGGGGTACGCCGACCCCCGGGGGAGGCCCGTAGGGAGCATACGGATGAGCGTGGGGACCCACTTTCTCCTGTTTTCGCCACTTGGCCCGGCGATTTTGAAACCAGACCTGGAAAACAAAAAAATTATAATTCGTTTGGGTCGTTAGACATTGAGTTATGAAAAGGATCCACTCCCGTCTTTATTTTTTTCCAGGCTAATTCCCCTCCCGCCTTTTGTGTGTTCGGCGGTCGCTCAACCTCTCGTCCTCGTGACTACTTTCTTTTTATCTTCAAAATAAATAGGCACGCTAATGATCTTCGGCCACTTATTGCCTCACCAATTAGACCGGTTTCCCACCCTAATGACTCTATCCTCGACTTTTGTAAGGTGAAACGGATGAATGGCTTGATAAGAAGGCCGTCACAGAGATTACTCTAATTTCTTTTCTTTTTCAAAAACAAGCTCAGGTCTGAACCCGACACACCAAAGTGCCAAATCCCATGTTTGTACTTGACACGGTGCAGGGGTCTTTGTGGGTTGTCACGAGGCAAGCCCCGGCGATCGAGCAAACACCCTGGGAGGAAATTTTACCTGGATCTCATTTCATTGTGTTCCATTTTATGAAAGAGCCACTTCAGCCTTTTGAAGTGGCTCGTTCACGAAGATAATTTGTCTGATTGGCTTAAAGGGCGCCATTTATCATCTCCTTAATTGGACGCGTAAAATTTGATAGCAACCTCTAACGATCGGCTGGCGAGTCATTATTCACAGGCCAAGTGGCTTGTTACAAAAAAAACTGTAAAGATTTCAGAGAGAATTTTTGATCGGTTGGGATTTGTCAGTCAGCCAAACAATTAATCTTAATGAATCAAATTTTCGCATGTTTTCAGACTTGAATTCATTTCCGCAGAGCATTGCTTGAATTGACAAAGACATTTATTTTTCAATGGTGGAAATCGACATACCGTACGCGCACACACAATGAGAGATTTCTGGTGAATAATTAATTTTGAGACAATGACAGAGAAATTGTGAATCTTTATTGGAAGCTTTAAAATGGAAGGCATATTGCTTTTCTCGAGCGGCCAATTCGTGGGTTCATCCACTCAAACATTTTAAGTACTGTCACAGCAAGATGTGTGGAGAAAGTATGTAAATAGCTAATAGTCAAGGTCCTTATTCGTTTTAAGCATGATGTGTTCGAATCAACAAAGTTGTTAAATTAGCTTGTTAAAATTTGAAAGGATCACGTATTCCTTGAGTTCACAACTGGTTGCGTTTTGTGTTTCCATAATCAGTTTGTTAATTGTTCATCGCGTGATGATGTCTTCTCACTCAACTATTCCAAGAATTGATGAGAATTTACCTGTTTATGAGGTGGGTGAAGCAAGCCACCTTCTTTATATCCATCCATCCATCGATAATGAGTGAGAATTGTGACCACAGATTTATAGAAAGCGAGACGATTGGTAAACAGCAATCAAATATTACATATTTCCCTCATCAGCGTTATCAACTAATAACTCTGATCTTCATTTCACAACATGGCAAATTTTCGATTTTTAATTCAATAACAACAGCGCAAGGAGAACAGTAAAAAATTAAACCATCTTTTTCTAATTAATTTTTTGTCGTGATTCATGCTCTCAGCACAAAATTCTTTGACTCTCTTTCTACCTCGATCCACACACAATTATTGAAACAAATTATCTGCTTGAAAACAATGGAGACACACAGAAAGTGAGTTAGAGAAAGAGAGAGAGAGAATGAAAAAAAGATGAAACAAAAATTAAATTGCGTATTTTGTGTGTTGTGCGTGTTTACAATGCAACTCAAATTTAATTACATGGGCAGGTCAGAAAATGGCTCACTGTCAGAACTAAACCAATGGTGATCTTGACGATGACGAGAACCTCAAGACTTGCATCTTGTTTATCATTGGCCAAAAATAAAAACGAAACGAAAAAGAGATTAGTGCAAATAAAGGATTTAAAGCTTTCAAAAAGCATGAAAAAAATTATTAGATATACTCAATTTTAAAAATAAACTTCTTGTGCTTCATTTGAGTTTGCATTTTTGGGGGTAAGACAAGCCTTCAGGGGTTTATTGGACAAACTGACTGGGCGTTATCTGTTTGACTTCTAAAAAATGGAATGTAATATACCATGCTTTACACAAAGAAGCTGTCGTTATTAAATGTAACAAGACCTTTAAGGGTGACAAAGCTCAAATTTCTAATATTTCAAAATCGTCTCTCCGTTGGGCTGCAGGTAAGAAAATCGAAGTTATGGATTCAACTTAAAAAAAATTCCTTTTCTCTACTCACGGCAATTGAGCTCAAGAATAGTTTGATGACTTTGGTAAATTAAAGTCTCAAATGAAATCAAATCAGTCTTCTTGGCCTGCCTGACCATAATTACCTTAACAACCACAACCCTCTTTATTGGCCTCCACTCCACTTAACCGAATGAATCCATCGAAATGGGTTGGTAATGAAAGAAGTCTCTAAATGTCAGACACTTTTAAGTAAAACTTTGAAAATACATCTAGAATGGAATCCTGGTTTTTGGACTAAACGGTCTATAATAGAGACTAATTGAACCAAAATGGGCGAAAATTGCCTAATAAAGTGTAAAAATTTCTCTCTAATTCCAATCAACTAGTTGTGTCAAACCGATTGCCTGTATTTTAATTGATCAGTATGCTTTGTTTTGTTGCGATCTCACTCGTGGCGGTGGAAGATGGCAGCCTAACACTTTAGAAATATCCATCCATCAGACAAACTGATGGTTTCAATTTAGAGACGTGCTAACATAATTAATAACAGAATGCTAATCCATTCGATAGCTTCAGGCACTTAAGGCGTAAATCAAGTCAAATGCATCAACTACTTGTCTCACAGCAACCATTTGTCTGAGTGAAAATATAACCCATTTGTATTAGACTTTAATTACAAAAACTGATACTAATAACCCAAAATTAGGTGCACCTTATATTTGAATATTGAGGTAAATCAATCACCTCAAAAACATACTTCATTTTCATGAAATAAGAATTTTTCTTCTTAAATCGTCTCTCCGAGAAAAAGATTGCTGATTAATCTCATCAAGAAACGCTTCTCCTATCTCTCCCTTACTCCTCTGCACCCATCCTCTTATACACCCAAGTGGAATATTTTTTTCATCCAATAAGCTGAAGGGTTCACGCTTGCTTTAGCTTTAATTTGTTACACAAAAATTTATCAAAAACTATCTTATGATCAGAGAAGTTGCGTTTTAGAGACAACTCCTAATTGGACATGCCAGCAATTAGCAAATAATTTCATTCCAAAAAAATTTATTGCCTTCAGACATATTCATAAAGCGGTAATCGGACAAAATGTTTTATAAAATTTGCTTTTTTGAAAAAAAACCTTTCAGTACTAATTTTGAATTGTATCTTGGCTTGGCGGCACCTTTTTAACTGCCTGACTCACACACCCTTGATTACTGGTCGGTTCAAGTCTAATTTCTAATTAAAAATCTCAAATAAAGAGGATAGAAAGTCATTCTGGGTTAATCAATCACATACCATGAAATGCAAGATATGAAAACTCAAGTCTCATTTTCAGCAATTGCCTTGGCATTTCTACTCTCTATTTTCCCCTCTTTTACCAATTAAATGGGTCACCATTTGAGGTTGCTGTAGAACAAAAACTTGGGTGGCTTTGATGAACAGGAGTCGATTTTTCAGTTGATTACAAAACCAACAAACTACATGTTAGTTACTTTGAGGTTTGGGTGTAGTCTCACAAAATTGTTGTAAACCCCTCTAGCACTATTTTCCATTATCACCTATTATTTTTAGTATAACATGGTTATAGACTTCCATTCATTTTCTGCCGGAGCCTGGCTGAGCATAGAACTAAACGAAAATTAATTAAATCAAGTACAATCTTGTTTTGGATTTACCAACTTAAACCAGTCATTCAATTACATCGAGTAAAACTTTTATTTCCAGAGAAAATACAGTTGTTAGGTATTTTAAAAGCTTTAACGTTTTGTGAGTTTTTTGTATGGTAAGAGTTCAAGTTCAAGTTTCCATGTTAATCGGCATAGATTCTTTAAAAGTATCTCTTGTACAGGAATTCATAAAGCAAAGGTTTTAATGTCCCCTACTTTTAAGTATGAGAAGCAAACGTTCAAGATAAATATTTATCATCATTGAAAAAAGGATTTTAAATGAAAATCATTTTCTGTCTAAACTGACCACTTCTATCATCCCCTGCATGTCTTGCCCATTTTTTGTGTTTTTTTGTTTTCTTCATTTGTACTACTTGCCCCCTGATGTGTTTTCATTAGTAAAAGACCCTTTATACTGCGCCGAAAGTAAGTTTAAGTCCTTGTAAAGAGGTTAAACGTTGAAGATTAAATTGAAAGGAATCTTCTCATAACTTTAAGTCTTTCAACTTTTTCTACGCACGCCTGATTTTTTTTAGCTTGAAATTTCCATTGCCATTGGTTGGGTTGATTTTTCAGGCTCGTTTTGCAACAACACAGTCTAGAGTAAAAAGGGAAGAACCTTGCAAAGTCACTTCTTACTTTATTCAAGTTTTGCCAACTTTAGTTCATAATGGCTTGATGATCAGAGAAGTTTGAAGGAGCCCCTCCTACTTATCGTTTTATAAAAAGATGGTGGCTACTTTAGTAGGATTGAGTAGTAGTTTTAATTAGCAGAAATTATCTTAAAAGTTACAACTGATAGACCAAAAGACTAACATTTAAATTTCTAAAATATGTAACTCCCATCAGCGTAAATATTATTTTATTCTGAAAAATTGCTTTGTCAACTTTGAACTTTCATAAAACCTGGTGGTATTTTAACAAATGTTTTGTTGCACTGTGCTAGATCCAATATCCAATATTATTTAAGAGACATCTGTTGCCAGAAACGAATTCTGCTTCATAAGTTCGACAGTTTTTTGACAAAAAATTGAGAGCACAAAAAAAGTTTGGTTAGGTACCTATTTCAACTGACTTTGTTTGAGTGACTTAATTTTCATGAGGGCTTTATCTGTTATTTCATTCTCAACATATTTTGGTAAATTCAAATAAACTAATTGATTCGATCACAAAGGACGGTATTTAAATGAATAAATTTATAAACTCAACGTGCAAATTGTTTTTACTAAGTAAAATGTTACTTAAGGTATTTATTTAGGAAATAATGGCGTTCATCATATCAATCATTTTATATATTTGAACGTTGAAAACGCTAACTCAATTTACAACACTTGTCACAACTTTTTGTCCATCATTAGAGTAAAGATGTAAATGCTTGATAATGCGAACCTTTTCCCATTTCTATTGAAAAATTGTTTTATTTTTTTTTTTCT
>Ga0194133_10008661_pt1 | contig 11827 bp, 8 predicted proteins | sample TA2KigOf40mmetaG_FD_155448 | JGI IMG/M metagenome (GOLD analysis project Ga0194133, IMG submission 155448) | Freshwater microbial communities from Lake Tanganyika, Tanzania - TA2015055 Kigoma Offshore 40m | ecosystem: Environmental > Aquatic > Freshwater > Lake | place: Tanzania: Lake Tanganyika...
ATGTAAGAATGCCTTAAAGCATGCCTCACGTTGACGGGTTGCAACGAGTCGTAATTCATATACTGCACAACCTAATGCAATAAACCAGCCCAGATAGAACCAAGGGCTTAACTGAATCATCTCGGCAACCCAAATTTGAGATGCCAATAAAAGTCCATAGCAAATCGAGATTGCCGTTACATCCAAACGCCCAAAAGTAATCGCGGAGGTTTTTAAACCCAGACGCAGATCATCATCGCGATCGACCATGGCATAGGCGGTATCGTAGGCAATCGCCCAAAATACATTACCGATGAATAAAACCCAGGCCTCTAGTGGTATTTGATTTTGTACTGCTGCAAATGCCATAGGAATACCAAAACCAAATGCTAAACCAAGGATAGCTTGTGGAATCGAGAAAAAGCGTTTCGTAAAGGGATAAATGGCTGCCAAAAGAACTGCGACTACCGAGAGCTGCTTGGTCAATCCGTTTAAAGGCTGAATTAATCCATATGACAGCAGCGCCAGAATTAAGGCGATTGCAATCGCCTCCTGCTTTGAAATTTTGCCACTCGTTAGTGGGCGGTGCTGTGTCCGTTCTACATGTTTATCAAAATGACGATCAGCATAATCATTGATGGCGCAGCCAGCACTTCGCATGAATACTGTTCCAAGGCAAAAGATTAATAAAATAATTGGGTTTGGAAAACCATCGCTTGCAATCCATAGACCCCATAGCGTTGGCCATAAGAGCAAAAGAATACCGATGGGCTTATCCAAGCGCACCAAGTAGATGTAAGACTGCAAACGCTCAGAAATCAGAGCAACCTCGCTCCAGGCAAGTCGCATGCTCGAACGGTCCGAGCAATCGCCTTCATGGCCTCAACCCGGGGATAGCCTTTTCGCCAGACCAAACTAACGCGCCGAGTCGGCTCAGGTGATTCAAATGGGATATAGAGGATCAATCCATCGCGATGATTTGGATTGCCTACTGAGGTGCGCGGCAAGACCGTGATTCCTATTCCTCCAGCGACCATTTGTCGGATGGTCTCTAACGAGGATCCTTCAAAACTACGATGCTCTCCAAGGGTTAGGCCATTGCCGAAACGGTTCAGTTCAGGGCAAACGCCAAGCACATGATCCCGAAAGCAATGACCAGCACCTAATAGCAAAGTATTTTGTTCCTTCAGTTCTTTTTGGCCAATCGTTTTTCGGTCCGACCATTCATGGCCTTTAGGGATCGCCACCAAGAAAGGCTCTTCATAAAGATCAACAAAATCGAGGCCAGCGCTGGGAAATGGATCTGCCAAAATGGCGCAGTCGAGCTCTCCCTGGCGCAACATCTCGATGAGGCGCACTGTGAAGTTCTCTTCCAAAAATAAGGGGGCTTTCGGCAAAGTATCGCGGGCTACTCGTACAAGGCTAGGAAGTAAATAAGGGGCAACGGTATAAATCGCACCGAGTCGTAATGGTCCGGATAAGGGATCTTGTCCATGTTTAGCAAGATGCTTAAGGGCATTGGCTTCCTCTAATACCCGCTGCGCTTGCTGAATAATCACTGCGCCAAGCGTTGTGAGGGCCACATCCGAACTGGTGCGCTCAAATATTTGAGTTTGCAACTCTTCCTCTAACTTTTTAATGGCGACTGATAGGGTAGGCTGAGATACATGACAGGCTTCAGCAGCCCGTCCAAAATGGCGCTCACGAGCAACTGCAACGATATAGCGAAGTTCGGTTAAGGTCATGGCTCTATTATCAAGCCTTTAGAAAATCCGTGCGTGAGCCCAGCCAACGACCCAAGTGAGCCTCGACAAGCTCTGGGTGGTTACGTAACCAATGCTCGGCGAGCTCTTGCGCAATCTGAATTAACCAGGCATCGCGTTGCAAATCAACAAACCGTAACATAGCCTCACCTGACTGCCTAGCTCCTAAAAGCTCGCCGGGACCTCGCAAAGCAAGATCGCGCTCAGCAATCACAAATCCGTCAGAAACTTCTCGGAGAGTCTGTAGGCGCTTTTTGGCGGCTAGAGATAGAGGCTCGGAATACATCAAGATGCATGCCGATTGATTAGAACCCCTCCCAACACGACCTCGTAATTGATGGATCTGTGCATAACCAAAGCGTTCGGCGTGCTCGATTACCATGAGTGCAGCGTTTGGAACATCCACTCCCACTTCAATCACCGTAGTTGCCACCAATACATCAATCTGACCCGCTTTGAAGGCGGCCATAATGGCCGCCTTCTCATCGGCCCTCAGGCGCCCATGAATTAAAGCCAGCGCGTATTCCGATAAATACTCGGATAACTCCGCGTGACTCGCAACGGCTGTTTGCAATTGCAATGCTTCGGACTCTTCAATCAGTGGGCAAACCCAATAGGCCTGAAGACCCTTTTTCAACCACTGTTTCAAACCCTCAATCACCTCCTGGCGTCTTGCGTCTTTAACCAATTTGGTAGTAATCGCTTGTCGTCCGGGCGGTAACTCGTCGATAACCGAGACATCGAGATCGGCGTAATAGGTCATTGCTAGGGTTCGTGGAATCGGGGTTGCAGACATCATGAGCTGATGGCAATAGTAGGTTTCGGAGCCAATACGTTGGGTAATCTCCATGCGTTGACGCACTCCAAAGCGATGCTGCTCATCAATCACTGCTAATCCCAGGGCGGCGAATTGAACGGCGTCTTGGATTAGTGCATGGGTTCCCACAATGATTTGAGCCACACCCGATGCAATCAATTCCTGTGCGTGTTTTTTTTCTTTCCCTTTCATACCACCTGATAGCCACACCACATGCACACCAAGTGGCTCAAACCACTCTTTAAATTTCCAATAATGCTGTTCTGCCAATATTTCAGTAGGTGCCATGATGGCCGCTTGAAATGAGCGCTCTACCATTTGCGCACTAGCTAACGCTGCGATGATGGTTTTACCGCTCCCAACATCGCCCTGTAAAAGACGATTCATGGGAAATGGCGCTGTTAGATCAGAGGTAATCTCTGACCACACTCTTTGCTGTGCATCGGTCAGCTCAAATGCCAGAGAACGCATCAGCTGCGAGGGAAGATTTTTGAATTCTTTTGGCGAATGCAATTGTTTTGGCGGTGCAGGGCGCGCTCTACGACTGGCATGCGCCTGTTTTAAAGAAATTTGCTGCGCAAGGAGTTCTTCTAATTGCACCCGACGCCAAGCAGGATGAGTCCGCTCAACAATCGATTCAGTATCGGCATCAACGGGTGGCTGATGTAAATAATGGATGGAATCGCGCAGACTCCACTGCATCACGCTTTGTGCAGTAGGACTTAAAGCACTTTGTGGAATTGTTTCTGCCAACCATGCTTCCAGGCTCGGATCCATCAAGGCATTGAGTACTGCCTTACGAATTTTGGCTTGACTCACTCCAGCAACCACCGAATACACTGGGGTTAGGCTTTTGGGCAGGGGTGCATCCGGCGATACCACGCGTACCGTCGGGTGAACCATTTCGGGACCAAAATAGCCATCCCGAATATCCCCACGAACGCGTACATGCACCCCAACTGCCATTTGCTTTTGTTGACTCGGGTAAAAATTTAACCAACGAAGGTTTAAGCTACCCGTATCGTCCTCAATCGTAACCAAGAGTTGGCGACGGGGTCGATACACAACCTGACTACGAATCACTCGCCCTTGCGTTTGAACGGGGCCTTGGAGTGCCGATGCGCAAGCCTCGTCAATCGCCCATAGCTCGGTTTCATCCTCGTAGCGAATGGGCAGGTGAAGAGCCAATGCACCAGGCGTAGTCAGCCCCATTTTCTCGAGAGGGTCTGTAGACCCCTCACACCTCGGTGTTTTAGGTGTTTTTGTGTTGGACTTGGTTCTCATGGTTAGAATCCCAACACCGATAGTAATGCCATGCAATTATCCGATTTCAACTACGACCTCCCGGCTGAGCTAATTGCTCAGCACCCACTTGCACAACGCTCTGCCAGCCGTCTTTTGGAACTGGGTAAAAGTGCGGATGGAGGACCTGAGTGCATTGATCGTTCATTTACCGATATTGTCCAATTAATTGACTCAAACGATCTCCTCATTTTTAATGACACCCGCGTCATTCCAGCTCGTCTGTTTGCGCAAAAAGAAACAGGCGGTCACGTTGAAGTATTAATCGAGCGAATTACAGGGCCCAATCAAGCGATTGCTCAAATTCGCGCCTCCAAGGTTCCAAAACCGGGTGGGAAAATCCGGCTTCTGGCGCATTCGGATTTGGTCGCGCCCGAGACTCCTCCAGAACTCGTGGTCAATGGTCGAGTCAATTTAGGTGGCAATAGCGATTTTTACGAAATCATTTTTCCTGATAATGCGATGGCTGTCTTAGAGCGTTATGGTGAGCTACCATTACCCCCTTACATCAGCCACACCCCCGATGAAGAGGATGCAAACCGATACCAAACCGTCATGGCGCAAAAGCCTGGAGCCGTTGCGGCACCGACCGCGGGATTGCATTTTGACGAAGCCTTACTGAAGCGCCTACGCGATCATGGCGTACAAATGGCAGCAATCACCTTGCATGTCGGCGCCGGGACCTTTACTCCGGTTCGGCACGAAGACTTGGCGCTGCATCAAATGCACCATGAGTGGTTCTCGATCTCCAAATATACATTGGAGGCAATTGAACGTACCAAACAAAATCAAGGCAAGGTAATCGCTGTTGGTACTACCAGCATCCGAACGCTTGAAAGCTATGCCATCAGCGGCCTTCTCGAGGGTGAAACAAATTTATTTATCACGCCCGGCTTTGAGTTCAAAGTTGTCGATGCATTAATCACCAATTTTCATTTACCAAAGTCGACTCTGCTAATGCTTGTTAGTGCATTTGCTGGAGTGGATGCCATTCGCTATGCCTATGCACATGCGATTCGCGAACGCTACCGATTCTTTAGCTATGGCGATGCCATGTTTTTACTCCGAACCTGAGACAATGCGGGTATGAGCCCACTTGAATTCACCAGCATCCAGGAGGACTCCGATAGCCATGCCCGCCTTGGAAAAATCCGCCTACCCCATGGTGAGGTTCAAACCCCTATTTTTATGCCAGTGGGAACCTATGGCACAGTAAAAGCAGTAACCCCGCGAGATCTGAAGGAAATGCAAGCCCAAATTATCTTGGGCAATACTTTTCACTTGTGGTTACGACCCGGCCTAGATGTAATTCGTAAACATGGTGGCCTACATCGATTTATGGGCTGGGATAAACCAATTTTGACCGACTCAGGGGGCTTCCAGGTATTTAGCTTGGGTGCTTTACGAAAAATTACGGAAGATGGCGTAACTTTCTCCTCACCGATTAATGGCGATAAATTATTCATGTCCCCAGAGGTATCAATGGAGATACAGGCAACGCTCAATAGCGATATTGCCATGCAATTTGATGAATGCACGCCCTATGAAACGAATGGACAGCCGACTTCCGAAAAATCCGTAAACGAATCCTTACAACTCTCCTTAAGGTGGGGTGAACGTTCTATCAAGCGCTTTCGTGAATTGGAAACCGGTAATGCCCTATTTGGAATAGTGCAGGGCGGTATGTATGAAAAACTTCGAGATGAATCGCTTGCTGGCGTGGCCACTCAGGGTTTTGATGGCATTGCGATTGGCGGCCTTTCCGTTGGCGAACCCAAGCCCGAATTTGAGCGTATCTTAAGTCATACGGGACCGCGCCTACCTAAGCATTTGCCGCATTACCTAATGGGAGTTGGAACCCCTGAAGATTTGGTGCTTGGGGTCAGTATGGGAATTGATATGTTTGATTGCGTGATGCCAACGCGCAACGCCCGAAATGGATGGCTTTTTACCCGTTTTGGGGATCTCAAACTTCGTAATGCTGGGTATCGCGACGATGATCGGCCGATTGATATGCAATGCACCTGCTATACCTGCCGCCACTTTACCCGCTCCTATTTGCATCACCTCCAAAAAGCCAATGAAATCCTCGGGGCGCAGTTAAATACGATTCATAATCTTCATTACTATTTAGAGCTCATGGAAGGCATTCGTTCTACCCTTAAAGAGCGAGTTTTCTCGCAATTCAAAGCCCTGTTCCATCGCCAACGCCAACGCGGAATTGAGCCCCACCAAGACTAAGGCTTTAGGGTAAAGCTCAAAATCCCGGCCGACAGCCAGTCGGTTTAGAATTGCGGCTTACGTGTCGTAATTAATTGGAGGCTCCAAGATGTTGATTAGCAATGCATTTGCGCAAAGTGCGCCAGCTGCCGGTGGCGATGCTGGTGGATTAATGAGTTTTATTCCTTTAATTCTGATGTTCGTGGTGCTTTATTTCATCATGATTCGTCCACAAATGAAACGCCAAAAAGAGACCAAAGCCATGCTCGAGGCCCTTGCAGCCGGTGATGAGGTCATTACCGCTGGCGGTATTTTGGGTAAAGTGACTGCAGTTAAAGATCAGTATGTAACGGTTGAATTAGTACCAGGCACCGAAGTTCAAATGCAAAAGAATGCGGTAACCAGCGTTCTTCCTAAAGGTACGATTAAATCCGTTTAATGAATCAGGGCACCATGATTGGTGCCCACTAAGCTAGCTCTATGAATCGCTACCCCCTTTGGAAATACCTTGTTATTGGGGTAGCCCTCGCCATCGGCTTTTTATATGCCTTACCAAACATCTTTGGCGAGGCGCCTGCTGTTCAAATCTCCGCAGCTAAACCTACGATCAAGGTCGATCTCACCACCCAATCTCGAATTGAGTCGCTTCTGAACGAATCGAGTATTCAAAATACGGGGATCTTCTTTGAGCGCACTGGTAATGTCGGCAGCATCAAGATTCGCTTTGAAAATACCGATACACAACTCAAGGCTAGGGATTTAATTAATCAGAAACTCAATGTTGATCCCAAAGAGCCCAACTATATTGTGGCGCTCAATCTTCTCTCCAATACACCCAATTGGCTCAGCTCAATCAATGCACTTCCCATGCCTTTAGGTCTAGATCTGCGTGGTGGGGTGTATTTCTTGTTGCAAGTCGATATGCAAGGCGCAGTCCAGAAGAAACTGACTTCCTTAGCGACCGATATTCGGGGACAACTGCGTGATAAAGGGATTCGTCATCAAGGCATTGAGCGTGCGGGTGACACCATTACGATTCGCTTTGGATCGACTTCAGAAGCAGATGCTGCCCGCACGGCACTGGCAGGTCCTCAAGCAGAATTGGAGTGGCTGATTGAAAAGGCAGCTGATGGTGCCAAACTCGTTGGACGATTTAAGGCAAGCGCACTTAAAGAAGTTCAAGAAAATGCCGTCAAGCAAAACATCATTACCCTCAACAAACGAGTCAATGAATTAGCGGTCAAGGAACCAGTCATCCAGCAACAAGGGTCTGAGCGCATTGTGGTGCAACTTCCAGGCGTTCAGGATACTGCGCGTGCTAAAGATATTATTGGTCGAACCGCAACCCTTGAATCGCGTCTAGCTGATCCAGTCGCTTCAACGATTGGTCTCAATGAAACCCCGCCACCAGGCACCGATGTATTTCGTTTTGGCGAGAATCGTCTCGGCGTCTTTAAAAAATCTGTGATCTTTACAGGCGATCGCATTACCGACGCCAGCGCTGGCTTTGATCAAAATCAACGGCCCTCCGTCAATATCTCACTTGATGCGGCTGGCGGACGAGTGATGCAAGAAGTAACGCGTGAGAACATTGGTAAGCCCATGGGCATGATTCTGTTTGAAAAGGGTAAGGGTGAGGTACTCACCATTGCGACGATTCAAAGTGAGTTTGGCTCTAAATTTCAGATTACTGGGCAACCGACCACTGAGAGTGCCAATGATCTTGCACTCCTTCTGCGCGCTGGATCCTTGGCTGCCCCAATGGAAATTATTGAAGAACGGACGATCGGCCCAAGCTTGGGTCTTGAAAATATTGAGAAGGGATTTACCTCTCTCATCTATGGCTTTGCAGCCATTGCGATTTTCATGATTGCCTATTACATGCTCTTTGGCACATTCTCAGTCATTGCGCTTGGGGTTAATTTGGTTCTTTTGATTTCTTTGCTATCAATGCTACAAGCCACGCTCACTCTGCCTGGCATTGCAGCGATGGCATTGGCGATTGGCATGGCGATTGACTCCAACGTGCTCATCAATGAGCGGATTCGGGAAGAGCTGCGCAATGGCGCAGCTCCCCACACGGCGATTGCGATTGGATTTGATAAGGCGTGGGCCACGATCTTGGACTCCAACATCACCACGCTCATTGCTGGTTTAGCCCTGCTTGCCTTTGGCTCGGGTCCCATTAAAGGCTTTGCAGTAGTGCATTGCCTTGGTATTTTGACCTCAATGTTCTCCGCCGTCTTCTTTGCACGCGGCGTGGTGAACTTTTGGTACGGACGTCAAAAGAAATTGCAGTCCATTTCGATTGGCCAAGTCTGGCGGCCACAAGAGAAATAAGTCATGGAATTTTTTCGAATCCGCAAAGATATTCCCTTCATGCGCCATGCATTACTACTCAATGCATTCTCGTTTATTACATTTTTAGCTGCCGTTTTTTTTATTTGGCAAAAAGGTTTGCATCTCTCGATTGAATTTACCGGTGGTACGGTGATGGAGATTTCTTATTCCCAAACCGCGCCGCTCGACTCCATTCGTGATCAGATTGCCAAAATTGGATACACCGATACGCAAGTACAAAACTTTGGTAGCTCTCGTGACGTCATGATTCGCTTGCCTCTGCAACGCGATCAAACTGGTCAAGTCATTCCATCAGCACAGCAAAGCACTGCGGTCATGCAAGTACTTGAGGCCAATAATTCTGGGGCAAAACTACAACGCGTTGAATACGTAGGGCCTCAAGTTGGCAAAGAGCTTGCTGTTGACGGAATTAAAGCTCTCATCTTTGTAGTGATCGGCATCATGATTTACCTCGCATTCCGTTTCGAGTGGAAATTTGCCGTGGCTGGTATTTTGGCGAACTTGCATGATGTGGTGATCATTCTGGGATTCTTTGCCTTCTTCCAGTGGGAGTTTTCGCTCTCCGTACTGGCCGCTGTATTAGCGGTTCTTGGCTACTCGGTGAACGAGTCGGTGGTGATCTTTGACCGGATTCGTGAAAGTTTTCGTAGGCAGCGCAAGATGAGCACCCGCGAAATTATTGATAACGCCATTACCAGTACGATTAGCCGCACCGTTATCACACACGGTAGCACCGAGATGATGGTGGTTGCGATGCTTATTTTTGGTGGGCCGTCTCTCTTCTATTTTGCCCTTGCGCTAACAATTGGCATCTTGTTTGGAATTTATTCATCGGTATTCGTCGCCGCTGCCATTGCAATGTGGCTTGGTATTAAGCGCGAAGACCTCATCAAAGCGGATCGCAAACCAAATGAAAATAATCGGCCTGATGATCCTAATTTTGGAGCTCAGGTTTAAGTTGATCTAAGATTCTTTGGGTTGCACCTTGATGTTCTGCAGCAAAATGAAGGGCGTAATCTGTGCGTTTTTTACGCTCTGCATTATTGACCAGTAGTTCCTCGATCGCTTTAGCCAAGGCGTTTATTAACTCTGAATTCAAATCACCAGTCACTCGAATCGCTGCGCCGCAAGCAATGGCATCCTCACTAGCTTTCTGGAAATTATAAGTATGCGGCCCCAAAATCACTGGGCAACCATTTGCACATGCCTCAATGAGATTTTGCCCACCGGTTGGTAAAAGACTACCCCCCATCACCACAAAATCACTAGCAGCGTAGTAAGCCGCCATCTCCCCCATTGAGTCACCAAGCAGAACATCGATTTTTGCCCAATGCAAGGATGGGTCTACCTCTTCACTGGAACGCGGATCACTCATGCCTGAGCGGCGTTCAAAAGCCAACCCGGATTGATAAATGAGATCAGCAACCTCAGAGAAGCGATCTGGATGGCGCGGCACCATCATCAATAACGGTGGGCTCGTCCAGTTGTTGGTTGTCAGAATATGTTTCCAAGCTTCTAAGATAATTGCCTCTTCACCGGCTCGCGTACTTGCCGCGCAAACCGCTAACCGGCCTTGGGCTTGAATCGCATTTTTCCAATGCATTCCAAGAGCGAGTGTTTCTGGTTGACTTGCGATATCAAACTTCATATTACCAACGATGTGAATATTCTTGACGCCAAGAGCTTGATAGCGCTTTGCATCATGCCCTGACTGAGCCAAAATTCCAGTAAACGATTGGAAGAGAACCTGCCCTGCCTGCCCAAAACTCTGCACACGTTTAAAGCTACGTTCAGATAGGCGAGCATTGATTAGGAAAAGGGGTATCCCGAGCTGGTGCGCCCGAAATACAAAACCTGGCCATGCCTCGGTTTCCATGAGTAGTCCAAGTTGGGGTCGAAAATGCTTTAGGAAGTGCTCGATCGCCCAACAAATATCGTAGGGTAAATAAACCTGCTGAAGTCGACCCTGCTGAATTGCTTTCCAATAAAGTGCGCTACCCGCTTCACGCCCTGTTGGAGTCATGTGCGTTAAAAGAACAGGGTGACCTTCATGGAGCAGTTTCTCAATTAATGCTTGGGTTGCATGCGTTTCCCCCACCGAAACGGCATGAATCCATATCGGCTGAGTTTGTAATTTTTTTGCTCCATAGAATCCAAAGCGTTCAGCGATATGTTGACGATAACCCCGATGTTGGCGACTACGCCACAGGAGGCGCAAAATGACAAGCAGTATTAATAAATGCCAAATTGCCTCATACAAAAAATAGAGGCCAAAGGGATAATGCGCGATCGGATGTTTGGATCGACTCAACGCTTACTTGACTTCAATCGCGATGCTAACTCAGCTGCCTTGCCCGTATATGAAGCGGGGGTCATTTTTAATAAGCGTTTCTTCTCTGGCTCAGGAATCGCAAGGGTTTTAATGAAACGATGCAATACCTCACGAGTAATCGCCTTACCCCGAGTTAAATCTTTCAACTGCTCATAGGGGTTCTCAATTCCGTAACGACGCATCACGGTCTGAATAGGCTCAGCCAAAACTTCCCAGCAATTATCAAGATCGGATGCAATTGCGGCCTCATTCACTTCCAATTTAGAAAGTCCGCGCAGGGCACTGTCATATGCCAACACACTGTGACCAAATGCTGGGCCTAAATTACGCAAGACGGTTGAGTCAGTAAGGTCGCGCTGCCATCGTGAAATAGGAAGCTTTTCAGCCAAGTGGTGCAGGAGTGCATTTGCAATTCCAAGATTACCCTCAGAGTTCTCAAAATCAATCGGATTGACTTTGTGGGGCATGGTAGAGGAACCAATCTCGCCCGCTTTGGTTTTTTGCTTAAAGTAGCCAAGCGCAATATAAGCCCAGAAATCCCGATCGATATCTAACAAAATTGTATTGGCTCGAGCAATGGCATCGAATAACTCAGCCATACCGTCGTGGGGCTCAATCTGAATCGTATAGGGATTAAATTCCAAACCAAGACGCTTTTCAACGACTCCTTTGGCAAATTCTTCCCAGTCAAACTCAGGATAAGCCGCTAAATGGGCGTTGTAGTTACCAACCGCGCCATTCATCTTGCCAAGCAGTGCGACGTGACCAATGGTTTGGATCGCCCGCTCTAGACGTTTTGCCATATTGGCAATTTCCTTACCCAAGGTCGTGGGTGATGCTGGCTGACCATGGGTTCGAGAGAGCATTGGAGTGGTGGCATGCCGAATCGCCAGCTCATTTAATGCTTTCAAAATCAACCGCAGTTGCGGAATTAATACATGATCACGTGCGCCCCTGAGCATGAGACCGTGCGAGGTATTGTTAATGTCTTCTGAAGTGCATGCAAAGTGGATGAACTCACTCGCTTTTAATAATTTTGGACGTTTAGCGACC
>Ga0194133_10008663_pt1 | contig 11825 bp, 11 predicted proteins | sample TA2KigOf40mmetaG_FD_155448 | JGI IMG/M metagenome (GOLD analysis project Ga0194133, IMG submission 155448) | Freshwater microbial communities from Lake Tanganyika, Tanzania - TA2015055 Kigoma Offshore 40m | ecosystem: Environmental > Aquatic > Freshwater > Lake | place: Tanzania: Lake...
CCTAATGGGGAAGAAATTTCTTTTAATAATACTCGTTCTAAATCTGGCGGCCAACTTCAAATTGATAAAAATGTTGAGTATCCTGATAGTAAAACTCCGATAGAAAATATATTTTGGCCACAAAGTACCGCTCCTTTTGGAACTTATAATGTTTACTTATCATATTTTAATCAGCATGAGAATTTCTCTGAAACACCATACTCCATAATTGTTAAATACGGAAGTCAAACAAAAGAGTTCAATGGTACTATAAAAAGTGAGAGAGATGTAATTCCTATATATTCATTTACATATTTGGCAATGAGTGGGGATAATCGTGGAAATGAAAATAATGCTATATCTCCTGTGGATCATCGATCTCAACTTAATAGTCTTGTACAAGAGCGTGAGCGACTTCAAAGAGAAATTGAAAGGGTTAACAGAGAATTACAACGACTTCAAAATAGGAATTAGAAAGTAAAAATATTATTTATGAAATTTATCAAAATAACTTTAGCTGAGGTTATCTCTGCATTAGCTATTTTAGTTTTTGGCTTTATTAGTTTTTTAGGTACAAACTTTCTATACATCGAAAGTGAAAAGGTCTGGGGGTTTGATAGGGTCATCGGCTGTATTTTAATTGCTATAACTATTTCAATTATCTTGGGAATTTTGTCCTTTTTTTTAGTCTCACTAAAAAAAACAAGTAGAAAATTTAAGTCAAGATTTTTACTCGAGCTTTTAGTTTTGATCTTATTTATTTTTTTTACAATATTATTTTCTTCAAAAAGCTCTCCCTTTATACATTACTTTTCAGTTTCATCTAAATCAGAAGAAATCACGTCACAACTCGATTCTAGGGTGGATACGCTTATAAGAATGTTTACTAAGTACGAGTCTTATGTTGCGCAAAGGGAATCGGATTATAAGCAACATTTACAGAGCATTTCTTTAAATAAAGCATCAGATCCTATCACCTATGGTTCTTGTGGTTTTAATGCCACTTCATCTGCCGATAACAATAAAATTGATATAAAAGTTGGTATTTTAAAGAGATATTTATTTCCTAGTAATTATACCGATACTTCTGGTTTAGGCATTCGTGACATTGCATATAACTGGCTAGCTGACGCTAAAGTAATTACAAGTCAAAATAAGTGGAAGCCAATTGGAGTCGTTGATATAATAAGAAATATTGACATTAATGCAGCTAATTGGAATACGCAACTCACTACAATATCTCGCTACAAGGCTCCTTGCGAACAAGCATCAGTCACACCTTTCCCAATATTAATGCCATTTCACTCTATCAAAAGCGAGTTTACTACTGTAATGCCACCTAGCCCAGTGGCTTTGACGCTTGTCGTATTTTGTTATGTTTTAATCCTACTTCCCTGGTTTATAGCAAGGAGAAACAGCAGATTCCCAGGGTTTAGGCATCTTTTTAGAATGAGTAAATCAGAAAATGAGTTATAACTATTAAACCAAAACTCAAATATTAATTTATGGACGAAAAGTATATTCTCGAGCATGTTGATGATTTAACAGCAAATCAACTTGCTGATGCAGTTACTAATGGAGTTACAACACTTGATAAAATTAGAGCAACCGGTGATTTAGATCATTCAAAGGCAAAAGCAATAAAATCTATACTCAAAGATGTCGAAGATAATAGTAAGAGACAACAGGAACAACAAGATGCTATTGATGATGCATCTTGGGATAGTGTAAGATTTGCTAATGAGCTAAAACTATCGGATTGGGTTTCCGCAAATCCAAATAATAGAAATGTTAATGAAGCTAAAAAGCGGATTGTTTTTTTAGAAGCTGAGAGGCTGAGAAGAAACGATGAAAAAAGAGGTATTCTAGAGAATATTAATAAGAATCCTAATTATTATTCTATTGATGAGATCAAATCAATGCTTGCAGACGCTACTATAAACAAGTACGATTTACTTGAGTGTAACATTCCGCAGAGTGCAATTGATAATATATACGAGGTAAGGGACATTGAGTTAAGATTAGGAACTACGCCATCCTCTATTCCAGATGGGTACACCGAAGTCTACTTTTGGGGGGGGACTGGTTCAGGCAAGACTTGTGCTCTTGGTGCACTCTTACATATGGCTGATACAAAAGGTTTTTTAAATATTGCCCAAGGACCTGGATTTTACTATACAAATCAGCTAAAAAGTATTTTTAGTGACGATGGGATTGCTAATGATTATTTGCCTCGTCCAACTCCTGCGGAGATTACCCAGTATTTACCATTTACTCTTAAACGTTCTAATGAATCTCAATCGCGTTCCGTTTCACTAATAGAGCTAAGTGGTGAAATTTTCAAATGTTTTTTTGATATTTGTGCTGGTAGTGAGTTTGCTTCTGCTTCACATGAAAAAACATTTAGTACTCTAAATACGTTTTTAAGGAGTGATAATAGAAAAATTCACTTCTTCTTTATTGATCACAGTAGGGAAAATAGGCCCGATTATAATGGCTTACGGCAAAGCGATTACTTATCTGCCGCTGCCAATTATTTCAAGAATAATAATATTTTTAACAAATCAACAGATGCTATCTATATTGTTCTTACAAAGAGTGATCTTTTAGTAGACGAGAATGGAGTTAGTGTCGCAGCGGCTGAACGAGTTGAGTATGCAAAAGAATATTTACGCGGCAATTACTATACTTCATTCATCGAAACTTTAAAAACCTATTGTAAGCAATTTGGAATTAACGGTGGCGTATTAACAGTTGAGCCCTTTTCACTCGGGAAAGTATATTTTGGAAAAATATGTGATTTTGATGGAACATCTGCCGCTCGTATTTTGAACATTTTGATGGATAAAATTCCGAAGTCTAGAAAAAGTATTCTAGACATTTTTAATCAGTGACATATATGAAAATATTCATTCAAGGTAGAAAAGATGGCTATAAAATTCTTTATCCAAGGCCTACACCGGAGGAGTTTTTCTATTTTGCAAGGGATATACAATCCGCAAGTGCAAAAAGTGGCTCCGATTACTTTGGTAAATCTATTTACGCGCTGGCTCTAACTAATGGAGGCTGTATCTTTTCAAAGTATTTTATTGGCTATGATTTTGACCGAAAAGATACTGGGTATATCGGGGTGTCAATTTATATACCAGACAATAAAAAGCTTCGCGGGATCGATGTCAAATTGTTTTTAGATGACCTTTTACAGACATATCTTTTTAATTATGTTGATGGACACAATATAACTAATAGAATTGAAGAGTGGCACTTATTTTCTTCACTAATTGATATGTTTAAAAGTAGGCTCATTGAATATGAAAAAGAAGATGGGTATAAGGCTGGAGAACATGATGCGGCTTATTTATTTTACGACTCGGATACTCTACTTCAATCCATATTTGATTCACCCTACCAGCCAGAGTATGTGGATTTCAAGGAGGTTTTTTTAGTAAATGAAAAATTTAAGCAAACTGGCAATCCTTTAGACATATTTAAAAATTCTGGAACTGAAATAAAAATAGATTTTTCTAATGAAATATTTTTCCTTCATTTAGATAATAATTTAACTGGTCTTAAAGTGTCAGCGGACGGGAAGTATAAGACTGGTAGGCAGGGCGAAAATAAAATCAGATTCAAATCCATAATTGAGCTTACGTATTGTGCTGACGATAGATGCTTTTTACCGGGCTCTGTAACAGGGAGTTTAAGTGATGCTAATTCTGATATTCATAAATATTTAATCAGGAGGGGTAAATATGTATCGATAAATTTCGATTCTTTAAGTGACTTGCAAGCTCCTCGAGAAAAAACTATTCGTTTTCTCTTTAAAACACATAATCAAGAGACTGTACGGGGTTTAAATTTTTCTATAAGTGGAGTAACTAAGTATATCGATAGTGAATTTTATGATCACGTTTTTCGCGGCAGTGAGTTAATTGGGGTTGTAAAATTTAAGGCTGTTAAGGATTCAAAGCTTGCTAGTGCAAATGACCTTAGTTTATCTCCTTTTTCATCTCCACAGGAATGTAATGTTATCCTTAATCATAAAGTAGAGTTTCAAATTCAAGCTGTATGTGATGGCAATCTTATTTTTGATTTTAGTTATTCATTGAATAACGGGAAAGCATTTCCATCTAGTGATAACTTAATTATATCAAATGAAGAGTTAAATCAAGCATTGACTATTAATGTTCAGAAGCAAGATAATAATTTCGAATATTTAGGAAGCCTAGAGAAATTTATTCCCATTACGATTAACGGTGGTATAATAATTATTCGGTGTAAGAAAGTTCCTCGTATAATACCTAAGAATACTCGATACCCTGTAAGTGCAGGAAAACATGGAAAGAAATCTGATAAATGTCCGGATTATTCTACTTCTAAGTTTGGTGACGATCTCAAGAGCTCTTACATAATCGCTAACCCTGGGTTTAAATTTTCTAAATGGGAGTACATTGATGGTACTGTTACAGCGGAATATGAAAAGAAGAATTTAAGAAATATTAAAACAGGTATTGTAATAGTAGCCTGTGTTCTTTTAATCGGATTTCTTGTTAAGGACTTCTATGAAGTAATTTTAGATTTCAGTCCAGGTCGAAGAACCTCTAGTAATTCACCTGCATCAGACATTCTAGATAGTAATAAAGCGGGTCAAATCGCGCAGGAACCCGTGGTTAGCCTAGGTAATCTAGATACTATCATAGCAGATACAAACAGTCCTACCGCTACCATCAGAATGAACACGAACTTGCCACTCCAGCCCGATGCGTCGGGAGATAAGGCGACCCCATTGCAAAATAGGCTTGATACAATTAATAATGGCTTAATAAATAGCTTAAAAACGAAAAGTCTTGATGAAAGTGAATTAGATATATTTCTTCAAACAAAGGGGATTGATCAAAATCTTAAGAAATCAATCAACTTATATATCAAATTTTGGAAGCTTGACGGGACAGGCATAAAAACATATGAAATGTATTTAAAAGAAATAAATAATGATATAAATTTAATGGACAGTAAGTTAAAGGAATGTGTTCAAGAATTGAAAGGTAAGGCTAATCTTGATGTAAGAGATTATAAACCTGATATTAAAATAAGACACCTTAATAGTTACCTCAATAACGGTGTTCTTGACGGCCAATAATAAATTAAATAAATTAATTATTTATTCATGAAGTATATCAAGTTATCTTTAATCATGCTTTTTGTGATTATTTTACTTGTCACAGTATACAAAATAATCTTAATACCGCCACCACCTCCTCCTCCCCCTGCCCAACAAATTAATCATTTTGTCTCTGAAATCAATGATAGCCTCATAGTGTTACAGGCTATCTTCGATACTTCTACATACGGGGATTTTAAAAAGCGGTATTATGCTACATCAGACAGAGTAACTCTATTTGCTGCTGGTGGTGATTTTGACCCAAATGATTTCAGTCGAAATAGCATTATTAAAGCAGATTTTGAAAAATCTTTATATGCATTATTTTCTAAAAAGTTTATAAAAAGTACTTTTAGTCTTTTGAATTTACCTGATTGGGATTTACCAGATTTTCGATCGTTGCGTCAAGTGAAGGATTCACTTTTGAATTCGCAGTATTTACTTCCTACTAGCTCCACTGCAGACTCACTGCGCATCCTTCAGTCAATTTTTGATCAATATGATACATTGAATTCTTTTTATCAAAGTTGTATCAGTATAAATTTATCATTTTCTAGTTTTAATACGACTATTCCGCTGAATGACATTCGACAAAATATGCAAACTGCAGAGTCCTATTTAGCTAATAATTTAGGTAATAATTATCTTAATAATTCATCATTGAGACGGTTGTTAGAAAATTTGCCTTCAATGTATTTTAATAAGTGCATTTTCTTTCTTAATGAAAAGTTTTTATATCTTGAATCAAACTTTAAAATAGATTTCTCAAGTATTAATGATTTTATGAGTATGGCGTATAACCCCTTAAGAGAAGAAATACGAGTTCTTAATTTTTATCCTAGTAATCTTGATCCAGGCGGTAGAACATACAATGCTATGGCACAAAGATTAAGTCAACTGTACAGGTCTGCATATGCGTTCTTTTATATACCAAAATAATTTATATTCTATGAGATTCAATTTTCTATTTAGCTTTTTTCTTTTATCCCCGTTGTTTGGTTATTCGCAATACGACACCCTTTCCTTTTCAAGAGATTTTGCGAAATGGCAACATAGTCGTGACACCTTTGAGAATAAATTGAAAACAATAATTCAAATTCTACACACGCAAATGTCTTCTAATAGTGTTATTTCGCAAAAAGACGAAAAAATTCAAAATTTAAGAGACTCAATTAGTACTTTGAAAGAAAATAGCGAAAAAGAACAAAAAAAGGCAGAGCTTCTAAAAAAAATTTCGACTTTGGAGAAAGATACTTTCACTTTAAATCAAAGTGTAAGAACATTAGAAATAATTATTAAGAATTTAAATAGCCTAGTAAGTCAAGCTAAGCAAGATTCGATTAATTCTAATAATAAGTCTTTTAGCGATGGCGAAAATTCCTATATTGAGAAGTTGGCTACTCATTATGTACAACGCGGAAATGACTTTGATTCCTTAATTAAACACTCGAACCAAACTTCTATATCACGTGATTTAAAATTAGTAAGAAATTATGATAGTGCATTCCTGGTTTTAAATGATCTTGATATTTATTTTAAGTGTCTAGATGTTCTTAAGCAACCTTACAACAAATCTCAGGTTGATTTTTCATTGGGTCGTTTGAGGCAAATTAAACGTTCATCTAACTCATTAAATAATTTACGCACAGATATTAGCTCTTACATAGAAATTACAAAAAGCCTAAATGGGGCAATCGATGAAATTAGTAGGATTGATGCTAATAACGTTCCTGCTAACGGTAATTCTCAGTTACAAAAAGAGCGATTTAGTACAGTTATCGAGTTTCTTTCAAATTTTCTTTACGATAATGAAAAATATGCAAATTATCCTTTTTTGCAGGACGTTTTATTTAATATTATTTCCCGAAAAAGGGTTAATGCTGACGCTCGTATTACCGATTTACTTATTAAGGTTGATGATTAGTTGATTTGACTTGACTATAATTTGCAACTATAATTATATTTCACCACTCATAAACCTCATTCACCTCCTTCCCATCCGGCCTGGATAGTTTACCTCGAATAGAGTACACGGTATGGGCTCTTAGTCGACTGGATGGAATTTCGAAGGCCATCAGCTCTTGTTTATTTTTATCGCTCAGGTGTGGTTCAATCCATTCGGCCGCTTTTTCAGTTGGTAAGAGTAGCGGCATTCTGTTCTTATTGGGCCCGTCGTTATGAATGGTTCTAAAAAGGTCATTTCCGTCTCTTGTTAACATCGCAAAGGTTTCTGTTCTTGGATTAAAGAGAGACGGAATCAGTAGGGGGGCCTTGGATGCCAGTTGTATGTACCAGGGCATTTTTCTGGATCTGCCCGCTACTTTTTGGTGCTCATAAATACCATCTGCTATCAACAAGCATCTATTATTGCGATATGCATACCAGGCTGAGGCCGGGTCTTCTATTCGTTCTGAGCGGGCATTAAAGAAATGATTACCATATTTCTGAAACTGATCGGGTCGATCGATCATAAAATCGGCTATTAGACCCCAACGCATAGGCGCCACTTCGGGATGATTACCATGGTTGACCACCGTCCAACACGCAGGTCTGGCAAAGGCCGATAGATGCGGAGCACTTTGGTCGGTTTCCGCATACTCTTTTTTGATGGTAATGCCTTTGATGATGGTTGGTAAGCCACTTGCATCGAGCACAGCTTTATATCCTATATCTACACACATGTGCTGACTGTTTTGCCCTTGGGTAAACCGATAGCGGTTCTACAGTTGCTAAGTTTAACACAAAATATGTATTCTTAGAGTCAAATAGATCGACGATAATTTCGTTGTAACCAGTATCTTCCCTCTATGCCTACTCCTATTAGCCGAACTGCCGTCCTTTTAATCGGCGGGCTCCTATATACAATAGTGGCCATCGCCCAGGTCGAGCTGCATGTGCTGGGCATAACACAAGACGCGGGAAGGCCCCAGCTGGGCTGTACCAAGGCCTGTTGTGTCGAGGATGGCAAGCCTCGACCTCGTATTCCTGTGGTATCGTTGGGAATTACCCAGCCCGACCCCTCTAAAGCCGTTTTGATCGAGGCTACCCCCGACATCCCGAGCCAGTGGAGCTATTTGACCACCCAAAACAAGGGGGTAGAGCCCTCCATGATCTTTGTTACCCACGCCCATATGGGGCACTATACCGGGCTCCTACAATTGGGCCGGGAGGCTCGTAACTCGAAGGGGATCTCGGTCTTTGGGCACCCCAGCTTCACCGACTTCATCGAGAAAAACCAGCCTTGGAGGCAGCTGGTGACACTTAATAACATCGTACCGGTGTCGATGTCTAACGGCCAGGCTGTCGATATCGGGCAGATCTCCATAAGAGCGCTGCAGGTGCCACATCGAGACGAGATTAGTGCTACGTACGCGTACCTGATCAAAGGCCCGTCAAAAACGGCGCTTTTTTTGCCCGATATTGATAAGTGGGAGAAATGGTCGCTGTCGATAGATTCGCTCGTAAAAACGGTCGATTTCGCGTTCATTGACGCAACGTTTTATAGCAGCGCTGAGTTGCCAGGACGCAATATGAGCGAGATTCCTCACCCGCTGGTTGAAGAAACGATAGAGCGAGCGAAAAAATGGTCGATGGAGACGCGAAAAAAAATCATCCTCACACACTTTAATCATACTAATCCTTTGTTACAAAACGACAGCTTTTTTTCTCGTACCATTCTGTCGGTGGGCCTTCGTGTAGCTCGACTAGAAGAACGTTTTTTATTATGATGATTGGTTAGGATGTGCCGTCATTAGGTCATCGGCTGATTATGTTCATCGATTTTAACAACATAGGCGTCTCGATACAGCCGCACAAAAAATACGAGTGGGATACAGTGTTGGATTTTTGGAGGTAACAGACGATCCTTTTATGATTTTTTTGGCTATATTATTTTCGGCTTTAATTTTTTGACCATATATTTGTATTGCATTCCGAGTTCCTGACGGCTTATCGCCCCAGGATGCCAACCGAGCGGCCGATGCCACGGTGGAATACAATGCGGACCAGAGAGTCAAAAATAGCGGGAAACTCCCCTTATAATTCTGGTTCAATTGATCTGGATTGCAAAGTTCTTTTTGCAAAACATTATTTTTAACCATAAATCAATAACCATGCAATTCACATTTGTTTTTAGCGCTAAAGAAGCCCAGTCTCTTTGCTATTCACTACATTTTGCTCCCTGTCCTATTTGGTACGAAGGCAATAGGGAAGTCATCAATCTTCACCCGAAGAATCCATTATGCCAAGAGGGGGATGTAAAGAAACTTTTAGAGGTAGCTGGAGTTACTAAATCACCAGAAAAGGTTGTTATTGTTGTTCATCCGGAAGGTCATGGTACTAATGAAGATTTGCAGGTGCTACTAAATGACTTACTTGGCTTGAATATTAAATATACTGTAATTAATATATAATTTCTATCAGCATCAGGAACCCTTTTAGGGTACCAACCGAGAGATACAACTCCACGGTGGTAAAAAGATGCGGGCCAATGGGTCAAAAACAAATATCTCCCATTTCCCAATTCTCTTGGTGCAAATCGTTAATCCTTAAATTGATTTGTATGGAACCAAGATCTGTAGTTTTCTCTTTTAATGATTTTCCCTCTTATTTGGGATATGGAATCCTTGATCCTGATAGCTATACGCTCTCAGGCGAAAAGGCTTTTGCCGATTACCATTACCAGGGGCTGCCTATCCTGAAGGTCGAGCATTCCGAGAAAGGTGCCCGCATCGAAGAGTTATACGGCGATAAGACCTTAGGTATGTCTTATGGCGCAAATTTGGAGCGAGCCATATTTCAGCACTACCTCAATTTCGATCAGATGGATAGCCCCCTGCACCGGGCGTGGATACATGACCTCATCAGTCAAGGCAACATCTATGCTGAGTATATATGCAAGACAAAGGACAGAGTGCTTTTTTATCCGGCCGTATATCTTATGAGTATTCGAGTGCCCGTTTTGGATGAAGATTTGCAGCAAGTGGAGGCCTTTATTGCCTCTCCTGAAATAAAGAAGCTACAGCCCAAGCTTAGTCCGTCAAAACTTATCACCGTGTATCCCAATCGAACCGAAAATTTAACAATTACGATGTTGCAAATAACGACCCCGATTGCGTTTACAATTGGGGTAGCAAAAGTGCTAAGTGAGAAAGGCATTATAAAGAAAGAGAAAAGATTGAGAGCTATTGTGAATGTTGCCAACCCTCAAGCCGGAACACTGCTCAGGTCATTTCGAGGTTCTGAAAAAGACGAATGGCTATCCTATTCTATCACTATAAAAAATGAATTATAAAATTAGTGGGGCTATCAGATTGATTAATTATAAAAGCCATGAATACTAGTATGAAAAAATTCACATTGCTGGTTTTAAATCTCTTTTTTTGTGCTGTTTCTTTTGGACAACTAAATAACTGTATTAACACAAAAGAACATCCGTTGATAGTAGAAATCAAAGACTCGATGAAGGCAAATAATAATTACGTATCAGTACTTGCCTATTCTGTTGTAAAAGGAGACCGCCTTGGATTGTCAAATAGTAAGATTCTAAGTCTTGCATATGCATGGGCCGCTTGCAAAAAGATTAGTAATCCGGTAATTAGAAAAGAGGAGGAGTTAAAGTTTTTAGATAAGATTCTTAGCGATGAGGAATTTGAGAGACTTGCCTTATTCGTGGGGAAGCTGAATCGTTAAAAGCCACAAAGAAGAGGCGTATTTATAACTTAGTTTATTCTCTTGATGTAGATTTCTCAATGTCTTCTTTTATGTAGTCAAGCAATTTACTTAAGCCCATGCTTGTGTCTTTAATATGAAATATTTCAAATGATTCAGAATTTCCTGGTTGATCTGAAATAGAAATACCCACCTCACCTATTTCTGTTGAATCTATACATTCCATAATGTACTCTGAAAGGGAAATGTTTTCAATGAATGATTTAAATTCATTTCTGTTTAAGCCGTTCTTTGAAAAAAATTCATTTCGCGAGCAAAAAATATCGTACCAGATTTCATTTAGTTTTTCAGATAAAAATGGTGATTCGACAGTTATATTGTTCTTGCTTATAAATGTAATTAATTGCTCTTGAATAAAGGTTATAATACTGTCAAAACGAGTTTTGATTATTCCTTTTTCAATTTCTCCTCGGTTTCTATTGAATAATGCGAATAAGTGTTCACACTCTTCTTCGGCTCCGCAAAAGCTACAGACAACAGGATATTTCCCATTTTCATCATGAAAAATCATAGGAGAAGAGTTTTTTCAAAATTAGGTGACGCTCTTAAATAACTTATAATAACAAATAAAAAAGTGTTGAGTATTTTCTTCACACTATTATAATATTCATGTCCATCGAAAATTTTCATAAAGCCAATATACTTTAAAGGATTGAACGGCATGTAAAATTCTTAATTATGCTCAACTTCGATTAATATGTCAAAGCTGTTTTGATAAAAGTTTTTGTTACAGCTAACGAAAAGTTCATTAAATAATACTGATGGGCCTGCGATTGTTTCCTTAGCATTGGTCAGCAGATCAAAGCAGTTGAATTGAGTAGAGCCCGGTATCCGATTGGCATGGAAGCTTGTAAGTACCCCTAAAAAGCAGACAGTTTAAAACTTAAGTATTAATCTTAAATTTAAACTGCCATGAAAAAATCCCGATTCACGGAGGCGCAGATCGTCTCCGCCC
>Ga0194133_10008666_pt1 | contig 11823 bp, 12 predicted proteins | sample TA2KigOf40mmetaG_FD_155448 | JGI IMG/M metagenome (GOLD analysis project Ga0194133, IMG submission 155448) | Freshwater microbial communities from Lake Tanganyika, Tanzania - TA2015055 Kigoma Offshore 40m | ecosystem: Environmental > Aquatic > Freshwater > Lake | place: Tanzania: Lake...
CATCTAATTCTTTACTACATTTTGTTTCATTTAAATAAATTGCTTCCATTTTCTTACACATATCTATAATGTTATTTTTATCAAATGGTTTAATATCTGAATTTATGAAATTACCTTCTGAATCTAAATATATATCATTAATAATATTTGAATTATTATCATAATATTTTAATAAATCATTATTCATATTTTGATCATTTAAATAATAATGATCACCTATTTTAGTCCATAAATTAGTATTCTTAATATTATCATAATTAGCTTTCTTTAAATTCCTATAATAATAATTATAAATAATTTGTGGTTCTGGTAGTTCATCTTCATTTAATTGAAAATAATAACAGTTAGATATTTGATGATATTTAGTTTGATTATAAATAACATTTGGTATAGTTAACCAAGAAATAAATATTATATTCTTAATACGACCATTTATTATATTAAAACAATTAATTGATTCTTTAAAATTAGTTATGATATTTATATTTTCGATATTTCCATAATAATAATTAGATAGTAATGATTTATTTTCTGATTCCATTTCACCATCTACTACTATCTTAATGTTTTTACCATTTCCTTCATTTAATCCTATAAAACATGAACAATTAGTTCCTTTCATTAAAATATTACCAACTATATTTATATTTGATATTTCTGTTGAATACGATTTTCCAACTAGAGCACCATTATAAACACCATCTAAAATAGTAACATTTTGTATAGTTAAATTTGTTATTGAACCTGATTTAGTTATTCCGAATAATCCATTATAATTACAATCAATAATGTTAATATTTTTAATTACATGATTATTACCGTTAAATGTTCCTGTAAATGGTACAATATCAATTAAATAAAAATTTATATTCTCTGGAAAATTTCCTAATGGATAAATATATCGATAATTAAAATCTATATCACATTCTAGTTCATAATCTTGATTATAAACAAATTTCCTATTTATTATAGTTTCGATAATACCATAAGGATGTTTAGTTATTAAATATGCTTTAATGAATTTAGTTAGAAAAACCCATTGTTTAATAGAATTAATTTGATAACAATTATTTTTTTTATAAATAATTATATTTTCTTTGTTATATTCTAATTTTATTCCACTCATTATTATTTAATTGTACTAGATTTTTTAGAAATCATAAACTATTTAAAAATTAATATATTATATTAATAATGGATAACGATTTAGAAGAAAATTTATCAAATATTGAGGAAGAAGAAGAGGATGAAGAACTTGACGAAGAGACTAAAAGAATCTTATGGGAAGCCAATCTTAAAAGACTAAATAATGATTCTATATTAGATTTTTCGGATGATACTAAAAAATCAAAATCAAAAAAATCAGGAGATAAGAAAAATAAAAAAGTAATATTATCATTAGAAGACTTAAATAAGAAAATTGAACCAAAAAAATTTGTTTCCAAACGTGTTGAAGAAAAAAAGAAAATTAATAATGAAGAAAATTCAATTAAGAGAAAATTTAATGCCAGACTACCACCTTATAATTGGGTACATCAACCAAAAAAAGAACAAGTAGCTGTAAATATAAATGATGAACAAGAATTTCCTTCATTATAGTTTGAAAATTTTACTAAAAAAACTAGTTTTTGTAGGTTTATATCCTAAAATAAATTGGAGTTGTTTGGTGTTTATTGCACCAGGTCTTGTTTGTCTAATTAATCTAACTGATTCATACGGAGTTGCATATAATTCAATTAAAGCTATTGCTATCAAAGTAGGGGCTCTTCCTAAACCAGCTACACAATGAACTAGTATTGATTCATTTGTTTTAATTAAATTTTTCCATTTATCAATTATGTCTTGTGATGGAATATCACCATCATTAAATTGCCAATCGTATATTGTAACATCATTAAACTCTTTATTATTATAGGAAGGATCACAGAGTCTAACAATATGTTTGATTTTGTGTTCATTTACCTTTTTAATGAAAGAATTTAAATTATTTTGAGTTGGAGCACCGCCTATAAAGAATTTGTTTAGTTTATTTTCAATTATTGTAAAATTGTAATCATTAGTATGAGAAACCATTTACTACCTTATTTTAACTTATAAAAATTATTAAACTATTTTTTATATATTAGCAAAAAGATAATATATAAATTATAACAAACTTATAATAAAGGTATCCAAAAATTTACTCCATAAAATGAAACAAATATATGAGAAAGACTACCTGCATATCCATTTAATGTTGTTTCATGATGCCATAAATTTATATAACTCATATTTCCACCTTGTTGATTATCTATAAATTTTTTAATTAAATTTTCAAATTTTTGCGATGGTGGTATTCTAAATAGAGAAATATGAGGTTCCCAGTCCGTTGTAGAATAAGTATTTATTGACATGGCTGAATGAGGAAAATTATTACCTTTTCCTGAATAATGGGTATGTAGAGCTGGAGGTTTTGTACTTTTAGGATCTGACCATTGTGGTGATAAATTCGTTTGTATATTAATTTGATAAGGTGGACCTAATTGTAGAAATAAAAACTTTTCAATAGTATCTCTAAAATTTGTTTGTAATTTCTTAACAGTATCATATAATCCTTTTGCCTTATCATCATAAACTCTAGCTATAAAAGAACCAAGTTGATTATAATGTCCCATTTCAGAATGAATTGATGTATTATTAAAAAGTGATAGAAAAGATGATTTTATCATATCAAGTACTGTACCAATATTAGATGAAATGTAATAGTGTAATGGTTGTATATCTCTCATTTTTAAGTCATCTTGTGGAATATTTATTTGTAATAAACTTAAATGAGGAGCTCTTAATGGATTGTTACCTCCCATAATATCAAATGCTGATTGTCCTATAGTTGCTCGTGTTCTAGCATCTATTTCTATTCCAGCATCTGAATCAGGAGATATAACTAATGCTATATATAATAAGTTTGATTTACGAGGTTCAGGCCATGGATAATCAATACCTCCTTTTTGTAAAATAATTTTTTTTAAATCATTATATTTTATTTTATATTTTAAATATTTATTTTCATAATAGTCTTCTTTTTTTTTTTTATTATCTATTTCATAATTTTGAGTATTCATTATATATATATATATATTTTTTTTATATAATATTGTAATGAATAGAAATACTATTGCTAAAATTATTTTACTAATAGTCATCTTTATGGTTTTTAATAAAACTACTGAAAACTTTTGGTCTAGACCAAATAAATGTTTAGATTGTGAAAAAGATATTAGATCTATGAAAGATGCTCATTTAGCTTTTCCATCTAAATGTTTTTCTTGTGAAAAACAATCTAAAAATCCTTATTTTGAAGGACCTTCTAAATGTTTTGACTGTGATATTCAAATAAATAAAGGTCCTTGTTCACCTATCGATAATACTAATAAATATCAATTTGAAACATATATGAGAAATAGATTTCCAAATCGTTCATAAAATAAATTTTATTAACCAAACATTGATCGCATTTCTGAATATGTCATTGGTCGTCCCATTCGTTGTTCAAACTCATTAGCCCCATTTATAATAGGATCCATAATATTACTTGAATCACCAGTCATTAGTGCTGAATTAAGAATATTTGCTCCTTCTTTTACCGACTTTGGATTATATTTATTACTGATTTCATTCATTACTTGATTTGATTCTGACATTATTAGAAAAGATTGTTTTTTGGTTCTATAATAATAATTATTCATTTTTTTTATATGAAAATATTATTAAATTCCATATAAATATAAATAAATATTATAAATTTTTTATAACATTTAATATATGAGTTTTAATCTTAGTAATTTAATTAAAAATCCCATAAAATTTACAAAAGATATTAATATATTAAAAAATTCTATAAAGCAGTTAGAAACAGAAATATTTAATATAGAAATATCATTAGAAAATGATAAATTAAAAATATTAAATAATATTATACCAGAATTAAATTTTAAACCAAACAAAAAAGTAAATGAATTAGATTTAATATTTGGATCAGATAGTAAAAAAAAAGCTATATCTGAAGATTTAATTGGTCAATTTTTTTTCTTATTATCAAAATATTCTGTATGTTTATATTTAATAAATAAAATATCATATGAACAACTTAAAAATATATTTTTAAATTTATTTGGAATTGATATTAGTTATGTTATAAGTGATCCTACTGATGAAATAAAAATATCATATGATAATATTTCTGTACCTATTCCTGATCTTATTTCTGTTCCTCGTTTTGGTTATGATTTTAATTATGGTTATGATTATGATTATGGTTATGATTATGGTTATGGTTATGATTATGGTTATGGTTATCGTTATGGTTATCGTTATGGTTATCGTTATAGGCAAGGTGCAGCTTATGCAAATGTAAATAGAAATATCCCTCTTTACCATACTCCAACTTTAATGAATTTTGATGCAACCATCAGTTTAACGGGAGGTACAAACAGTGATAGAACAATTAAAAATTTTCCTTTAAATAATACTTTTAGAAATATTCAATTGAAAAATGGAAATTTAGAAATTATATTTACAGATAAAAATACTAAAAGAGATCCTAATTATAATTATTATTTTGCTAGAGGAGCGGAAACAGCAATTTATGAAGTAAAAATGAGAAATTCAGTTTTCCCTTATTTTAATGGACCGGAATGTATAATGAGATTATTTTTAGAAAACTCAATTGATGCTAGTAATAAAAGAATTAAAACTCAAATAAGTAAATATCTAGAAGATTTAAAATTACCAAATTGTAAAAAATATTTAATTGATATTTTATATTATGGTAGAATTCAATTAAATGGAAAAATTTTTACTTATTTTATTGTGCCAAAATATAACACTGACCCATTATTAGTTAATACATTATTACATCATGAAAAGAAGAAATTTATATTTAATCTTATTACAATGATTAAAAATTTTAACAATTTAAATAAATTTATACTTGATTTAAAAATTACAAATATTAGTATTACTAATAATTTTGAACCTGTAATTATCGATTATGATCATACAACGATAAGTGATCATGTTAAGCTGGATATAAATAGTGAATATATTCATTCGTATTCTAATGATGTAACTAATGGGAAAAAATTAGACAAAATTTATCAAATTTTGTTTACACAAATTTTTTACCAATTTTTCTTTTTGGGTTCAATAAAAGGTTCCACCCCAATTATTGATTCATTTGATCAAATCTTTACAACAAAAAGAGATACAAATAAACCAATGAAAAGTATTGATAATTATATAAATATTAGTCCTAAACTTAATGTGCTTTATAATCGAAATAATTTTCTTGGACTTGAACCCATATTGTTTAAAAATGGAAAAGGTTTATTAGCTTTAAATTATGACGATATTTTATCTCTTGATGAAATTAAAACATATACCAATCAAATATTTGATAAACCATCACCAAATTATATATTTTCAGATGGAACTATTAATTCAATTAAAGCATTATTAACATATGATTCAATATTTGAAGTTAAATCTTACGGATTAGGAATTAAAAATTTTACTAATCCTAATTTAAGTAAATTTACTTTTAATAGTTCTTTAAATTACGATAAACCAAGAACAATTCATTATTATTTAAGAGTAAATAATTGGAATTTAATTTACTATAATACTGCCGACGAAGTTGCAGATAACACAATTAAATATGCTTTACAAGTAGTTGGTTGTATTCATACTGTTAAATTTAATGGAAAAAATAAAGCTCCTGAATTTACACTTATATTTAACAAAGATTTTAAAAATAAATATGGTTATTACATTGATAATTGTCGAGTATTAGAAGAAAGTTTATGGACATATTTGTTTTGGATTATAGAAATAACCAATATGTTTTCATTAATTGCTAATAATTTTAATTTAAATAAAATAATATACTTAAATATTCACGATCATCCAATCGTTAAAAGTAAAAATATCTTGATTGGCGATGATCCAGATAAACATCCTTTCCCTGACATTAAAATGCACTTGAAAGGAAATACCAAATTATTAATTAATGTTACTGCTTTACCTACAGAAAATATTTATTGTTGGCCAAGTAAAAAAAATTACAAAGATATTGGTTTACCTTTTCACGATATTTGGATGTTTTTATTTGGGTATGATTTTGGTAAAAACTTTAATATTAATAATTATTCAACTTTTCCACAAATACCATTTGAAAATAAAACACCACAAGCAATTTTTAGAGGTTCTTATACAAACTGTAGTTATCCAATAAGACATTCCGTTAGAATGACTTCACATATTAAATCACTTCAAGATAATGAAACACTTGTAAATGCGTATGTTGTTGGTAGTAGTACAAGTTTTAAATATCAACATTTTGATAAGTCTTATATGAACGTAAATGGAATAAGGTTTTTTGGAGAAGAAGGAAAATTCATGCCAGAAATTAAACAAAGAGATTATAAATATATTTTGAACTTGGATGGATTTGCTTCAGCATTTAGAATAATTAAAGAAATGTATTATAATAGTATATTAATTATACCAGAATCTCCTTTTAATGATATAATAAGAGATGTATTAATTCCTTGGAAACATTATGTTCCATGTAATAAGGATTTATCAAACTTAAAAGAGACAATTAAATGGTGCGAAAGTAAAATTGATGAAATGAAAATAATTATTAATAATTTAAATAATTTAAGAGATGTAATAATTACACCATCTAATATGTTGAATTTAGCATACGAAAAATTAATTAAAAACAACGATGATGCTATTAATTATAATTTATTTGATGTATCAGGATTTGATGAGAAATCACAAAATGCAGTTGCTCATCCTGATTTTTCACAAACTAAAGATAAAGATCATTATGTAGGAAGAAAAGCCACAATAAAAATACAAAATCTAGCAGGAAAGACTTATGATGAAGATATTTATTATATAAAATATATGAAATATAAAAATAAATATTTAAAATTAAAAATTAATAAATTGAAATAATTTTCTAAATTTATATATATGGAAGCAGGAGAAGCAGGAGCAGCATTAAAATTACCTCGAATAGCTCCTAAAACAATGTCTTTTTTTTATATGCCTTTATTAACACATGCCTATTATATAGTTAAAAAAATAGAAATGACTCAAATTTTAAAAAATCATATTATTACAATTAAAAAACTTCCACTTTTAACAGAAGAAAGATATAAATCAATATTAGAGGGCATAGTTTATTTTTTAAAAAACAATACTAAAAATTATATTGGTAAGATGGAAGCCGCATATCTATCTGATAGATCCCATAATGAGCATAATATTGGACATATACTAGGAAAATTACAAGAAGAAATTCTACAAGAATCATACATATCTAAAACTAATAATGATTTATATTTTAGACATTTTAATAACACATTTTTTGGAGAAGATAAAAGAAGAATAAAATATCTTATTGATATAATGATTATGTGTTATTATGATAGAGAAATGTGTGCAGTCATATATAATGAAGACGTTTATTTTCAAAAAAAATATCTTAAATATAAAAATAAATATTTACAAATAAAAAATAAAGTTTAATAATATTTTTAATTATAAGTAATAATAATATGAATAATTATGCATTTATATCATTATTATATCCAAATAAATATGGCGAATGGACATTTTTAGAAGGAGCATTATTAACTGCTATAGGTTTGAGAAAACAAAATGTTCAAGAAAAAATAATATGTATGGTTACAACAGATGTTACATGTGAAATAACTAAAATTTTAAAAATTGTATATGATGAAGTTATACAAGTAGATTATATAGGTCCTTTAGAAAAATCAGGAATAAAAATAAATGGAGACATATTTGATTCATCAATATATACAGATGAAAGTAATTATTCAGATATATGTAACGTATTTACTAAATTACATATATTTAACTCTGAAAAATTTCCATATGATAAATTAATATTTATTGATAATGATTTAATTCCTTTAGCAAATTTTAACTTATTAAGCGAATTGAGTACACCAGCGGGATGGTTAGAAAAAATAGATGAATTAGAACAAAATTTACAAATTCCTCGTTATACCCGTATTTGGGGTCAATGGAAAAATATTTCTCATAATGAATTAATTCCTCAAGTTTTAACTGATATTTATAAAGAACCAGGATCAAGCATTAATGCTGGACTAATGGTAATAAAACCAGATATTGATATATTTAATAAAATAATTGGAAAATTAAAGAGTCCAAAGGATAGTTGGTTTGGTCCAAACCATAAACACAAAGGAATGATTAATTTAAACAGATTATTTTCGAATAGATACTATTTTGTTGAACAAGATTTTTTAACTCAAGAATTTAGTGGACAATGGCATATGATTGATGGTATATATTGTTCATGGGGTAACCATTCAGATGAAGAAATATTTGGTATGCATATGGCAGGACTTAAATACAAAATAAATGATCAATGGAAAAACTATAAAACATGGATGGTTCAAATTCCAATTGAAGATGGTTTTAATAAAATAACAAATCAAATGGTAATTTGGGGTATAAATAAATATCCAGAATTAAAATCATTATTGATGACAAAGTTAAAATTATATATTGGTAATAAATTAATTGATTTTAATAAAATATCATTATTTATATTTATAAAATTAACAGATTCACAACAAGAATTACACAACATATTATATAATAGATTTAATGAAGATTTCAGTTTGATTTAATTTTAAGACTCTAAAATTCTTCAATACAGTTAACACAGTATCCATGAATAGCGTTGTACCAGTTTTATTATAAATTATTAGTTTTTTAATAACTTTATTAATTTTAAATTCTTTATTATTTTCTTCATCAAGCATATTTATATGATCATCTTATAATTTTTTAATTAATTTATCCAAAATTTAATAGTTCTTTCAGATAATTTATCTTTATAAAATTGATAATTCATATGTTGATCTGTTATTATTAAATGTTTTCTATTTTTCAACATTCAATCATAACTCAGAGAGAGCCATAAAAATGTCCATAATAAAAAATTTATTTAATGATAAAAGAAAACTTGCAATAATATAAAATATAATTGATTCAATGTATGATGACCTTTCTAAATATAATGCAAGTTAAAAACAATTTTAGGTTCTTTTTGCATTTCAGCCCATGTCATTTGACTTCCTAATAAACCTTAATCTTTTTCTTTAATATTATCAAAATTAATTTTATCACAAATAATTTCAGCAGTCTTTTTTGTTTTTTATAATGGTGAACAATAAACTACATCGAATGGTTTATCTAATCTATATTCTTTAAAATATTTACCAGTTAATTTAGCTTGTTCAATACCTATTTTATTAAGTTCACTATCAACACCACCACCTTGTGCTTTACCAAATTATTGTTATCAGTCATACCATGTCTAACTAAATATATTTCTTTCATACTATATAATATGTAATATATGTTATAAAATTTTATTCAAAAAATTGATTTAACTAAATATTATAATTATATTATAATATTTAATGAAAAAGTTTAATGTTATATTAGCTACAGATTTAAATGGCGGTTTTGGACTGAATAATAAACTTCCTTGGGATTTACCTGTTGATTTCGAATTTTTCAAATCAATTACTAAACATAATACAATTTTACCAGGAATTAATGATGAACCAAATATTTTAATTATGGGTAGGAAAACATGGGAATCTATGGATTGTAAATCATTGTTTAAGAGAAATAGTTTTGTTATTACATCTAATTTTAATAAACTTAATCAAAAAAAATTATCAAATACTATTTTCTTCCCAGATTTTGTTTCAGCATATTCAGAAGCTACTCATCGAGTTAATTCAAATGTTTGGGTAATTGGTGGTAAACAAATTTATGATACAGCATTAAGGCATTGGGCTTGTGATAAAGTTTATTGGACTTTAATTAAAGGACAATTTGATGCTGATAATTTTATAAATATGAAAGATTATCCAATTACATGGCAATCAATAATTCCTAAAATAGACATCAATAAAAATGATTCGAAAGAATATGAATTAGATTTTCACGAAGGAATTGTTAACCATAATATCGAAACTCAATATTTAAGTACATTATATGATGTTATTATTAGTGGTCATCAAAGAGAAACTAGAAATGGAATAACTCAAAGTAAATTTATGAAGACATTAACTTGTGATTTAGCTGATGGATTCCCCTTATTAACTACCAAAAAAATGTTTTGGAAAGGAATTGTTGAAGAACTACTATTTTTTATTCGAGGAGATACTGATTCAACAAAATTATCAAGTAAAGGAGTTAAAATTTGGGAATCCAATACTTCTAGAGAATTTTTAGATTCATTGGGATTAGATTATCCGGTAGGTGAAATGGGACCTATGTATGGATATCAGTGGAGACATTTTAATAAACCATATCCACATTCTGATGAACAAGGAATTGATCAATTAAAAAAAGTAATTGAAGAAATTAAATCAGACCCAACATCTAGAAGAATTATAATGACTGATTTTAATCCACTACAAGTTAATCAAGGAGTATTGTATCCATGTCATTCAATTGTTATTCAATATTATGTAGATGGTAATAGATTGAATTGTTCAATGTATCAAAGATCTGGAGATATTTTTCTTGGAATACCATTTAATATTGCATCTACATCATTACTATTAACTATTGTAGCACAGTTAACAGGTTTAGAACCAGGTAAAGTCCATTTATTAATTGGTGATTATCATATTTATTGGTCTCATTTAGATGCAGTTAATGAACAACTTAAAAGAACTCCTAAAAAATTACCAAAATTGGACATGACCTTATTTAAAACTTTAGAAGAAGTAGAAAATGCATCATTAGATGATTTTAAAATATCAGGATATGAATGCGATCCTGCTATTAAAGCTAGTATGGTAGCATAACACATTAAATTGGTATATTTAATAATTGTTTAATTAGTTGATAATTTCTTTCTAAATGTTCTTTTTCATAATGAATAACATTAATTTCTTTTATATTATTACCTATAATTAAATTTAGTCCATTTCGAAAGATATAAATATTTTTTAAGCTAATAAAAAAAGAATATATTTGAAAATCATTTTCTAAATTTTTATCTTCTACTTCAATAAATAAATATTTTGGTTGATTTACAGGAGGTACAGAATAATTACCAATATAATCAATTACTTTGAAAGTATATTTTGGAATAAAATAATTTGACATATAAAAAGTATATCAAATTATTTTCTAGAAAACTCATATTTCATTTAGTTGATCTAAGACTACTGTTAAAACAGATTTTAAACTAGTTAATACATCACCATTAATTTCATTCATTCTAAATGGTTCTTTACTAGATATTTGTAATTTCAATTGATTTTTAACAGTTGAGTCAAAAATAAATTTATTTAATACTCTTAACTTGTCATTGATTAATTTTTGATCATTAAATAAATTAAATACTTTCATTATTTCCATAGGTTTATTTATTTCGGTATATTCTTTTGGTGTTATAACTTTTGTTTCTTTTCTAATGGTAGATTTTAAAGAAGCCTTTGGATTGTATTTAATTAATGTGCTAGAAATATTATTTAAATTATGACTAGATACTGGTTTGATAACTTTATATTTTGTAGTCATATTGTTAATATTAAATGGTTGATTAAATTTGTTGTTATTAAAGTCATATTTTTTGATTGGATCTATTTCTTTGTATAAAACTAATTTATTTGATTTACTTTCAAAATTATTATAAAAAGCTGATGTTAAGTTAAGTAGTTTTCTTTTTTGACAAAATCT